>Ga0209611_10009580_pt1 | contig 14613 bp, 6 predicted proteins | sample S1TSphgellanicum_3_FD_187693 | JGI IMG/M metagenome (GOLD analysis project Ga0209611, IMG submission 187693) | Host-associated microbial communities from peat moss isolated from Minnesota, USA - S1T2_Fc - Sphagnum magellanicum MG (SPAdes) (version 2) | ecosystem: Host-associated > Plants > Peat... | reverse complement strand
GTGATTGGCATCAGTTATCATATCAATGTGTCTACAAACTCACTTGAAAACATTGTAAAAATATACCATTTCTACAAATGGGTTGATTTCAAAGAGTTAAGAAACTAAAATTTTAATTAAAAATTTAGAAAATTTTCTTTGGGTGGGAGTTGGGAAAGTACCTATTTAAAACAAACCAGAACAAAACCCAAAAGGAAATTTTTAATATTATTATTAATAAAATAATTTAAAAAGAGAATAGTTCTCTAATCAAGAACTAGGACCCCCCCCCCCCCCGCGGTCACGCTTAAGCAAAAACGTTCGAGACTATGCCCCCAAAATTTTGCCCCTCCATTAGCCTTGGCCAAAAACAATGACAAATAGTTTTAGAAATGGAAATTTCATGCAACCAATGGGAAGGTTTAACATGCACTCGTGATGGGCCTTGTTTTTTCCTTTTGGGGGTGCGGTGGGGGGAGATTTTTTTGTTTTTTTCCCTTGTTCCCGATGTGTTCCTAGATGTTCCTATCAAGTTTCCAAAGTGTTCCCCAAGATGTCCCCAATAGCACTTGGGTTTTATCCCATATGGTTTGCCCAAAGTTCAACACCTTTATATATAAAATAAAAAGGTGAAATCCAAGGGTGCACATTTGTTTCCATTTTGCAACTAGGGTCCAAAGAGGTGCCCAATGTCCCAAAAAATTGTTGATGGGCCAATCAATATGGTTCCTTCAAAATAAATAAAAAATTTGTGGGTGCACCCATGATTTAATTAATATGAATCACACTATATCATTGTATCATTATTACAACATTGAAATGATTTAGTTTAGTTGGGGTACATCATACTTTTTTTTTCTTCACCTTTTTTAGTTTTTTCATTGGCCCAATGCCCAAAACATATAATCCAAGTTATGAAACATTTAAAATATAAATTCTCTAGATAACTTGTTGATTGCAAAACTCATCCATGCAAGTTCATCTAAAAAGACATTTTTATTTATAAAAGTCAAAATTCACATATGAAATTTTATTTATGTAAATTTCAAAAAACATGATTTAGAAACAAGTTTGTGATATGAATAGGGATGAACATAGTAGGTTTTGAAAACTTGTCATATGTATTATAAGATTTTGTTGTTCACATTCTAAAGATGATAACCTCCAAGTTTCTTGTAACTCTTCAGCAAGTTGTGATCTTCCAATTTCTTTTAACTTGGAATTAAGGTTTGTGTGCTTATAAAAAAAATTTGTAACATCATCCAACTCCATTGCTTGGGGCATCATCATTCATTTTCATAAAGATTGTGACTTTAGATAATCCATCCCACTATTTTTGGAAGGAAAAATCCATGATGCTACAAGGTAAAATTGTCCAAACCTTAGCATCTCCAAAAGCATAATTGGAAAAACACTACCAATCTTCTTCTTCATCTTGTATTTGCAAAAGGTTTTAGCTCTCTCCATGATGTTACTGTATGTCGAACAAATTCTATTATTACAAAAACAAGCTCCATACTTGACATATTCATCAACTCCCTCTTACATATGTTTAAAACTAACTTTCCTATGACAAAACTGAAAGTGCACTTCCCCTTGGTCTTTCAAACAATATACAATCATGCGAGTGTATGTGTGCATGCCAACTCCCTTCACATGATGTCCTAGTTGATCAATTTGTTCAAAGCTATAATGTTGGAAATATATATCCTAGACACCATCTACAAGTGAAATCTTGAAAAACTCCCTCCTCTTTCTAAAGCACACAATCTTAACACACATTTGTCCTCTAGGAATCTTTCCATAATAACCAACATGTTTGTGGAATGTCAAAACACCTCACACTAATTGTGACGTTAACTTCTAAAAGTTTTTCATCTTTCATTTTCGACCAAATCTTCAACTAGAAACAAGTAAAAATGAAAAGATGGGAAGACCCAAGCAATTAGAAAACCACCCATGGGCCCCCCAAAAAAAAGACACGCATTGGTTGCATTAAACTTTTATTTCCAAAATTGTTTGTTACCATTTTTGGCTTGGGCTAATAGCAAGGGTAGACATTGGTCACATATTTTGACATATTCTCAACAAAAAAAAACTCCCCCCACCCCACCCCAAGTTGGAACAAACGCCTGGGACCCTAGGTTGATGGGTGGAGGCAACTTATGGAATAATAATTTGGGCCCAAAAGTTGAATTTTAAAAGGCCACTTTAATGAATTGGTTGTTTTTATATAGAAGAGCCTTTTAAAAATACACCTTGTCCATTAAAGTGGAATGTTACGCTTCTCCATTTTATTTTATTTTTTCTTCAATTTCCATTCATTAGGACTAATAGTCTACATTTCATTTAAACTTTGATCCACCAAAATAAAGTAGCCAAATTCCTTTCCATCTTGTTTAGTTCATATGGATTTAATGATTTTTTTCCATTTTGTTTGATCCATGTGGATTCAACCTTTCATCAAAATGCAAAAGATTCGATTATCAGCCCCAAGCCTATGACCTCTAGAACTTATATATACAACCAATTTATTTTTTATGTTGTCCCAACAATTTTTTATTATAAATTTTCAATAGCCTTGGTTTATGAATTGATAGAAAATATTATTGACGATCAATCAATGCAAAACAACAAATCGGAAAAAAATAATACATTGTTCAAAAATGTTACAAAATGTTTTGACAACGGAGTCGCCAATACTTGTGATCTTATGAAGATTTACCTTGTAGATTATTATAGCCTTTAAGTTCAATGATTTGTAGGGTGGCTATGTGTTTACACTTGAATCTATCAACTAGGTATTTGCAAAAGCTACTAAAGATCACATGTAGTTGAAATGATTTTTGAAAGGTTGAAATTTTTTTACATCAGATCTCATGCAAAACAGTGGCCTTCTATGATCTGTGTAAATCTACGCAATGGATTGATGCTCTACCCAACATAAATCTTGGCAGTGGGTATGCATATGATTGTGTATACATGGTGTTGTTGTTGTTTCATTAGTGAACCACATTTTCCCCTTTCAATCCTGATGGTTTTGTTGCTGATGGCGACACGTTTGGGTAGGGGACACTAGTAGTGTTGCTATTCGGCCCATTGATTTTTTCCATCACTTGTGAAAGTTGTGCATCATTATTTTGTAAATTTTCAAACAATTGTTTGGCTTGGTCAAAAGAAAGGTCCAACCATGTGGTAATGTCAATGATGTTGAACTCAATGAGAAACCAAGCCATTTGGTACGATGTTAGGGTGCTAAGCACGACCTTGTGGCTACGTAGATTATAATTCATTTTTGACATCTACATATGGGATATGCAAAGCATCCATGAGCAACTTCATATGTCCTTGAGTGGCAACAATCGAACAAAATGAATGCCTATATGAAGATGTAATTTAAAAATGAATTGGTAGATGCAAGAAAGACAAATATCGAGTGCTTGCATCTTGTTGTGTTGTTCCAAGAATTTGGTATTCTTCACAACATAACTATCCACAAATTGGTTTGCTTCCATGGAAGATGTGAATGCATGGGGCACATTATATCCTTTGTAACTGCACACATCCAAGAGTTGCAATTGGTTATTGGTTAGATAATAAGTTTGTTGGTCTTTCTTTGGTTTTTTGTCAATCGACACATGGGTGAATTTGATGAGTTCCTTCTTTAACTTTTTGAACAATGCACCATAGTCTATGGTCTTCATGGACCCATGTTTAGTAATTGTGTTAAGTTTACTTTAAGATGTACATGAAAGAAATAAAACACTATGAAAAAATCATGTCCATTGCAACTAGGCTATCTAGTTGTAATCTAGTTCTATCAAACACTTTTTAGTTGCAACAAACAAGTTGCAATAGACACAATTTTTTCATAGTGAAATGAAATTCTTGAAAATTGCTTGAGATGTGTTGAACAACGATAAGTTATCTGAGAGGGAAAGTCAAAGGGACAAAGTTGTGAAGTTAAAGTATGATGATGAGAATTGTTTTGAAAAAAATTTCTTTGGGTGTTCAAATAATTTTTAGGTAGGAATGGGCATTTAACAAATTGATTATACAGGATGTGTATGGATTGGTCAATAGAAAAAGAGTGCATGTGCATGTTGCTAAATTATCTATGTTACTATGATGAGGAAGAAAAGAACATATCTTGAACATGAAGAATCAACAAGAGTCAAAAGTGAATAAAAAGTGAGTCATATTTCAATAATTCCAACATCGCACTACAAAATGGTGTGTTTCTCTCTTAAGCTTCAACTTTTGTTTTTGTTTTGTTCTTCCTTTGTAGTGTCAAATTTTAAGTGCTTGCTTGGGAGGGATGGTTGGGGGTCAAAAAAAGAGATTATTGATTATTGAACTAGGGTTTGTGGCTAGTTTTTTTTTTTCTTTGCACAACTTTGAAGGAGGAGTGTAAATTGGAATCCACAAATAGATGCGTAGTTTTTTTTTCATGATCATGTTGCAAAATTGTCCCATGTTTGTCGAAAAAGATTCTCTGGAACATAAAAGCAAAAGCAAAAGTAGTGGGAAACGTGAGAATTTGCACATTTAAGGTTATAAAAAAAAGGTTGGCAAGTGATGAGAAGGATGACAACGATCATCAACATCAAGAAGTAGAGAAAAGACATAAAAAAACAAGCTTACAAACACGTGCTTTAGTTCTTCTTCCTATTTCTAGAGAGAATCGTTTATAATTGAAAAAAAAAAAAACCAAGGAAAAACACATGTACATTGTTGTTGTTGCTATCGGATTCTTTGTAGAGAATTTTAGGTCCCTAGTGAAACAAAGAAGCAAGCTATTGCATGAGCCTAGAACCTAAGCCTAGAGCCTATAATTGGAACTTGGGATGGTAAAATGTCTTTCCCCTATACACATGCAAGTAAAACTACAAAATTAATTTTGTACCAGTAAACTTAAAAACAAACACAAGGATGAATGTAAATATTCATCATCATTATGGATGAATGATTTTTTTCATTCATCTAATGCATGGTTGAAAAAAATTAATTGCATTTACATGTTCTTAATAAATAGAACTTCCATTAAAACTATGGATGAATGTTTTATTTTATCATGAAAGTTTTATGGATATTTTTTTTTCCATAATTTTAACTAACTAGAACTTCATGAAACACAATCTAATTCTATATGATATAACATCTATTGAATAATATAATGTAAATTCCATTATAAATGTATTTCATAATACGGTTTAAAATGTCATTATTTTCAAAATGTCTTAACTATATTATCATTACTATGTTGACATCCACTCCATGGTCATTATTGGTTTTTTTAATAAATTAAATAAAAAAATTTCTTGAATAAACTAACCTTATGTCATTAATGATAGTAGGTTTTTTCCTCCCCCTCCTTTAAAGGTGCCATAACTTCTTTCAAACCTATTTATAATTGTTGCTGGCAACAATGGGGTTTTTTTTTTCAATTCTTTGTCAAGGGTGCCATGACTTTCTTCAAATTTAACCAATGTTTTGAAAACAATGGGTTTTGAGTGTTTTAGATATCTTTAAACTATATAATGTCATTGGTGATAATGGGTTTTTGAAATAAATTAAAATTTAATTTTAGGCACCTTAATTAACTTTCTTCGAGCAACCTACTATCATAGATGACAACAAGGTTTTTTTAACGATTATTTATTTTCAAAGTTCCTCAAATTTTCACAAAGTAAATATATAATGGTGTTGACAACAATTGGGCAGTGGAGGGGGGGGGCGGTGACACTCATTCCATGACAATATTTCTTGAATTGCTTAACATTGTTCATGAAAATGATTTTTTAAACAAATTTTTTAAAATTATTTTGGTCCCATCATCATATCTTCCCTTATTGTCACAATTTCATTATCCATCACTATTAAACGACATTCAAGTTTGAGATATTAATACTTGGACAACAAATGTGAATGGATATAAATAATTTTGAATTTATTTATCATCCAATCATGTATGAATTTCATCCAATGATTTATTTATTTAATCCAAATTTAAAATGAAATTCATCAATATGAAATCATTCATATATGGACATACTCATCCATGTAGGTGGATTAAAATCACATTAAATTTTAAGTTCCAAGTTCAAAGCTCCAAGCTCAGGCTTTATGCTCATGCATACACAAGCCATCCTCATAAAACAAAGGTGTTCTTTCTTAGTATAAATAGTATTTTGGGTTTGTTTACCCATGTGAAAACCTTCTTTAACTTGTGATAAGCGGCATGTGTCATTGATAACACATGAGGGTTGGAACAATGATGGGGGGATTTAAATGGCTTGACATTGTTTGGTAGCATTTTTGGTTTCATGTCACACCATCTTGGGATGGCCGTTATTTTTTTTTCTAACATTTGGTGGATGTGGCATGTCATACTTGACATGATGAATATTGCTTTAGTGTGAAAATATTGTTGTAGGTAGAAGTTTTATTAGTAATATACATATTTGACTAACAATTCCACAACTTTTTTGCATGTTGAAAAACATCAATATGACTATTTAAATAATTTTTTTATTTTTTTTTTGTGGAAGGATTAAGCAAGGTTCAAGTTGACAATTCATAGTCGGCATCTTGCATAGAAGCACCTAAGTTGTTGCAAGCAAAGAAATAGGATCCAAGGTCATTTTCAAAACATTCTACTTGTCAACAAGGGCAGAACAATAACATGTGCCTTTCAAGTGCAAAGTAATGGGGCACAAAGCAAGTGTGGGATATGCCATTGACCTTCTCTCATGTTACCAAGTTCTATTAATTTTTATTCAATATAATTTTAAAGAAAATAACATGTATAAAAATATGATAATGTGCACAATGTTTATTTTTGTAACAACATAACATATTGTAATAAAAATCTTGTTGTTTTATCTAAATTTGAACTCTTATTATTGATGTGGGAAAACCCATTTTTGTCAAGAACCAACTATTTAAATTCAGAACCCTTTGTTTAACCATAATGATAATAGCAATCATATACAAATAACTACCATTTTTTAGAGAGTAATTACACTAGTGATACTCGTACTTATAGGCAATTCCTTGTATGGCATAAAATCTTTGTACCATAACTTTTTAGTCTTTTTACTCCTCATATCGTCTTTGGTATCATAGTATCAATTTCAAAAGTAGCTAATATTCCTCCCAAAATTCCAACAACTCTAACAACTTTAAGAGCTCCAATAGCATTGGCACACCTATAATATTTGCAGCACCAACTGCATTGGCAACATTGGCAACATTGACAACAACTAACAATTGTTGTAGTAGTATTAACACTTGTGATAATGCTTGCAACACATGCACCAGTTTTGTCACCCATTATTATGTCATTAGTTACCACCATATCAACCCCTTCAACTTCATCACATGTGTTATCAATTTTTTTGTCAATTAAAATTAATTTCCTATCATCATTCCAAGGAGGTGTTAATGTTATGATTACACCTCCTACTAAAAACATTTGTCAAATAATGGAACCTATTTACCAGTTAACTCACCCTTCACCATAACACACCATGGGAAACTTTTTTACATAGGCCCCTAGGGTGACAAGTTTACCATCTACAATAGCTATTGTAAAACCTTAAACAACTACAACACAACTGCCATAAGTGATGAACCAATGAAGTCAGTTGACTAATTCCTCACCTCAGTAGCATAGCCATTTCAACAACAATAGGTTATTCAACCTTTGCTTCCATTACCCCCATCTCAACAAAACCAACTGCCATTTCAAGTATTGAATGCCTTTATGCTTTTTCATAATCATTTAGAGCATAGGTGTTAATTTTCCTTTAGGTTATAAAAAATTGATGCAAGTAAACGCTCTTTGGAGTCAACATCTATTGTTAAAGTTGTCATGCCACAGTTTGTTATTTCATCAGGCTCCAATGGTTGCTACACAACAATCTAAATTTTGTATGAAATTTTGCCTTCATGTAGAAAAATTGTTTAGATCTTGTTGTATGGTATTAGAAACGTGGAGGCCATGGTGTACTTGTGGGCCAAAGGAATCAGTGGTAGGTAAATGACATATAGTTATCTTGTAGTTGGTTTCATTGAAGTTATAGGACTCTTAATGTGTTGTATGTGATGTGTTGTTGTAATGGTAGAATGTACAACTAAGTACATTTTTTGGTGTGCTTTCATAGACTAACTAAAATATCTTTAGTTTATTGTTGTTAGGATGTTGTATTGTTCAATGTTTATCCAAGAAATTATAGGGATCTTGTTTATCTTTAATAAGTGACATTGTACAAACTTTTAATGGTTATGGTTTGTGCAAGGCAATGGTGCTACTAGGAACAACAATCAAATGTAGAGGAGAGGAAGAGGCAATGGAAGTGGTAGCAGCATTGGAGTAAGTAACTTTGACTTGTACTTTGACATTGAAGAATTTTCTATTGTTCCCCAATGTTGTGGTTATGGAGCTATATTTGTTTTGTTAAATTATGCAAGGAAACATTAGTCATGTGATTTTGGAAATACATTACTTGGAACCATATTTCAATTGAGGGGATTACTATTTAAGATTTTGTTCATGTTCAATACCTATCCAAGGTTTCTGTTGATTTCAACATCTATATGCATTTTGAATCCCATTGTGGTTATTTGAAGTTTGTTTACATAAAACTTTACACTTCTAAAGATTTTATAGGTTATTGTTGGAAACTAGGTTGTCGAGGCTCTAATTAAGCAAATTGTGTACATTTCACTTATTGTTGTCCACAAACATTTGGAGTTTGATGATTGTTTGGATCATTTTTAATAAGGGTCCACCATGTAGCTTTTTGATACATGTTTTGAAAAGTTGTTTAGTGGACACATCTATGGGCACAACTTACACACCCCACTCAATATTTCACTAGATACATTTTATCTAATGTTCTTGTGTGCTACTAGATGAAAAAAAATTCCTTGTGAAAATGATATGTATATGCAAAATGTTGTTAGGAGTTTGGGGACACAATAAAAACATTGGAATTTTTTTTAATTGAATGCAAAAGAAATATCATGTTTTTTCCTTTACAACTTAACTCCCATGAACCATGCAACTTGTTACATGAACAACAAATAATACACATTTTGCATAATGTTAAAAGTAAAGTCAATAATTTTGAATCCTAGATTAACTCCTTCAAGGTTGTATTTCTTCTTTAATTTTTAGAACTTACAATCTTTAGATCTCTAAATAATTCACCTTGACCTTTAAACCTTTTTCATGGATCCTCTAGGAAATATTGTATTTAAATACATTATACATCACCATTTTATATTTGAATGCATATCAGAAATATTCACATTTTGATGTACAATTTGTTGTTTATCATCTTGTTTATTTAGAAGTATTTAATTTCAATTATCAACCTTTTATTTATACATTGTACATTCATAAAACATACCCATATTTAAATCAAAATTAATTTATAAAGTTATTTACTTTTATCATTCTATCATTTTATCATGCATTTCTTTGATTGCATATGTATGTTAAACATTAACATAAAATTTGCAAATTCACATGTGATTTTCCAAAAATATGTGTATCATATAATTTAGGAATCTATGAAAAATATTCATTTAAAATTTAAAAAAACATTTACAATGTTTGGAAAAATATTTTCAGATGCATATTGAATAATCAAGTTATGAAATTTTTTTTTAGGAGAATCCAATTTCTTGTAGTTTTCAAATCTTGTAGTGAACTTTAGAAAACCTTTGTAGTGTCTATTTTAACCCATGACCAAATATTGTCATGGAAAAATATATTATTTAAAAAATCATTCATTTACATAGTGTGCATTGTACTTATATTCATTCTAATTTCAAGTTTGCATGTATGTTTGCAAGTGTTTTTGTATTGAAAGATAAGATTGAAAATGTTCTCATTCATATATGTATAATAAAATATATTTAACAAATTAAAATGTAAATGTGTTTACAATCTAATAACTTAAATGCATAGAAAATATGGATGTTTCATTATTAATATCTTTGATAATTTTTTTGTAAAAAAATGCATTCAATAAATAAAATTATTTCAAAAAAATCGTAGGAGGATCCAAACTTATAATCCTTGAAAAACCTATAGTTTTCAATTAGTTTCCAAGTTCTTTTAGTTAGCTTTATGAAACCTTGCAAACTATTAATTAAGGTATATTGTCAATTGCGAAAAACACCTTTGAGTAACATATTTAATATATGTTCATTTACAACAAATGCCTGCATATATTGGTTTATTTTATGATTTTTTATATATTAGTTGAAATGATGTGAACATTTATAGTTCATTTTGATGTACAAAATATGTTTAAAATTATGTTTTATGATTTTTCAAAACTTACATTTGTATATAAACAATTTTTCTGAAAAATATTGTACACATGTTCACATTTTTTTAATGTTTTTTTTGTAGCAATAAATAAAAAAAGAGATACACATTTTACATGGTTCAATTTTTCGATACCAAATATAGGGCAGATTTTTAATCAAAATTTTTCAAATTGCTTAATTTTTTTTGTAATTCAAATTTTTGCATTGGATTTTCTAGGAAAAAGAATATTTCAACATCCAATGCATAATCATTTTATATTCAATATTGTATATATCACCAAAATTAAATTTTTTTTATACAATAAGTTTTATATCTAAAGCTATTCAACACCAATTTCTCCTCCTTTAATTTCAAAGGACACAATTTGCAAGTGGAAGTGTTTCACATTTATGAAATTTCATAAAGAGGGTTCATTACCCTTTGTAAATAAACTTGGAAAAATGTTTTCAATTATAAAGATGTGAGTGCATTGAAAAAGTTTCAAATTTTCGTTTTGTTATTTTCCCTTCTTACTAAATGTAATCTTAGAGTTCTTTCTTAGTTTAGTTGAATTAATTTGAATAGTTCAAATTAATTTTAATTTTTTATTTTATTCAGTTCTTTTGTAAAATACATTTGTTGTGTTTTGATGTTTTATGCTGGGCATTATTCATCTATTTTTCACATAACATGAATTTTTATGAATGAGATATTTCAATTTGTTTATTTGAGAGACGATACTATGGTTTCAAAATGGAATTTTATGTTTTGTGCACATGAAACATATGATAATGAAAAATTTCAAATCTTTATTAAGGTAAATTTCATTGAATTTCAATTTGAAACAATTATATATTACTTTCATATTACATTTTGGGTGTGAATCATCAAAAGCAAGTGATTAGGTATAAATATTCATATTTTGATGTATAGTTGTTGTTTATCATGTCGGTTATTTAGAAGTGTTTAATTTCAATCATCAACCTTTGATTTATAGATTGTACATTTATAAAATATATCTATATTTGAATCAAAATATTGTCATTAAAAATATATATTATTTTAAAAACCATTCATTTCAAACAATCATGTTTGTCTACAAAACATTCCCAATGTTTATGTCACACCTAATTACAACATATAAATGTGTCATAATTTGAAGTTTTGCATGTATATTTGTGAATGTTTTTTTATTGAATGAGAAGATTGAAAATACTCTCACTATCATTATGGGAGATATTAAAGCACATTAATATTTTTTATGTTTATAATATTTCATAATATATATTTAATGTTATTACACTTAAATTGAGAAATGTTAATAAAGTATTGAATAAGAAAGAATTTTAAATGTTATATCATGAACATTCATATATGTATAACAAATCATGTTTAACAATTTAAGATGTACAATGATTTACAATTTAATAACTTAAATACATAGGAAATATGGATGTTTCATTATTAATATGTTTGATGAAAGATTTGTAAAACAATGTACTCAATGAATCAAATTATCAAAAACAAAATCCTAAAAGAATCAAAGTTTTTAATTCTTTAAAAAATCCATGGTTTCCAATTTTTTAGTTCCCATGTCCTTTTAATTAGCCTTGTGAAATCTTGGAAACCCTTAATTAAGCTATATTTTCCATAGAAAAAAAATCTTTGGATAAACATATTCAATATATATTTTTATTTGTACACATTTTCACATTTCTGTAGTGTTTATTTTTCTTTGTAGCAATAAACATCAAAAGATATATGCATTTTACATAATTCAATTTCTAGATACTAAATATAGGACAAATTTTAAATGAAAAGGTTTTAGTCATTATTAAGCATTGAAAGCATGTATCATACCTAGTTTTCAAGAAATAACTAATTTTAATTCATCAATATTTCCACAAGTTTGTGAATAAATCAAAATATAAATTAATAAAATATAAAATAAAACATAAAGAATTAGGAATTATATGTATTGAAAATTAAAAATAACAAAACATAACAAATTGAAGGAAAGTATTAAAAATCAATAAAAGGAATAATTACAACATGAACTATAATCACATGAATATCACATGTATTATTATTTTCAATTTTCATGCAATTTAAATGGTTTAATTACTAACTTTTAAATGCAACTAATATACCAATTTGACTAATGTAGTGTGATCAACCCTTTTATTGAATTTTCATTGTAATTAGTTCTAAGTGTTGAATCTTATTAGTGAAGATCATAAACATTTTTTTACAATTAAAATATCATTGAATATTAAACCATATATTTTAAAATAAAATTATGGACATCAATCTTCAAAGGCATGGGCCCTCTAAGCAATCAAAATGCTTGTAAAAGTACCCAATTTAATATTTTCCAAGCATTTTTTATGTTCCTAATAGTTATAAACAAAATAAATGATTGCCTACTACAATTAAACTTGATAACACAGTCTTGCAAATCTACATAATGGAAACATTGATTCATTGAAGAATCCAATTGTATACAACAAAATTGATTGCATACTTTAATTACATTTAGCAAGACACTTATGCATATACACATTCTATATGTAGTATATATTCATAGTTGTGAATATATTTTATGGCCTTCAACTACATGATCATTCCAAGCAAATTTTGCCAATTACCTCCATCCACATTTGTTTACAAAATCAATAATCACACCCATGTTTGTTAGGCCTTCTATGCCAAATTGAAAATTCAAATTGTTTTTTTATAAACAATAGAAACTTCCACCACAAAATAATAATAATAATAATAATACTAAATAAATAATAATATTTATATATATATATAAAAGAAATGAGGAAGATGATGATGATAATTATGATGATAAAGATGATGAAACAAAACAAGCTACAACCATTTTCCAATTTAGAAGCACTTCATGTGAATGACAAACCTTACTTATGAAATAGTTTTTACATTCAATGTTTTTGTTTAGTATAAGTTGTCTTCTTACTTGCTTTCGTATAATTTCACGACTACCAATGATTGAAAACCTTTTTGTTGATGTCTCCAATTCCTGAACCCTTCCACCATCTTAGATATTAATTCAGCAAGTCTGTCAGTCAGTCAATTAGTCAGTTACAGTGACTCCGGACGGGATGTGTTAGTTACTAACTGAAACTGAAAGTAGGTGGGAGACTGTTAATAGCAACCCACTTGGACCAATTAAACCATCTAGCCAATGAGAAACAGGGAATAGTCAATAAATACGTATTGACTTTGTTTATTAGATTGTTCTAGGGCTCCTCTATGGCTCTCAAAGCTATTGATTGTTTGAGGGTACCAGCAGTCTCCTCGTGGATTCACTGGATTTGACTAATGAACAACATCCAAGATTTCCAATGCAAGGTCACCTACTGAGCGTTGATGGAAATGTTCTTATTACCACATGGCCCTCACTTGATTTTTTGTGAAATAAAAATTGTATCCATGCATTATGCACGAGGTTCACACTAGTTAAATATAAGTAACTAAAACATCAAATTTACAATAAATAAACTCCAAGCTATAACAAAACATGGGATGGATTTGTATGGAATACATGTAAAAATGCAACTTCCATTTGTTAAGAATATTTGATATTGCATTTGTTTCCATTCCTAAAATAAATCTTCAAATTCTATAATATCCAAAAATTAAATAAATAAATGTTTCAAGAAAAAAAAGCTTGCAAATTTTTCCATAATTGGTTAAATTTTTTTTTTTGATAGTTAAATTTTTACCTTGTTTGTCAGAAGTTGCAAGTAACCTCAATTTCAAAATTATTCATTTTAATTTCAAGAAAATATTTTTAAAAAAATATATTTTATATTAATTTTGATAAATACATAAAACATTTGTAGGGATAAAACATTGAAAAATCAAGATTTGAACAATTTGTAATTCTTGATAACATGACATATGTAAGACCTAGAGCAAATGAATTTTTAATATCAATAATAACTTTGGATTTAATTGTTGCACCTTGTGCTTTACATAGAAACTCCCTTTTCCATAGGTATGTTGTTGCATTTTTGTTCACCTCTTGATTGATGAGATGGCTTGCAAGAGAACAATTACAAATCACAACATTGGGAAAGTAGCTTTGCAAGCATTGTTTATGATAAGGTTCTTAAACCCTAGGGTTTTTCCATGCTCTTTGAGCTCGTTTCAAATTTGTTTATAATGGCACTTCTTTGTGGGGTGAACTTGATGAGCCCAATTGGAGCAAAGTTTATTGTTTCAACAATGTGACATGGGGTTTTTCTTAGGATTTGTGGTTAGTACTTTGGCCT
>Ga0209611_10009579_pt1:0-10000 | contig 14616 bp, 7 predicted proteins | sample S1TSphgellanicum_3_FD_187693 | JGI IMG/M metagenome (GOLD analysis project Ga0209611, IMG submission 187693) | Host-associated microbial communities from peat moss isolated from Minnesota, USA - S1T2_Fc - Sphagnum magellanicum MG (SPAdes) (version 2) | ecosystem: Host-associated > Plants... | reverse complement strand
AGAAGCTAAGAAGAACTCAAACAACATGCAGCAGCAGCAGCAGAAAGAGCAAAAAACTGCAGCAGCAGCCCACGTGGTGGTGGTGCAGAGGGAACAACAACACATGAAGATGAGAGGAAGCTGCACGAAAAAGAAGCCGCCTTTTTTCTTCAGTACTCGTGGTGGGCCCGGCGAGAACTTCTCTCCGACTCAGAGCGTCATGAGCTCCAAGTTCCAGGTCGAGCTTGCCAGCAGCCAGGGAAGAAAGTGTGGCAACACCAGCAACTTCCAGCAGCAGCAGATGATTGCCATGGACAAGAAGAAGATAACGACGGAAGTGAAATGGGAACCCGTTGACGAAACTCTACCGTATTCACGCCTTGCAGGTCCTCGCTGCTGGAGGACCAAGCTGCCTAGTGCACCAGCTTGTGGTCACCTTCTTCAATCACGTCCTCTACCAGTTCATCCGCAGCTTCGTCCTCAACCACCTCGTCCGCATGAGCCGCCTCATCCACAACCTCTTAAGAAATGCAGTTCTTACATTGAACAGCTGCACCTGCAACTCAATGCAGCTTCTGCCAAGCTTGCAGCAGCAGCTGCTGGAGGAAAAGCTTCTGCAACAGGTTCCGACAAACCTGCAGCAGCAGCAGCTGGAAGAAAAGCAGCGGCAACAGCTTTCGGCAAGCTTGCGGCAAAAGCATCTGGAGGAAAAGCTGCTACAACAGCTTCCGCCAAGCTTGCAGCTGGAGGGAAGAAAGCTGCTGCTAACAACAACAGTACCCATGACAACTGCATCCTCCCAGATCAGCCTGCTACAATTTCCAACAGCGGCAGCGGCGGCTTGCAGTCACCAAGTCCAAGCTTTTCTCATTACCTACACCAGGAGGATCGGGAGGAGGAGGAGGAGTCGAAGCCCTTAAGGACACCGATGGAGAATCAACACTGCAAGCAACAACACCCACTCGGGTCACAGCACCACCACCAACAGCAACATCAAGAACAAGTTTTTATACAACCGCATTCGGATGCGGCGACTGCTACGAGCATTCATACTGCGACTGATGATCAATGGCCGACTTGGATGGATATCTTCGGATTCAAAGCTCAGAAATGAAAGTAATTAGGCTCCAAAAAACGAAGGTGATTCATGAGCATCGTCTTCTTCTGGATTTCAGACCATCGAAACCCTAACCCTGAACCCGAAGACCCCTAAACCCTAGACCTCCAACCCTAGACCTTCATATGTTGAATAACTTCTGTAACTTTTTACAACCCACCCACAAATCTAAAATTGGTATTGCAAATAGGTGGGAGACCAGTAATAGCAGTAGCAAACTACCTGGACCAATCAATCAGAAAACAAGCAAGCAGCGATCTGATCATATTTATTACACTCTTCTCTGGCACGTGTTGTTGTTACAGTTTGCTGTGCCCTTACAGGCCTCAGCGAACTGTGCACACACTGGGTCAAAACCATTTTCCTGAGCCAACTGGCATGCTTTGAATTTTCTTCATCCAATTTACATTTTCAAGGTAACATACTGAGCACCGGTGATCTTTGTATCATTACGACCCTACTACACAGTGGAAGTCCCCGTACACATTATGGACTGTTCTCTATAAACCTTACCCAAGGGTCAATTTTATCATTACATAATCCGTCAAAGTATTGAAATGATTTTCTGTGAAAATATGACACAAAGGTGCTGAAAATTCAAACCGACATATGTGGAGAGGGCTACATTGAAATTATATGAAAGAAGTGAATAGGGAATTAACCTTGCTTTAAGACTTAGCTTTATTAAAATTTTCTCTTAAAATCTAGTCAAGTTTCTATATTTGAACCAAGACCCAATTAGGATGGACACGGTGTACACAAATCAAATAGATGAAGTGAAAATGTTAATCTATTGTAGATAAAATTGAGTCTGAAAATTAGTTCAAGATTAGACCAAAACCAATTTAAAACATCATATCAAATATAAATTTATTACAATAAAAGCATTACATTTAAAATAATTTATTAAATTCCAATAACAAATATTCATTAGAGCTATTAGATAGGACCATTTTAGGTTCCATAAGTCGTTGAAGATTGAACTAGAATCTGTTTAGATCATTCCCAAGTGAAGAATCATGGATTTCTGTCTTTTCTTAAAAAAAACATTTTCAATGTCATATTCACAAAAAAAATTTGAATACTTTTTCCACCAATTTGAATACCATTTGTTTTCAATTTAATTTGAATTTAATTCAATTGAATCTTAATCCAATTTTTGAATTGAATTAGAATTGAATTTAGTTAATTCAAATGTCATTCAAGGAAATTTTAATTAAATTCAAACTAAATTCAAGTTGCATTACAACGTTGTTAACACCTTAATTTTATATAGAAATGAATTAGTGTCTCACACTTCAAGAACATTAAAATAAATTTTTGCTCCACAATGATATTGTCTTTTTTTTGTTTTTTCAACGATTTTAGTCTTGAAGCAAATAAGGAAAAAAATTGCATGCTACACATTGTGTCATATCATTATTATCTTTTGGCCAAAATTCATTTATATCAAGGTTATTTTGACATGTCATGTCTTTGACATATGAACATGTGTTAGCTAATCAGGCTTCATGTGCCAATGTTAACATTGTTTAAGAGATTGTTAACAAAGGAACATATGTCAATACAAAAAATGAAAATGAAAAAATGCATTTTGTATTTAGCATGTGAAAATAACCATGATTCAGTCATTTCAATATTGTGCATTGTACTCAATCTCCTCTTTACTTCTATCTTTGTGTCATAAATTGTAAATTTTATACATTTGTGTAATTTGTTATAATTATGTAAATATTATGTGGTCCAATTATATGTACAAAAGGAAAGAAGGAACAAATGGGAAAATGCATTATGAGTTTGGTAATGATCCAATGAAATGTGTTTCAAACACAAAACAAAAATGAAGGTTGATCATAGAATTACAAATATTAAAATTACAAAATTGTGTTCTTATCACATATATTGTGATTTTTGGTGGAACAATTTTTGTCATGAATTCTTTATGTTTGAACATGCACATTTTTTTTCTCATTCATTATGATTTGCACTCATTTAAGGTGTTACATAACAAATGATGTTCACCTCGTTATATGTGCATTATGTGAAAAGGAATGATTAAAAACATTAATGGGCCAAAAAAGGAAAGATATATTATTCTCCTCAATGTTTTTCCTATGTATTTTTTGGTTTAAAATTATTTTCATATGCATTTTGATCATTTCATTAAATTTTGTGGATCATATCATTACTGTATAGCACAAGTCATATGATATCAACTCATTTACACCTCTATAACATGTGTTGCCTTTGAAATACATTGATCAAAAGTATTTAAGCAATCCTAAAAAATATTATGAATTTATTAAGTCATGTGTGTTTTCTACATCCCATGGATATGCTATAAGGATTACAACTTTCTCTCAATGTGTGTCATTAATTGAATTAAATGCATAGGAAGATGAATAACTTTTCAAATGGAAGCTTTACAAGAATGAAAGATAAAAACAAAAAAAGGAAAAAGAAAAAAAGTGATCTAATTTGTGGGTAGTACATTAATATTTGCAAATTGTGCAAATTATGATGGGCAAAAATCTAAAAATCATAAATTTGATCAAATTTTCTTTTCTTAATTATAGAAAATTATAAATTTTTGTGTAGTTGAAACATGTTCAAATTTTAGCTACTGATTTCAAATTCTAGGATTTAATATTTTGGTTTAATCAATTGCATGTTAACCATAAATAACATCTTTCAACCTACTATCATCATATATTGCACCAAAATTTTGAAAACTTTGAGATTCCTTCAATATGCATGTTGTTATTTAAAAATGCATGAGTCACATTCAAATGGATTTGTATTTCACATTTTATTCAACAACTATATTTTTAAGTTTAATAGTCAATTGAAAAATGCATTATTTTTATTTTGAAAGATGAATTTAAAATTATAATTAAATTTTTAGACCTACATATCATGATTACAAATTAACTCAGATGTTTTGAATTCCAACAAGTGGTAACATTGAATTTAACATGATGATAACTTTTGGTTTTAAATGAAAATTACAGATAATCCAATATGAAATTCCATTATAATTAAAAATTAAATTATTAATTATTTTAACCAATTTTATTTGATATTTTAATTTAATATTTATTTATTTTTAATTAAAATAAAAATTAATTAATCAGATTTTATTATTTAAATAAAATATAAAACCATTAAATTTCAATTTAAACCTTTTTTGTAATATTTTAATGGACACCTTTTAATCAAAATTTAAAATTTATTAAAATCAAGATTGAAAATGAAATATCCATCAAAACATTTTATCAAAGTTGGCAAGCTTACATTATTTTTATCAATGTTATGTTTATGAAATTAATTAGACATCGTAAATTCATTCTAAACATCAATTTGTTCAATATTTAGTGAGAGGGGCATCTAAATTTTTTTTTAATATCACCTCCACATATGACTTGGGGTGGACATTTTAGTTGACCCCTTTTAATCACCCTTTTTTTGAAATGGGTAAACGTTTTTCCCACCTTCAAATTATTATTTGTGTTCCAATCAATAGAATATATTTAATGCTTCAACTTTGGTTTATTTTTAAATTAGTGAAAACTTCACCCATCTAACGTTTCTAAAATTTCTTGGACCCTTAAGCTATTATGATTTTTTTTAGGCCAAGGTTCTAATTGTGCATCCCAACCTAACAATCCCAAATTCAAACATCCTTAGTTAAAATTCAAATCAATGCAATGTTTTGATTCAAGAATGACATAAACTTGGTCAACAATATTCCCATTTTTCTGAATTTTTTTTGCAAGATCTCAAAGGAAAAAAATTGAATTTTTTCACCAAATTTGGATTGTGATTTTAGTTTTAATTAGTGATTTTACTATTTAAACAAGTTTTGGTCTAAGTAGTACAAAAATCTAGTTTAAAAAACGCTACCAAACTAAAATCAAACTTCAAATGTGGCAAAAAAAATTCAATGATGCTTTTCAAAATTTGGAGATTTTTTTGAAGGAGAAAGGGATATTCTTTCTTCAATTTTTGCATTTTGGCATGAGAAAGATGCAGGTAGTTGCATTGCTGATAATCCATGAAAGGAATTAGCCAAAATTGACTAAGGATGAAAAAGGAAAGTAAAAAATTTAAGAATACTACTATATTTTGGCAACCTAGCAGAACCTATTGTCTAAAAATGATGATTTCAGAAGAAAAGAAAATCCCTCATGGGAAATTTTTTTAAATGTGAGGTCTCTTTACCCTCAATAAAACCTATGGATATTGCACCAGAGCTATCAATATATACATACACATATAAAGAATTTTATTAATCTCTGGATTAGTGATTTTTTTTACTGGCAAAACTTTCGCCAGGAGGCGAAATTAAGAATTACAGTTCGAAAAAGAAGTAATTTTGGAGGCTTTCATTCACCAGGAGTGAGAAAAATTAAATATAAAAATTGCCAGATTCGTATACTTTGGTTTCATTGTGTAGCCAAAAATATAGAAGGATGATTAAAAAAATTTTAATTTTATTTATGGTTTATAGTCAGATTTGGCTAAATCTTCCTGGGGATGATTGTCACTTTTTCTACATGTTCCTACGGATGATTGCCACTTTTGCTACGAACAAAATCCCCTTCAAGAAGACCACTGCTTGGATCTCAATTGCATAAAGATGACCCACATAATATAATGTACCGACCTCGAGGGTTGTCTCAATGTGTAAGTTACCAATTTGTTGAATAAATTTGGGTGTAAATTTCAGTATCTTTTCTACATACAGGGAGCTTACAACCATAATAATATCTGACATCGCGATCCTTACCCTACATAAAAGCCTTTGAAACTGGTTAAAAAAAGTAAAACCCAGGTTTCAAGAGGCCTTAGAAGTATAATGCCCCTAAAGGAGGGGGGCCTTAAAGAACCCCCAAACCAGGGGCCCTTCCCCCCAAACAAGGGGCCTTACAGGGCATTTTGGCCCGAAACAAGAGCTTATTTACATAGCATAATGCAGAGCCATATGCAAGCACTCACAATGAGCCAAAATGACCCCCTTTAGAATTGCCCTAAATAACAGAGGCTAAACAGCAACAAGAGATTACATACAATAGAGTTATCTGTAAAGTCTTGCGATTATGGGACGAGGACTGCCGGTTTCGGCATAATAGGGGATCAAACATGTAACTGGGAATGAAAAATTTTGGACGACGAAATAACTGGGACCCAAACTAGTTTTTCCACCAAATTTTGGTGGTAAATTGAGTTTCACCCTGTGTTTCCTTTTTCCTGAGCGCCTCCACTGCTGTTACATATATTTTCACTGCTCCTACCTGTACAACTACTATAATTAGTCTCGAACCTTGTGCATATTAAATGCTGAAATATAATAAAATTTCCTGACTTTGCATATTCCACTGAAAGAGGGGATGGGGGTGGCAGGAGGCCCAAAAACAGGGTGCAGACAGGGTGACTTTACGGATAAGTCTATTAGCTTCTATACCATAAGAAGGAAGGACAACAGAGGGAAAGTTGGGTATTGTAGAGTGTTGTGCAGTTCTTTATCCTTATGAACAACCTCCGGTTCCAATTCTGAAAGTCAGACCAGGTTTAGGTTCAACTCTTCCTAACCAAAACCTGAGCTGATGGTTCATACTCTTACCCACCAAAGTGAGGAACATACCCACATAGCAGGGTGGTTCGTGTTGAAACGAGTAATTAACTATTTTTGGAAATTAAGGTTTGTCCCACCAAAAATATTGAAATATATATAATATATTGAAATTTGATCTCTTTTTTTTGGAATTTACAAAAAAAAATCTTTGTTTTTATAAAGTTGCTGGATTTCTATGTTTGGTTTCAAGTGTGCAGCCAGAATTTTAGAAGGATGATTAAATGTTTATATTTCATATCTTGCTTGTAGTCAGATTTAGTTAAACCTTCCTAAGGATGGATGATGTTGTATTTTTTTTACATCTTCTTGTGGGCAATAGCCACTTCAGCTCCATAAGTCATTTCCCTGAAATATAAATAAATAAAACACCGGTAACATCAGGTGTGAAACTTGGACATTGTTAAAATACATTATACAATGATGTTTGTTTTCTTGAAATTTTGAACTATTTTGTGTTTTTTCTTAATATTATTTTTCAACATTTCACCTTATTATCCTCATATTTTTCCAATTTTTTAAGTTGTCTTTTTTTTAATTATTTTTTTATGATACAATGCAAGTACAGTACCTACCTGTTCAGTACACACCTACCTGCTATTGTCCACCATAGTTATTTCCAATAGGTTTGTAAAGGTAGGTAGGTACACAAAAGGGTGGTTGGTAGGTAGGTAGGTAGGTAGGTAGGTACAAAGAGCTCAAACAGACACGCCAATAGTTTGATTATAAGGATTCCCAATGTTTGAAAAACCCAACAGGCACACACACACCTCTGCTTTTCAATGGCCAAAAGATTTGTCCCTCATTGTTCCTCCCATTGCCCATCAACATCTTCTCCTGGAATTCATGTTTGCTGGATGTGGAAAATTACAAATTCTCGGGTTTGTTGAATCCAGGAACAAAAGATTCGGTGAAATGGGTGGGTGATGATGATCATCAATCAGCCCTCTTGTTGAGAGGAAAGAAAGAGATGAGGAATTTTGTGTACCCAACACAAATATGGGAGGGGAGTTGTTGTTATGCAAACTCATTTACCTTCTCTTCATTCTATCCACTTTTGTGTGTTGGTTGTTGTTGTTTTTCCTCTTCACTTTCTTCTCCATCTCTGTCCTGCAAAGGTTGAGAGATGCAAGTGACCTCATCCTCAGGCTCCACCATGCAGGCTTATTTGCATTGCAACGCCACCTTCGACAAGCTTCATATGTCCGCCTTGCTTGGTCTGATGAGAGAATTTTTGAGGCGAGTAGCATTCTCCTTTGCCTTTTTGTGTGTTTATCAGCTTTTTTACTCACTCTCTTAAGAGGCAAATGTTATCCTGAAAATGTGCCACAACTGAAGACTTAGTGCTCATAGTCTCTGGTAGATTGAACAATAAGATTGAACCAAACCGCAAATTAATTTGCTGAAATATCTCTCAACATGAAACACAAGGATTCAATAGTCAGGGTAGGTCATGTACTTCAATCCCACCATAACACCACTATACCTGCAAACTAATAATTCAATAGTTTTTTTTGCCAAAGTAATGAATTATTAAGAGAAATGGAGTCTGAAATCCAGACTCTAGCAGCCCCAATTAGAGTATAGTATACAACTCCCAATTTCAAAACATGGGTAAGTAGACCTGCCACTGCAAGCAAAGGACATCTATGCAAAAGTCTAGAAGAAATTTTTGAGGTGGAAGAAAATTCTGGAAACTGGGTGGCCAAGGCATGACAAGGAGGTGCACTTCAAGCTATCAAACATTCTGCACACAGAAAAACCAAGCGATATGATGATGTTGTGCAGCAAACAATAAAATTGGAAAGAAGGGAGATAGCATCTGATGGAACAACATTGAAAACTTGTGTTTTCTGGTATCATCCTGCTCATAATTCCAGCTTTCAATTTTCCACAAATAAAAAGTATGTTTGTTTTCATGTTTGCTGAGGAGTCTTCAATTCCAAAGATGGACCTCAACTCAATGAAGCAGGCCATTGATATGATTCCCCTCTCCTTTATTTTAGAAGCCATGCTCAAAAAACATAGCCAAAAAGACATCTCTGAATATAAAGTTCTAGCACTGACAATTGAAACTCTTTTGAGCAAAGTTGTGCACCCACCCATTTCCTCATTGGAATTGAGAAATTGTGCTGCTTGCACTGAGAAATTGTACTACCTGTCAATAGATGTTTTCTTTCAATTTACACGGCCCTAGAGTTGAGGAAGTGAGCATGGTTGGAAATACAATTCAATCCAATCCAATCCAATCCAAAAATGCAATTCCACATCTCAAAGAAATCACGTATCAATGTATCTCTTTCACAATTTCAAGACAAAATTCCCACATATCCATCCACTATTTATTAAAAAAATTCAATGTTATGATCCAAAGATTAATAGGTGTAATGGGTGGGCACATTTTGTTTATTGTTGGCCTTGCCTTGGTAGGCAAGGATGTCGTGTTTTAGATTCATTATAGAGTAATAGCTTAAGGGATTTTGGCCGCTAGGTAATAGCTCTATTTTTATATGAGGATTTTGAAAGATGATATTTTGGCTTGCGGTGAAACTTGAGATTAGTTATAGAGCTATAATATCTTGAGAGATTTTGGTTTTTGTTAGAGGATTTTTTGAAGATTATATTTTTGCATGGTGAAATATTTGAGTTTTCGTAATTCTTTTTTTGCCTTAAGATACCTTCTAGTGTAAATGGCAAGGTCATAGTGCAACACACCCCTTGTTCATTATGTTTCCAAAAGATTGAGGTAGGGAAAAGAAAAAATTGAAAATTTCAATTCGTTTCAACACAATCTCAATCATAACATAGACATTTTTTAGTGTAATTGGATAACACCTTACAAAGTGCATTTTATCTTTTGTTGTTTACGGGTCATTCCCATAAATAGAATGCAAATTGTAATAGGTAAAATGCTCCTTATTTTTTTTTCTTTTTTTTTCTTTTGATACACGATTGCTAAAGCATCACCTAGCATTACATATAGTAAAGGACGTCGTGAAGCATCATTTCATCCATATGTCCTGTCATCCATCTGTCCATCCATACGGTCATCCATCTATCTCATCATGGTCTGTTTATTCCAATAGGGCAGAAAAAGAATGGAATAAAGATGCGGTGCTACGAAGAATAATATATATTAGTGTTGTAAATTTTTATTTTTTATTTTGGGGTTTTTGGACTTAGGTACACTCATCCTATCTCTTTCTCAACAACTGAAAGAGTTGGGTTGGGTTTTTTTTTTTTTTTTGTGAAATTTTATTTAATATTTTGTT
>Ga0209611_10009575_pt1 | contig 14620 bp, 22 predicted proteins | sample S1TSphgellanicum_3_FD_187693 | JGI IMG/M metagenome (GOLD analysis project Ga0209611, IMG submission 187693) | Host-associated microbial communities from peat moss isolated from Minnesota, USA - S1T2_Fc - Sphagnum magellanicum MG (SPAdes) (version 2) | ecosystem: Host-associated > Plants > Peat... | reverse complement strand
CCCCCCCCCCCCCCCTCCCCCCAAAATGATATCTGAAAGGTATCCTCATAGTACCCGCCGGGTATCATAAGAAAAGGGGGGCCGGGGGGGGGAGAAAAAAAAGTTTAAACAAAAAGTAAAAAAAAGTTTGACGAAAATTCATTGACTTTTACGCCGGGCAACAACGGCGTCCCTCGGGCTAGGCTAGGGTGTTCTCAAAATAACGGGCTCCCTTGCCCTCCGGCCTCCTCGAGGGCCATTATTTATTTCCGGAACGTTCTAGTCCTGGGGCATTGCCCTACTACACATTAGATGAGAGCGTTTACGTGGCGGAATGTCCTGCTAAGAAGGTAAGAGGAGAATTATGGTGTATGAACCCTGGTCAAAGGGAATTAGGGTAAAACTCTGACGCGAGCTTCAGTCGCAGTAGCAGCAGCAGCAGCATCTAGAATGACATCTAGAAAGAATCCTACAGCGTCGTATTGTCTACGGATCTACGTTGAAGAATCGACACGCGCATCATCTTCGGCGATTTCATTTTTAGTATAAAAAAACAAACTGGCATGCTGATCGCATCTTGGAGCGAGTTTTCAGTGCAAAATTCGCGTGCAGATCGCGTTATTCGGCACCCCACCACCTTCTGTGGGTCCCAATCGTCAACCATACTGTCTAGAATCCTGTCTCTCTCTCGCCCCCCCTGCGCATGTGTTTCTCTTCTGTTTCATTGTCCGCAGCTTTACGCAATATTCTGTTCTCGAACCCTCTTCTCTCCTGTTCTTGATCCTTTCCTCTCCTCCTGTTGCTGCTGCTTTACTGCCACAAAGAATCAGGGTGTTTTGCATACACCATTACCCAACAGAATTTTCCTTGATCTAGAGCCATCTCCTCCCTTCACCCCACTCTCATGTAGCAGCAGAAGTGCCAGAAGAAGAAGAAGAAGAAGAAGAAAAAGAAAATCCAGAGGTCGGAGAGTGTGTTGGGTGGTGGTGGTCTTTCTTTGTTGTGTTTTTGGGGTTTGAGGAGGATTGTTGGTTTGCGGAGGAACTCCCAAACCCCACATGTTCATAAAGTGGCGATGGAATACAGCTACGGCTCTCAGGTAAGCTTACAAGGAGCGTTGAAAAATGCGGAGGCGGCAGTGGCCACGACAGGAAAGGTGGACATGCGCTTGGTGTTGAAAATCGCGCGGGAGGAGTGTCAGTTCCCGGAGCTGGGAGTGGTGTGGCGTGACACTTTGGAACGGGATATCAACGGGGTACAGTTGTGCGAGGATGATGACTGCGTGGATCCGCAAGCGGCGGGTCACGCTCTGGTGCAAGCGTCGTATGGGGGATTCATCCACTGTGTTCGAGCGTTGCACGCCATCCAACACAAGCAACATGGCACCAGCTTCTTGACGGGTAGGTTTTGTGCTTACGCCTTCCTCAAGGCCGTAGAAGCTGATCACAAGGAAGTGGTGATCGAGCTTCTGAAGCCAATTGCTTCCGCTAGTCTGGCCTTGATGGGATACGCTATCGCAACCATGTTCAAAGATGGACACTACCCATATGTCACAGAGAAAGTGGGAGGCGTGAAACCAGACTGGCACAAGAGATTGGCATCCAACAAAGCCATGCTGCCCAAAAGCTTACCTGTGCGACTGGCTTCGGGGACGTGGGAGCTGCAAGGATCCAAGCGTGCCTCCGAAGGTGCACATGAAGCTGTTAGAGCTACCTACAGAAACTACTTCTTATGGCGCTCAGGGTTGATTGCAGCCACCAATGGGAATGTTGCGGTTTTCCAGGTGATACTCAAGCAATTGGAAGAAGACTCCATATACTTGGCGGACAATTTCCATGATGCTAGTGTTGATGGAAGGAAGATCATGGCTATCCGGTCAAAGATTGATAGCTCTATGTACCAGCTGATAGAGGAATTGACCACTGTCCATCTGCAAGACAATGTGTTGTTCACGCTTTGGAGCTCCAATCAGTGTGGTAGTGCATTCTCCCCAAATCCTCATGCGGTTCGACCTCATCCCTCTGCAACTGGTGCACATTGTGTGGCAAAGGCAGAGAATGGACTTTGGCAATTGGAGGTGGATGTGCCATTGCTGCTCATGCCATTAGAAATTTCCTACATTGAGGATGATACGGTCAAGCGCTTGAAGCAGCTCACGCAGCTCTTCACTCAGCATGCCACTGTTAATGTCCAGCTTGTTTGTGAAGTCATCATGCTACCCATTTGTGTTCAGGTGGCAATTTCTCTCCATAATGCAGCTGAAAAAATTCCCCTCATCAATTGTCACATTTCTCCTGTTTTTTTTCTCTTTTTGGGTGATTTCATCTCTTTGTTGCACTTGGACTCTATTTGTGGGAAGAGATGCTGTTGGACATAACAACAGTTTACCTGCAAAGCAACATTGTAGATTTTCCTCTGCAATCTCTCTCTCGATGTTTTTCAAGGCGAAATCCTTCTACTCTCTCATTTGTGCACAAGAAGAAAAAACTGGATCTGTGTCTTCTCAGATGTACTATGTTAACTTGCATTGATTTGTGCACAACAGAATCAATGAATCTGTGTCTTGTTGGATCTGCTGTGTAAGAAACCCTAGCAAACTTGCATTAATTGTGCACGACCAAAACTATGGATTTGAGTCTTCTCAGAGCTGTGGTGTAAGAGGGCTTAACCATGACTTGATAAAGTTGCCATTTGAGCTAAAGGGTTTGTGGGTTGTGAACTGTTTGATGTCCTCATGTCTGTCCTCAGTGCACCCACAAAGGTACTACCCATGGATGCTGCAATATTGTTCCTTTACTATGACTCATGTGTCTAGAAGGTGTGGGGAAAGTGCTGATGTTGATGGCACTGTGGGATGCAGGTCACTATGAGCATTAAACATGTGAGATTCAAATTTTTAAACTCATATTGGGAAGAGGAAAGAATAGGGCATTTTCCTTCCAGCTTCAGCTTGTCGGTGACACCTGACACGGAGGAAGGAGCAGGGTGTACCATGTCGAATTCGTCATCTAACATAGGCTATAAGGTAGGTGTGGGTGAGCGAATTCAGGGCAGCACTTCCATCACAGCCTTTGCCACTGCAGTAGGTGCAGGAGCAAGGATTGGATTTGGAGCTTCAGTTGGAAAGACATCTTCGACCACTGTGAAATCTCAGCCCTGGAGGTTTGAGCAGTTACCTGTTGATCAAGACCGAGGTGGCAGCTACAATTGGGATCTGATTCACATGAAAGGCCTAGAGTTCAATCGGTACAATCCTGTGCGAATGGCGGAGGTTTCGTCTGTGTGGAAATTTGGGCGTCGTGTGCCAGTGAACCCCCTGGCAGAGCTTCCTTTCAGTAGTGAAGGTGGGATTAACTTCACAGGTTCAGCCTTTCCAGATACGTTGATGTGGCGCTTTCCCACGTCCATGGACGGCACTAAACTCAGGTGGAAAATAGCAGGCAAGATGTGCAGCACATTCACCACCACCAAGTACTGGGAAACTCGAATGGTGACATTTTCTGGTAACATTGAGGAAAAACTGAAAGCTGTGGTGGTTGACAAGGACAAGAAAGACAAAGGTGACAAAAAGGACAAAGGCGAGAAGGATGGTGATGATAAGTCAGAGAAGAAGAAAAAGGATAAGAAAGCTAAGGAAGATGAGGATGCTGATGAGGATGAAAAGCCAGCAAAAAAGAAAAAGGACAAGAAAATCAAGGATGATGAGGATGATGCTGAAGATGATGCAAAGCTGGAGAAAAAGAAGGACAAGAAGGACAAGAAGGATAAGAAGGACAAGAAAGCTGTAGAAGATGAGGAGGAAGATGAGGAGCCAGTGAAGAAGAAAAAGGAGAAGAAGACTGTCAAGGAAGAGGATGATGAAGAAGATGAGGTACCTGTGAAGAAGAAAAAGGAGAAGAAGGCAGCCAAGGAAGAGGATGAGGAAGATGATGAGGTACCTGTGAAGAAGAAAAAGGAAAAGAAGGCAGCCAAGGAAGAGGATGAGGAAGATGATGAGGTACCTGTGAAGAAGAAAAAGGAGAAGAAGGCAGCCAAGGAAGAGGATGAGGAAGATGATGAGGTACCCATGAAGAAGAAAAAGGAGAAGAAGGCAGCAAAGGAAGAGGATGGGGAAGATGATGAGGTACCCATGAAGAAGAAAAAGGAGAAGAAGGCGGCCAAGGAAGAGGATGAGGAAGATGATGAGGTACCCATGAAAAAGAAAAAGGAGAAGAAGGCGGCCAAGGAAGATGATGAGGTACCCACGAAAAAGAAAAAGGAGAAGAAGGCGGCCAAGGAAGAGGATGAGGAAGATGATGAGGTACCCATGAAGAAGAAAAAGGAGAAGAAGGCGGCCAAGGAAGAGGATGAGGAAGATGATGAGGTACCCATGAAAAAGAAAAAGGAGAAGAAGGCAGCCAAGGAAGAGGATGAGGAAGATGATGAACCACCAGTCAAGGCTAAGAAGAAAGTGAAGAAGCCAGCTTTGAAGGAGGAAGAAGAGGATGAAGATGATGAGGTGCCAGTGAAAAAGAAAAGTGTGCAGAAGACAACAACTGAAGAGGAAGAGGATGAGGTATCATTGAGGAAAACACAGGCGAAGAAGTCTGCCAAGCCACAAAACAAGGAAGATGAGGTACCAGATGCAGGAAAGAAGGGGAAGAAGGCCAAGCAATTGGATGATGACAATGAGCATTTGGAGGCTGTGCCAGTGAAGAAGTTGGAGAAGATGAAGCTGCAGGAAGATGGAGAGGATGAACTGGCAATGTCAGAGAAGTCTAAGAAGAAGGCTCAGAACAAGCCTGCAAAGGATGAAGAAGAGGATGATGAAGAAGAAGACTTTGAGGTACCCCAAATGGTGAAGAGGAATCATCCTCTTCTTCGTGTCCCACGGCCTCTTCTACAACCCCCACAAGGTCAAAGGTAGGTTACTTCCAGTGATGCAAAAAAATGCTTGTATGTGATGTCCCTACAGGGGATGCAGTTTGGTATGCTTCTGGGAGAGCAGAGAAGAGTGCTGCTGAGCTTCTTCAAGAAATATTCATGATTCTGTGCCCTTTTCACAGCTTAAGGGTTGCTGTCCTGTCAGAATTGAACAACTCCATCCAGATGAAGGAAAGCTGTTTGGAGGGTTGTGAAAAGGTACTACTGTGTTTCTCTCGAAAGAAGATCTTCTGGAGTCAATGGACCAACCATTTTGAGCTCCCAGTTGATTTAGTTGTTGAATCCTCCTATGTCCTCAGCAGGAGAAAAGCTGAGATAGAAACTGAATCAACAGTTAGTGTTTCAACCCATCCAAGTGTGTTGGCCCCAGACCTGCAAGGTACTTACAATTTCCCACACCATGTCATGGGGTGGATTAGTCCATCTGCAAGTTTGGGGATCTGTGATTCTCAAGCAAGTGGGTGGGATTCTTTGTTCTTTGTTGATAGTTCTTATGCTTCAATTAGAAGCATGAGGATCACAGTAGATTCAGCAATGCAATAGTTTGATCATGAGGAGCTTAGTTTAGGCCTTCTCTTAGCTACAAAAGACATTCACTTTCTTGTGGACTCATTTGAAGACTTCTCAACTTAGGAGAAGATCATTACTCCTGAAGAACATTAAGTTAGTGGGTATTTCTAAGTTTTTCCAGGAGACATTAGTGTTAAAAAATTCTGCTGACCATTTTGGTGCAAGCAGACTGTTGTTGGAGGAATTCTCTGACAGGTGTTCCAGAAAAGACACAGGTATTCTGTGCTCAGAAAACATGTACATGGAATTTGATTACCTTGTTCATTCCAAAGATCTCATTAAAATGAAACTGATCACCAAAGCTTTGTTGCGCTCTCCAAACCATGCAAGATGGAACTACCCATTTACAACCTTCATGGTTTGATTTGCTGTTTTGTTGCCTTCCTGACCTCTGTTTTCCTTGAGACCTGTTTTGTCTTCTTCATTTTCTTCTCCCTTCCTCATCAAAAACAGGGTTTGTGCATCAATATCATGACTTTCATGAACCTGCAAAGGGAGTGGAAATAGAAGACTTTCTGTGCATGAAGCTGGCAGAATGAAGACACCATGCACAGAGCAGGAACTAGCAGAGCGTACCTGAAATGCTGCAGCCGAAGCATAGGTCCAACTGGAAGTGTGCAGCTCTTACATGTGCCTTTCATGAAGGTGCAGAAGATCAGTATTTATCTTGCATCACCATCTTGCAGTTGCTTTGTAAGGATTTGTACCATGTCCTGGATTGTTTGGTTTTTAGGGTTTCAGGTCTGCCAGTACTGGAATGTCTCTCAGGCTTGGGGAGTGATAAAGGTTTTGACAATCTGCTGTTTTGTGTTGCAGCATTGCAAAGAAATATCAAGAGGGAGTTGCTGTGAAGTATATATGTTCTGTAGTCTTGGAACATAGCCCCTAGTTTCGAGTTTGGAAAATGTGTGTATGGAGGACCAACTCTGGAAGTTCGTGTGTTTTTTTGCAGGGTTTTTTGACATTGGATGTGGATTTGATACCACATGTTCCACTAGTTCATGCAAAAGTTGTAGAATTTTTTCAGTCCACTATTGTAATGTGATTGCACAGATACACTTTCACTCTCTCCTTGTAATGACAGTTTCAAGATTTTCTGATTGGAACTGCCAGAGCTTTCAACCTGAAGAACACTTGCTGAGAGCTATTGAAGTGGACATTAGAGACTTCCTTCGAATGAAGCTGCCATAATGAAGACATGATGCAACATGGAGATGAAGAGGAGAACAACTACATAACACCCTTTGAAGAAGATTTGGGCAATGTTTTGATCATCAGAAAGTGTTGGATACTTCCCAAGTCCAGCATTACTTGTGCTGTGGTTGCCTTGTGGTGGTCAACTCGACCTACTTCATGTGCTCAAGATGCCTCTGTAGTTGGTACAAGCAACTCTCCAAGCTTCCACCATCTGAATTCTCAAATTCTCATATAAGCAAATTGACAATTCCAAATATCTTCAACATCACATTCCTGCGACAAGAAAGGATGGTAGAACAAGGTATGTCTATTGTTTCTCAAATCCAAATTTCTTCACCTTTCATGTGAGCAGGTGAAGTAAAAAAGAAGCAATCCTTCAATAGCCATGTTCTTCTTTTAATGAATCATGAACATAACTTGAATCCAAACTGCTAGTTTGTGACTCAGGTATCTTTTGTCCAGTGAAAAATCTTTTTCGCAGTTGATTACATGATTGATTACAAGTTAGATTCACCACCTCATAAGCAAACCCAATTGGTTGGTGATGAAGAAAAATTAACACAAATTTTTGGCCATGTCTCTCAAACACTTGGGGGATGTTGTTGCTTGCTGCTTTGCTTATAACAGGTTCTTGATCAAATTTTACCGACGACGTGTGTGCCTTTTGTTTATATGGGGAACTTATTGGGCTGTTTATTGCCATACTATGGAGTGTAAGCCATTTTACACTGAGTGTGTAGAATTGGGTGGTGGGCAAGAGCCCATCACTGGGATAGAGTTCAATGACGGGATAAGTCATCATTGAACACCAATAAATTCGTTGAATTATATTTACTAAAGGGATTAGCTGCACAGATGTGTGACAATGAAAAAGGATTGGTGAAGGATGGATCCACGAATGGGTGACAATGTTGGGTATGGGTGGATGAATGGCTGGCTAGCCGCATGTTGTCTCCATCACACTGTTTCTTGGGGGCAGCCAATCGGTCTCTGTTTTTTGGGTCTGAGTGACATCCAGGTGAAATTGTTTCTGGCAAATCAAATCAAGCAAGAAAAGCATCAAAGAGATAATGTGAGGATGTTGTTGTTGTTGTTGTTGTTGATGTTCTTATTGGCGGTGTTGCTGGTGATGAATTTGAAAGCCAAAAAAAATATTGAATGTCCCAATAATTTATTACAATGTTTATATTGAGTGTCCTGCATTGCCCACAAGTTGCAATTAACTGAAGAAAGAATGTTAGGTCTGCATTTCTGCAAGTAGCAGCAATTGCCAAACCCATGAATTATGTACTAAATAGTATGTATGGCATACCAAGTAAATGTGGATGAATGAATTATCAAGTGATCATATTGGTAGTAGTACCACTTTCATTTAATAGAAGTTACCAGATGGCTCTTCTACATTAACTACATTTAACTACATCCCCAATTAAAAAACTAAAGGTCAGATCTGAAAGGGAAAATTGGTACACCTTCTTTTAGACTAAATCTGAAATCCAATATTCATGTTAAGAGTTTAAACATTTGATTTCTAATGATTTTTCAATGACTAAGAAAAAAATTACTCAAATTACAATATCTCCCATACCTACTACCTTTAGGTCTTGAAAATTATGAAATCACCTCCATTAAAAAAAAAAAAACCCTACACAGTCAAAAAGGCTTTCCAATGGTATGATGAGTGCACCTGAATTTCAGGAAAGGTTTTTAAAATTTTGATTCTTTATTAAACTTCTGATGATGAGATTGTTCAATATTCCATAACTCCTACATCATAGGTTTAAACATTACAAAAACCACTTTGGTGCACCCCCTTACTCATTGAGGGCTTTCCAATGGTACCAAGAGGGTTGCAAGGACAATTGAAGATGAGACCATTGGGTAAATGAAAATATTTACACAATTATAGCACATCTGAAAGTGGAGAAAGAAAATGACTTATTTCATTGCAAAATAGGAATTCATATAAAATTTGAAACATCCTATCAAAAAAAACAAAAAGTAAAAATAGAATGAAACCAATTACTAGCCTTATTCAAAGTATTCTTGAAATGGCAATATATGATAATAAAATCCAAAGGGGTTCCAAGAGCATAGCAAAATAAAAAATTCTTAAGGAAGTTCTTGTAAAAAATTAAAAAAAAAAAAAAAAAAAAAAAAAAAAAAGAAAATTAAAAAAAAAAAAAAAAAAAAAAAAAAAAAAAAAGCCATAAGAAAGAATTATATCCAATAAGTTTGTTGCCATAGTTTCGATAAATTCACATAACCACATTTATTGCAAAACACGGAAATGCATAGATGCTTGTTATAAAATGGTTTTGGCATATACCCTCTTTTTACCCGCATCGAAACAATTACTCTCATCTCAGACTTATGCTAGTGAAGAAGTATAAAAGAGGGGATAAAGTCTGAAAATTTACCAGCCACAGGAAAATGAAAAATGTCACAGAAAGAAAGAAATTACCAACTGGGTAGGGTATGCATTTACAGTTCTATTATACACATGAATATACCAGGGCAAACGACATACTTGCCCAGCACTGGTAATCATAGTCTATGCTCGATTGATTGGATAGGGGAAAGGTCTGCTCCAAATGAATGGCATCCCGTAATTTTTTGAGGTTTGTGGTTCTCATAGACCTTATAAATAAGGGGAGGGCTTGCCGGAGCAGACGTTCCCAGCATAAAGCTCTTTTGTTGGAATGATGGCAGAGTTGCCATGTGAATGACCCAAGGTTCCTTCAATTGACAAAAGCATTTTCCATGTTGGGGGGAGAGGTGCTTTCAAATACAAAGAAAGAAAAAATTGCATCAGGTTTGCTTGTCAGATTCCATCCATGGGTACTGCCAATCTGTATGAAGAAGCAAAAAGAGAAAAGGGGCGGTGGGGGTAAAGAGGATTTGGATTCCATCAAAGCTACTTACTTGCCTATCTCCAACCTACCTATCTCTTTCGTAGCTACCTTATTATTCCTTCTTCTTTGAGTTTCAATGTGTGATAGAGGCCATCATCATCCCTCTTGAAAGTGCGGTGACCTTCTATCACGCTGAACTGAAAGCTCACCGCTTTTGACAGGGGGAGAGGTAATCGCATGATTGAAAGGTTCGCAAGGTGAAGAGGCTCTTATTTATCATTGCCAGACACACATACATATGTATATACATACATACATACATATGAACGATTGTTTTGTGTGGCAATTGTGGCTTCTCTTTCTACGAACGATTGTTTTGTGTGGCAATTGTGGCTTCTCTTTCTATGAACGATTGTTTTGTGTGGCAATTGTGGCTTTCTCTTTCTATGAACGATTGTTTTGTGTGGCAATTGTGGCTTCTCTTTCTAGGAACGATTGTTTTGTGTGGCAATTGTGGCTTTCTCTTTTTACGAACGATTGTTTTGTGTGGCAATTGTGGCTTTCTCTTTCTTCTGTGAAAAAAAGGAAGGAATCTAGAAAATGATACTTGACGGTGATAATGTGACTTTCGTATCTGTGAAAAAAAACAAGAAGAAGAAGAACAAGCAGCAGCTTTTCAGGTTTACGGACTTGTACATAAAAAGAGAGAGAGATGCATAACCCTGGTGCAACAACGAATTGGCAGAAGCCAACAGGCTTACAACACACAAGGGTGGGAGGGGGGGGGTGGGGAGCACAGAGTGAACCAGCAGCACCCACCAGCCATGCAGGATGGATGGTGTGTGGACAGCAAACACTTTTGCGTTGTATTCCTGTCCCATTCTCAACTATGGTGGTTAGCTTATGTACTAACCATCCACATGTGTATGTATGTACCTACCTACCTACCTACCTAAATAACCACCACCAAATGCCTTACCGACTTCCCTATACACAACAACATAAGAATCACTTGCATTTCCCTACCTACTTACCTACCTATGGAGAGAGTAACCCACTTACATTCTCTACCTACTTGACCCACTTACATAACTGGGTTGGTTACCAAGGTAGTAGTAGTAGTGTAAGGGGTGATGTAGGAAGGTTTATAGGTTTTATTTACCCAAGGTAGTGTAAGGGGTGTGTGACATAGGAAGGTTTATAGGAGAGGTGGAATAGCAAGGTGGAACTTTGGTACATAAGTTGGGGATGAATGGAGTCATAACGGGTTTTTTTTTTTTGATGGATGGTGAACTTGTGAGTGCTGCTGGGTCACATAATCCCAATACAACTGCATTGAACCCATGTTCTTATTCCCTCCTCATTCATTCATTACCTAGTGTTGTTCCAAAAACATGTGATGCCAACCGCATGTTCAGTTTTCCAAAAATTGTGACACCCAACCCCATGTTCTTTGCTTATTCCTTCCTTACTACCGAGTAGGTATTCAGAAAAAAACATGCCGGGGGGGGGGGGTTGCCAACTCTGTGTCCTTCCTTTATATAATTCTCTCCTCCACTACCAAGTCTTCCAAAAACATTCCAAACACTCATTTCATTTTGGTTATATTATTGAAACCCGAATTTTGGGTTTGGTGTAGGTGAAAGGCAAAAGGCTAGGCTAATGTAGTAGGGGGGGCTGAGCTAATGTAAGGTGAGCATTGAAAGGGGGGGACTAAAGTAGGGGCTAAATAATTAAGCTGAATAATTTATTTGGATGCTACAATGATCATTCCTCATTATGATGATGGGATTTATAACTCCGTATAATATATATGTACGCACAAAAGAAAGAAAGAAAGAAAGAAAGAAAGAAAGAGTGTCACTGATTGTGGCCACTATTTCAACATTGTTACTACTACTATTCGGATACACCCATTCTCCATAATTGTAATTTCATCATAATTTTTGGGAGAAAATTTGAAGGGAAAATAAAACCCCATACAACAGACTTCTGTGCAATAGTACAATAAATAATAAATAATAAATAATAAATAAAAAAATAATCAAGTATAGTATAGTAGCCCAACAAAGCATGTTTCTTATTTGTACCTGCCCCGGGGGCATGGGCAGGGAGAGAGAGAGAGAGAGGGAGAGAGGGGTGGTATGAGTTAGGTGGTGCATGGGAGGGGGAAGATAAATGCATGAATGCAAAATTAATTTATCAAATAGTTGAAGAGGTTGAAGAGGAGAGATATTCATTCATTCATCCATTCATGAATGAATGTAAGTTGGTTTTGCAAATAGATTATGAAAAGATACAAAATGAATGTATTAAGCTGCTTTTTTTGCTTGCATATAGATGAAAAAACATGAATGAATGTAGCCGGTCCGGTTGATTTTTTGCAAATGGATGAAAAGAGATTTTGAGATACCTACATAATGAGATAGAAAAAATTACTTGGGAAATACCTAATGTTTAAAAAAGAAAAAAAAGGTATAATATATGCATGGGGGCCATTCTCTATACAAAGGCAAAGTTTGGCATGTCGCGATAACAACAATAACTGACTTGGGTCCAAATGAATTATTATTTATAAAAAAAAAAATTTGGCTTGAGCTTTCTCTTCTTACCAAGTCAAAATCCAATCCTTTTGCAGGTGTGACACACAATATATCTGCATGTTAGTAGACTCCGACTATTTCTATAGGTTAGGTATTCCTTTGGATGGAAGTTTTTTTTCTTCTTCCTCCCCCCCAACACCCCCCACCAAAGCCCCCACTTTATGTTGCTCGTACAATTGATTAAGAATTGTATGACTTTTTCATGTTGTGAATGCTACGAGAAAGAGAAAGGGTGGTGACTCGATAAGGGAGAGGAGAGGACATAGAGTGTTTGTGGGGTCGTGTTGTGCGAGGGGATTTTCTAGGGAAACACCCCCACCTATAACGAAACTCAAGATATGATATATGGAAGTCAAAAGTTTTTGAAGATTCCAAAAGGCGAATCAATACCTAAGTAGCGGTGCATGGGTTTGACAAATACTAGTCACTTGGGGTATTTTGAGGATTCTCTCTTTGTTGTAAAGGGAGAAGGCCGGGGATTGGGGGGGGGAGGGGGGGGTTGCGGTGTGAGGAATATTTTGTTGAAACTTGAAAAACATCCAACAAAAGTGCGCACACAATCTCTCTCTCTCTCTCACACACAAATGATGCAATTTTGCTTACTAGGTATACTCACATACGGCCTCATTAGGGTTACTGTTGTTGAGAGAGAGAGAGAGCGAGCGAGCTAGCTAGTTTGTCAGTTCAGCCAGCCACCGCCCAAACATGGAGACTGAAGGAAAGAAAAATAAACCATGATTGTTGGACCCACATTCGAGTCTATTATCACACCCTGCCGTTTCCCAAGAGGTTGAATAAAAAGACAACATTGTAGCATTTCTCCCATAAATTCCGGGCACTTATTTTCAACATGGTAGTACTACTACTACTAAGCAATAGTTGTAGTAGTACCAAGTAAGGCAATTGGACAGGTGGGCTCGTTGTAAAATTTAAAAAAAATAAAAATTGTTCTTATACAAAATTACTTCTTTTGGGTAGGTTTTTAAAAAAAATTTGTTAGGTTTTTTCCAATAATATAAAGGTTGTAGACCTTTCCTAGGTTTTTATTTTTTATCATCAACTAAGTTAATGGCTTCCTTAATCTCCATGTTACACAATTATACTAAACACTTAGTTTTAATTTTGAGATCTTATTTTGACTTATATAATTAAACATAAAACCAAATAAACAATCTCTCTTATGTGGTGGTGACAAGTCAAGACTAGTCTTTTGAAGCAACACCCAATGGAACATATTTTGTTTTTAATCTAAATAATATTGAAAACAAGGTTCATTTTCATTTTGTGAAATGCCCACCATGGGGGTATTTTCAAAGATCTTTTTGAACAAAAATTAATTTAATTAAATTTTTTTTTCCTTCCAATCATTCACTTTTTGTTCCCATTTGTGGAAAAGCTTAGAAACTTGGGTTGTATGTGATTTAAGTTAATAAATCATTTTGGTCCACAATAGTTTTAATAAGCCCTCCTAATAACAACTAAAATGAGTATCCTTGTGTAGTAGTACACTTACATTCTTCTTTAAGTTGGGGTATGCTATGATTAGCTTTATTTACCAACTAACTATGGCACTAATCCTTTGGAGGATTATCCAGCTTAAGGGATTGGAGTCAAACAATTGTTGATGTACAAACATTAAGTATTAACTTAAGTTGTTTGTATTTTTCAAAAGAGGAAGTATGAAGGTTCATATTGTCCTCCTTGTAGTTGTTGTTGTTTTAGTTGTTGATGGGGTGGGAGGGGAGGGGAGGGAGGGAGGGAGGGAGCTCATTCAATCAATGATGAGTTGCTTGATTAATTTCCAATAATTGAGACCTAATAAATTCAATTAGAGAGTTAGTCATAAAGTGTCTTGTCTATGTAACCGAACATTAAAACATATCTCATTAATTGCATTGCCTAATTAAGTGTGTTTAACTACTACTACTACCCAATGAAACATATATAAGTACATTTCCATAATTGATCCAAGTAAGTAAATGCTCACAATTAATAAATTAAAAAAAATAATGAAAGGCAAATAATCATAATGGCCTTTTGAAAGGAATTCAAAAAAAATTTGTTTTACAATTATGATTCGGTTGGTTTCAAATTTGCAGAGAGTATGGTCCCATTGTCATCACCTTTGCAAGTTGCCGCAAGAAGCCCCCTTTTTTGTTTGTTTGTTTGTTGGTTGGTTTTGTTTAATATTTTATTTGTTATCAATCCTTGCTTATGGTTTGTCGGTCCATGCGGTGCTGAACCAAATGGTACAATATCCTCAGATTCCGAACTACTACTTTCTATGCGTACTTCCAACGCCTGCTCAAAAACAGGCTTCAAAACATGGGGGTTATAATAGTGGAAAAAAAGACGCACAAATTGTCAGCATGACTCTTGCTTGGGTCATTTTTATCATAAGTTAGAGTTAACAGGTATGACCGTTATCACATACATAGGTATGACAGTTTTTGTTCTAACACCGTCCACTCCCCCCCCCCCCCCCCCCCCCCC
>Ga0209611_10009574_pt1 | contig 14627 bp, 4 predicted proteins | sample S1TSphgellanicum_3_FD_187693 | JGI IMG/M metagenome (GOLD analysis project Ga0209611, IMG submission 187693) | Host-associated microbial communities from peat moss isolated from Minnesota, USA - S1T2_Fc - Sphagnum magellanicum MG (SPAdes) (version 2) | ecosystem: Host-associated > Plants > Peat... | reverse complement strand
AAAATTTTCCAATCTTGATAAACAGCCCTAAAAGTTTTGCTTACATCCGAACTGTTGTTGTTGCTGGTGCCTGTTTGCGCTCCATCAGGACACTTGCCGTATCTGTGAAGACCTTCTTTCTCCTCCTACTAAAGAATGCAATTGCGAAAAAAAAATCCCTTGAAACTTGGTGGTTCTTCAGAGGCTAAAAAGGAAATACAAGCCCGGTGGACTCTGCAGAAAACGAATTCTGTATACAACAACTGCCGATGTTGCAATTATCAGTGTCTGACTCACCTCTGACTCACTTCTGACACTTGCTCATTCTTCATGTTCAAAATCGGTTCTCTCCTTCCTCATCACAGCAACAGGGATAATTTAGGAGGTGGCACAGGCACTTTTTTTTATTGACCAATCCATACACAGTGCATCTGCCAGACGCCCATTGCTACCTAAAAATCGTTCAAACACCCAAACAAATTTCTTTCAAAACACTTCTCACCGTCGCCTACACAATCTGTCGTTGTGTTACCGTTGTGTTAATCGTTCTCACACAGTCTGCCATTGTGTTGATCGCTCTCAAACAATCTGTCGTTGTGTTACCGTTGTGTTGATCGCTCTCACACAATCTGCCGTCACTTAACAAACCTCAAACAAGTTTCAAGAACTTTCTTTAGTGTACATCTTAAGATAATGCAGGCACTGAACACGGATGGCTCCACCGAAAACTGCAGATTATGGCGCGCTGCTCAAGAAGTTGAAGAAGGAGCTCATCGAATCCACCCTTGCGTCGATTGACAAAAAAGCAAAGAAAGACCAGCAAACTTACTATCCGACAGACAGCCAGTTGCAACCTCAGGATGTGTGCGGTTACAAAGGATATATTGTGCCCCTCGCTTTCAGGTCTTCCATCGAAGCGAACCGATTTGTGCATAGCTACGTTGTGAAGAACATCAAATTCCTGGAACAACAGAACGAGATGCTGGCACCTTGTATTCATTTTTTTCGAATTTACAAATTCATTTTTTTAAATTATGTTTTCATATAGCCATTCATTTTTGTTTGATTAATTGTGAATTACATTATAAAATAAATAATTAATCATTATTTAATTCATTGTGAAATAATTAATAAGTAACTAAAATTTATTGATCATTAAAAATTAAATATCAACTAGATAATAAATAAATCTAGTTTATTAACTCTTATTTAATTTTAATGATGGAATCATTAATAGTTAATAATAAATTTATTTAATAATAAATGAATAATTTATTAATATTAATATTCTTGAATTTGACTATTATTTGATCCCAATTTCAAAATATATTAACTATTAATAACTACTTGTCAACTAATAATAAGTAGTTACTATTAATTAAATAATTATTCAATATTTTTAATTGCATCATAATTTTTTATATTAAAAAACCTTAAACCTAAATTATTTTTTTACACCTTTAATATACCTTTAATGTATTTTTCACAATAAATTTACATTAAACCACTATAAATATGTTGATAATATTCATAATAAATACTTATTGTTATATAAGTAGATTTTTTAATTGTACAACCCCAAATATGTTTGCTTATCATGCTTAGAATACACTGTATATATCAATTTGTGAGTAAATTTTTTGTTATACATGCAACTAATGGGCCATGGGGGCTTATTCATGGATTAATATAATCCTATAAGCATTCACATAGGAGGATCAAGAAAACAATAATTGCACATTAGTTTTAATATAGTTGCAAATCCTCCCCAAATTTGGTGAAGTTAATACATAGTTACAAAAATAGTCACAAACAACACATAGTTGCACGTAGTTGCAAATAAGATGGTTGCATATCCCCACATTTTTTCTAGTGTTATGAATTCCTTCAATTCAAGCCTTAGAATAACCATTTGTCAATAATGGGATAATGACATGTGTTTTCTGGTAGAATTAGTAAGTAATTAATTGTGAAATATTATTTTTTGACAAGTTTCTTTTTAGGTCAATATTTACATGCAAAGCACTCACCTCATGGTCATTTCCATCAATGTAACAAGGAGATCAAAGACATTTGGAAATTACCACTTAAAAATCCTCCAAACATTTCTCTTATTAACAGAAAATGCTAGTGTCATTAGTTTTCATTATAACTCTTTCAATCATCAAATGACCAAGTATGACCTTTGAGGCAAGGGATGACATTTTCACATTAGAATCCAAGCTAAAAACATCAAATAACATTGAAAGGTTTGAAACACAATCATATTTTAACTATATAATGAAAATAAAAACTAACAATTATTGCATTGAAGCATGGTTGAATTCACCATGAATCCTTCAAGGAACCTAACTAAAAAACAAACATACAAAGGAACATCTATTCACCAACTTGAAGGGAAGGAAATGAACGAACACATTCCTTGATAATAGGTATGGAAGATTCATTAACATCTTATCCTTCAAAAACAAATTTAGAGAGATACATATATCATCGTAAATATTTGCATTCAATACATGTTCCAATATCAATTAAAATTCATCTCACCTTAGTTTGCATCATCATCCACTACAAAAGAAGTCAAGATTATTAATAAGTACGAGTAAAGTTTATAATAAAAAAAAAATTAACCATACAAGAATTATTAACCTATGTCAAAGCTAATAATCATATATTTAGGGAAGATGAAAATTTTCATTGGAAAAATAAATTAAAAAAATTCCACTAATACTCCCACCAATATCATGATCTCCAAAACAATATATTTCCTAACAAATATAATTTATAACCAGAATCACACATGAATGGCACCTCCACCAAAAGGAGGGTGGAATCACTTAACAACCACCAAGTGACTAACCGTTTACTCAAAGGTTTACTCAAAGGAGGAGGTTACATTCATTTAGTGACCAACCCTTTACAAAATTGAGGGTGGAATCACTAATGGCCACCAAGATACCAACCTTTTACAAAAAGGAAGAAGGTGGAATCACTTGGCAATTGTTAGGTGATCAACCTTCAAGACAAAAAGGAGCAAGGTGGAATCGCTTAGCGCTATTAGGTGACCAACCTTCAACAAAAAAAAAGGTGGAATTGTTCAATGGTTGCCAAATATATGACTACCCCTCTACAAAAATAAAAATTGAACCACCCTCTTCAACCCTCTTCAAATTAGAGTTTAATCATCCAACCCAATGGTCACCCAATGATTGCCATGTGACCAACCCTTTGCAAATTAGAGGTTGTAATCACTTGGCAACAGCTACCAAATGGTGAACCCTTGTCAAAATATTTCAACATTCCAATTGTAAAATGATTTTTAACATTGTAATTGCAAATGTAATGTGCACAAATCTTATCTAAAATAATTATAACTATTAGATCAAATTTAGACCAACAAATCTAACAATACATACATTGGAAAGCAAAAAAAACCTTGAGGCCTACACACAACTATATATTTTTAAACATTTAAAAGAATGGACCTTTTTTACCATTTCCACAAAAGTGATCCTATAAATTTTCACAAACCTACCAAACCATATTACACCTTTTGTGTTAATTCAAAATAGTAAACCTTGTACTAGGAGTGAAAATGCAAGGTCTTGGTGATTGTTCCACTAATACATGGATGTTAAATTGCTTCATATAAATTAAACAATATATTATTTTGGATAAATCACTTGGGAATAAATTCATTTACAAAATAGAGATGTGTAACAACCCCTCCACCAAAGATGTTAAGGCACACCATCCCCTCTTTCAAACTAGGTTTAAAATCTTCAACAACATTCCTTATAAAATTTTCAATTTATACAAGTGTCAATTTTCAAGGTACATTGTAACAATGTTTGGAACTAAGGAAGGCAAGGTCTTATTTCCCAAATTTCCTATTACACATTAATGCCAACTTTTGTGTTAAAAAAAAAGTATGAATAAAATTGGGTCCTTCATAACAAGTTTTGTTGGATTGGGAACTTTAGAAATCCCTTCCATGCATGTATTGCTCAAACTCTAGCCAAATCTTATGTCATATAGGTTGATTTTGATATAATTGAAATTTCTTTTTTGAAGGATGTGCAATGATAAAAAATACAAATAATTTCCTAGAATTGGACTTTTGTTTTCAATAGTCCATTCAATAAGGGCTCATTTCAAATGAGAGGTACCTCTAATATTTAATGTGTAATACAAACCATAATTATAGTGTTTGTCCCATCCTCCTACAAGAATGACACCTTATCCTTGCAAATGATTACAATCCTATAACATTGCCATGGCCCTTAAGCTTTTGTATTTATAATGTGTGTCAAACATAATGGATTCATCCATAATAGGTTTAAGGCTTTTGTTTGCAATCCACTTTTTCAACATATTTATGAATCCCTTTGGCGAAGTTACAATAGAGGGATTCAATTTGCTTTTGCTTTTATAAAATTCCTTTGGGTAAAAGTACACTACATTGGACCAAAATTAGTGCTTCATAGTCCATTTTTAGAGTCCAAATCCAATGATTTTAAAAAAACATTTAAATGGTGTTGAAGTTCACAATTTTTTCCATTTCCAAGTTCATACTACCATAATTTATTTATTTTTTTAAATAAAATAAAATATGAGCCTTGAAAATGTTAATTTAGATATCAAAATGGATTCTACAAATTTAATTTTTTCATTTTAAATCTTAAATTTTTTTATAGACTTTTCTTGCTTGATTTTTTCATCTTAAGTGTTATGGTATTTTAATGTGTGGTAGTAAAATTTTGTAGGATTAGCTTTCAACTCCACTAGAAGAAAAAAATCCATAATGATAATTTTTTGGGGGTTGTTTGGATTGTGACATTGGATGCACCATCTTTTGCAAAGTCCACTTGGGATTGAACATTTATTCTTTTGGTAATTTTTTTGGGTTTGAAAGACTCAAGTGTAATTTTAATTTTTCATCTCACTTTTGCCAAGCTTTTCAAATATATTTGAATATAATGCAATAATACTTGACCCACCCATAAAAAACTACCACTATGTCATCCACAAAAGTCCATTGTAATGTGCTCTTACCCTTGTGTTAACTCATTATCTAGAATATAAAATATGTTGTCCATTTTATGTTATTCTTTTAATGCCCACCACTCCTCCAAATAAGGCTTTGTTACTAATGGCCATTGGTTTTGAGAACCTTTGAAATATCATGATTTCATTTTGGATTACATTATGCTTCTTAATCTTTGTCTAAAACTCAATCATTGATTTGATATGAAGATTACATCCTTGAGCTGGATGGTCATAGAATGTAATCCCATTGTAAGTTTATTAAATGGGATTTATTCAAACCTACAAAATAACCAAATGCAAATTTTGAATGACCTTTGGGGCCATTTATGGGAGGTCCCCACTTTTGTGAAAAGTTTTACATGCCTTCCACTCTTGAAGGGACCTTCTCCCAAAACATGAATTCCAAGCCATGAAATGAAAGTACTGTAATGCATTTCTTTGTCGATCTAATAACTACACATTAGGTTGAAATCTTTGCATTTGTAACTATATCTTTAGTTACAATTTGTAGTTGGAAACGACAAACCAAATAAAAAATTCAAATAGTTGGAATTTATTTTTTCAATTGAAATATATTATTTGTAATTGAAAACCATTGGAGTCGACAATTATAAGTAAAGAACAACTTTTTAGTTGGGAATGTCAACACATGTCAACACCACGACAATAATAATTCAAAACCATTTTAATCGCAAACAACACTTATCATTATAATTAAAGGTTGTTTGCATTGTAACCCTAGGGTAGATGAAGTTCATCCATTGATGTTATATTATTTCATTAACTTTTTAGTTGCAAGTTACGATTATGTTGCAACTAAACTAAATAAAAGGTTCCATGAGTAGTTTAGTGATACGGGATGCATCCACATCCATAGGTTAAGCCAAGTGGCATTTAGGGTAGGCCATTTAAACATAAGGTTAGGTTAGGGCACGCATGATGTATTGGGGCAATGTATATCATTAAACATGTGATGTATCGGGGCAACTATAAATATTTTTAATAAGAAATTACAAACGATTTCTTTCAAAATCCCCTTGTATAATTTTATTTTATTTTAATAAAAAAACTTCAAAAAAACAATAGTCTTTATTTTCAAGTAAACACATTGGTTCATTAACTTTCATTTTTACACCTAGGTTAGTCTCAAAACTAAGCCATGTGGCACCTTAGATCACAAATTTCATGGGTCACAATTTGGCAATAATAATCATGTGAAATTTGGTTTTCATAGGTTCATATGGAATAGACATGGATGTCATTCAACTACTTGTATTGTTTGAACATTGATGTTGTGTGCATTGTTTAGACACAAATGTCATATGTTTATTTGTATTGTTTAAACAAGGATGTTGTATGTCTATTCATGTTGTTTACACACACAACTTTCGTGTTTAAATGATATGAACCCATGAAATAACAAAATTTGCACATATTTGGAACAAACCCATGAAGTTTATAAATTTGTGATAGGCTAGGTTAGGTTTTAATTTATGCTAAACTTATACTTGAACCACATGGCCCCTAAAGTAAGTTTAAACCTAGGCCACATGGCACTTAGCGAAGAAAATCCTATTTAATTTTATGTTTATTAATAGCCTTTTTTATTATTAGTTCATCCCAAATGGCAATTCCGTTTTCATTTTTTTGTCATTCTTCAACATTTCTAATGAATTTGAAATGGAAGACAAATAATGTGGGATAAACATTTTAGTTACAACCTAATTGCAACCCAATTACAACTTAATCACAACTATTAACTATTACCAATTAATTAACAAGTATTTAGTTACCTGACTAATTACTACCAAACTACCTATTCATTTAACCTAACATGCTACCTATTAACTTAATTTATTACCTATTAATTAACTTAACCTCTTAAATAATGTAACTTATGCGGCACTTAAACTAGGCTTGGGGCTAGATTAAATGGTAGTTAAATCACTACATGTGACATTTAGGTTTAAGCCTATGGCTACTCACAAACTTCCCATCCCATGATTTGGTAATGGAAATTGTGTGAAAACCGTTTTTTCATGGGTTTGTATGTTTCGCACATTAGCATGGATGTCATGCATTTAAAACACAAATGATGCATGTATAAGTGGGATGAAATATTTTCATTTACTTTCTGTGTAAAACATACGAATAGTTTTTGCGTGATTTCCATTACCAAATCGTGGGATGGGAAGTTTGTGATTAGTACTCAAGGTGGCACCTAGGCCTACTAATCACAAACTTAACATTTTATGATTTAATAATGAAAATCATGCAAAATTTGTTCAATCATAATTCGTATGTTTCACAAATTAATATTGTGCATTGATTACACATTTGAGACATAGATTTATTGGAAGATGTGAAATTTGTGTGACATTCGTTCATTCATAGGTTCGTATTTCAATTGTCAACACATTTATCCATGTGTCAAATGTGTTTTCAATGCATGATATTTATGCATAAATGCATGAATGTATGAATGAATGAACTTCACACAATTTTCATTGTTAATTTGTCACATGTTAAATTTGTAACTATACCACCTAAACCATGTGGCACTTATGTTTAGACCACATATGCCAAATGGCACCTAGGCTTAAAGCCATGCCATGTCTCACATACATTATGAAAAGTTGTGTTTTTCATAACCACATTATTATCTTACAACTAGAGCTTCAAAACAACTAATATATAATTACATGCATTACAACTGCAACATGGAAATATAAGTAGTTAATAAATAAAACATCACACTAAAAAATCAAGGAGTTGTAATATAATTACAACTAAAACACCTATATAAAGTAATGATTGATTTCATTCATACATATAGAATGTAATCAATCATGTTTGACTTTATGACAAGTTGCACTTTAGTTGTGTGTGACAATTACATTACAATTAAAGTAAATGTAACACCCAATTTGCAATTATGCTACAACTAATGTATAACTTTAACACATACAATCATGGCACATGTAGACATTTCCATAACCCGTTAAATATGACACTTGTAACTAGTTATAAACTATGATTTTCATTAATACAATTATTTGTGCCATTATGTTCCCATTATAAAAGTATAACTTTTCCGATATTTTGTGACTATTATTCAATTATTAATAAATTAATAACTAAATTTCATATTATAAAAAATATTTAGTAATGATTTTTATTTAAAAATTTAACTATTAAAAATTAATTAATATTTAATAAGTTTTGAATTCATCAACTTAATTCAGATTATTAATTTTTTAAATAACTCAAAAAGAATTATAAATATTTAAATAACTATATTTAAATAATTCATAAGAATGTTAAGTTCAAATAATTAATGATCATTTCAAAAATTCAGAAAATTATTTATCTTAAATATTAATTAATAAATCAGATCAATTAGATCATTAATTTAGATAATTAATTTGTTGACAACTATGTTTTCAACCCAAATCCATATTTTATCTTTTAAATTTTAATAATTAATTATTTCTCAATAAATTATAAATCAATAACTATTAATTGATATGTAATTTACTTATTCATTATGAAATAATTAATTAGACAAACCAATCAACTATATATCTGAATTAATTAGTCAAATTCAGATAATTAGTTAATTAATTAATCTAGATAATTAATTAAAATTTGAAATTCAGATAATAAATGATGAATTATCTGATAATAAATCATTTGAAGCCAAATAATTCATTACTTGAAAAAACCAACTAAAAAATTAGTTGAATTGGATTGATTTTTCAAATAATTAATTTTATGAGTTTGATCCAAATTAAAGTCATTAATTATCAGATAACTAAAAAACTAATTATTTGAATTAGAAAAATTAATTCAAATTATTGTTCAAGATCATTAGTTAATAATAGTTAATTCACATATATAATTATCAAATAATTATTTATTTATTTGGACAATTTACAAAATAAAAAACAAACACAAAAAATGTGGGACATTTTTCAAATTGCAACCCAATTTGTAACCAATTCGTAACCCATGTGCAATTAATGTGCAATAGAAAAAATCTAACCTTAAAGACAACACATAAAATAAAATAAAATAAATTACATGGCTATTATTTAATTCATTAACCTTTCTACCTTCTTACCTACTTGCCTACCTAGGTAAATAAGTAGATAGTCCTATTTTTTTACCTACCTATCTAGATAGCTAAGTATGAATGTATTGTAGGTAGGTAAGTAAGACCTACCAACCTACTTACATATGCTTATATATTGACCTACCTAACTAAATATATATATACGAAATTCAATTAATATGACACATTATAAATGAACAATCATAATGGATGGTGAAATGAATATTTTTTTTAAAATCAATTTTAACCCAAAAATCCCCATAGTGCCATACATGATATATTTTGAGGGATCAATGAAAAGTAATGTTAGCATGATGTTACCATGGTAGTTGCAAACTAATTGCATTATAATTACACATTAATTGTTCCCACATAGTTGTAATTGAGTTGCATAAGTAATTGAGTTGCATAAGTTACATATGTATATAATTTCACATATAGTGAGTTGCATTTGTTGTGATTCGTGCAATTTGCCCAATAACATTCACACATGTAAAAATATGTTGAGTTGCAAATGAGTTACAAACGGTCATTGCAACTCAAAAACCTAATTGTTAAGCTAGTTACAAATCACCCCATTTTTTCATAGTGATAAGTTAAGCCTAGACCTAGGCCATGTTACACTTAAGTTAGGCCATGTGCAACTTAGGCCTATATATAAACTAGGACCATGCCATGTGGCACCTAATCTATTTAAAACTTAGGCCATGCCATGTGACATTTTAGTTAGGCCTAAACCTAAACCACATGGCACCTATGTTAGGCAAAGACTTAAGCCACATTTAGGTTATATTTAGACCTAGGCCACATGGCATCTAAATTAAACCTAAGCCATACCATGTGGCACTTACGCTAAACTTAAATTTAAGTCATATGCCTTAAGCTTAGACTTAAGTAACCTATGTGGCATTTAAATTAGGCCATATGGTGACTACAACTAAATCAAATGGTAATTAAACCTATACCGCATGGCATTTAGATTTAGGCCATGCCACATGTCACCTAAAGTTAGGCCTAGATGTAAGCCATGTTACACCTAGGTTAATATCAAACCCATGTCATGTGATTAGTTTAAGCTAGGCACTTATATACATCTTAGACCAAACTATTTAAATAGATAGCTTAATTTACACTAGCTACATACCTAGATTGGGTATATGTAGGTAGGTAGCATTATATAAGTTAGTTTTACTAGGTAGTTTAATATAGACCTAAACAAAAACATGGTAAAGTATACCAAAAAAACAGTTTGCCTAAAATCCAATTCATAATTGAAGCAATTTTTGACATACATATAAAAAAGTATCTTAAACAGCTTTGTAAGTAGAAATATAAAACTATCATGACCTCCATTGGGTTTGTGGTAAGTTCAATACAAAATTTCAATAACTTTTGTATAACAAAAGTAGGTAACAAGTAGTTTTGAAACTTATTAGTCAATATGGTGTTCAAAATAATTTTCACATAAAAATTTCAATTATATTATGACTATAATATGTACATTGTGAAAGCACATAAATATATTTGAAGTCTTTATAAAATTGAAAGTAAAGAAAAATCAATATTTTATCTACTTTCATCTACTTGCAACCAATTTTGTAAAACCTAGACCTCTATGCAAGTAGATTCATTTTTTGAAATCTACTTGCATATTAAAAATACAATTCTTGAATTTTATTATAATAGAATAAAAAATATATTTATACTAATCAATGAATATTAAATAATATTTCTACTTTCAATACATCAAAGGCATGTTTACTTTTCATTTTTGTGACAAGGATCACCAATTGTCAACTTTACCATGTTTTTTGCCACCTAGGTATACCTATTTAATAAGTAGAGTAACCTATGTATATAGGTAGCCCAACAAGGTTAAAAATAATCTACTTGGATGCAACGTTGCAAATGTGCACAACGTTTCATGCATCAAACTTGAACTTTTTCATCCATCTTTTAAAATAAGATTATCAAAATTACAGTCAAACAAATTATTTGTGATGTAGGCATGGTAGTTGCATGATTTTTCATGATGTTTCATCTATAGTTGACCTTTTGGTTGTAAATAAATTAGAAAGTTGGTCGATGTTAAAATTTTTTGGAAGTGCCTCCAATTGAAGGGTGTTTTCAATTGTTCACCAAATTAGTAGGCCAATGAACTTATTTTGTAATCACTATTAATTTATTTAAGTACTATTTTTTTTTTGTAATTGCAACATAATTGAATATGAAATGTAGTTGAAAACATTTTAGCTTTAAAAATGGCATTTTATTTTAATGATAATTACAAGTGTCCATTTGAATTTCTACTACCAAGTTCAAATTCACAATTGTGGTTTATGCCTTAGCCTTCAATAAAGAACGTTAAATCATGAGTATAAAACAACAAATTTTTAGATTGTTTACTTTATTGCCTCCCTTTTGTGGTTCAAGACATGAAGATCCATTCCAGGCCTCTCATATTCCTTCCAAATTTCACAAACATGGGTCAAGTTTTCTTAATACAAGGGGATTGTGTTTAAGATCAAATTGGGATTGTTAATATAAATGAGAAATTACAAAGCTCAAATGACATTGATCGGACCTAGTGCATACCTTTACTGCCATTGATAATGTTACAGTTGTAATGGTGAGACTGGTTGATGTCACCAACTTTGAGTTCCCATACAAACTTATTCACAATTCTTCTAACATTGTTGTGTGAAGCTTGATGCTCCTTTGCTTCTGCCTTCAAGTGTAACACCACTTCATGCGCATTTTGAAGTTTTAATCCATCCGGCTTTAACCTATTCTTTGCAGATTTCCCATTTGCATAATGCTCTTGCACCATCCACTTCCCCCTTCCCATGGCTAGAAACAAAGAAATTCCAAGTCATTTGACAACCTAACGGTAAGGTTGCACATGAAGTTAGAGATGGATATCAACCCACAAAAAACCATGCTCTTGATGATTTAGATTGGCCAGAACAACCATCTAACCTAATGTTCAAATGGGAAATAACCCGATTGTTTTGTGTGCTCACAAAGAAACATAAAACAATGTTGGACATATAACGTATCATGTTCTTATCATCTAAGGTGAAACAATGAACTTCTTTGAAAAGCTTAAACTTTTGTAGAGTAGGATCATATGATGGATGTACTTGTAGGTAATTGCAACCAAGATGGATGAAAAAATGCTAAAGTATAACAAAAAAGTAGTCCTCCTAGGTAAAAAAACACAAATTTGTGACAAGTAGATTAGAAAGTAGGTGATTTTAAGAGATTGTCCTTTTGAATTACATGAGGGCATCACATGTGATATGTTGAAGTTTTTGAAAATTTCAAAAGTTGTATCAACCTTTTTAAAAACTTATTTTCAATTTACTTTGCAAAATTTGCCAGTTTGTCCTATTGTGATAAAGTAAATTGAAAATAGGTCAAAAAAATTAATTTGGAAATTTCATTCATATGTTGCATTTTGAAAGGGTTTAGGGCATGATTTAATGAATCAAGCACATGCAATGCACTTTAGTATCATATCAAAAAACATGTTTTGGATGCCAAATCTAAGTTTATGGAAAACTTACTTTTAAGGGGCTTCACATTGTCATAATCCAAAAATTCAAATTCCAAAAAATGTGTATCAAGGTGCATAATGGCTCAAACATTAGTAACACATCATTTGAATTGTTTGATTCGAAAAATGTGCAATATCAGCCAGAGTAATAAATTTTCAAAAAAAATAAAAATTAGTGAAAGTAATAATATATGTTAAGAATGATCATATATGGTTTATTTAATATGATAAGTACACCCCAAAATTTATGGCATGACTAAAATGCCTAAAATGCAAAAGATTTCAACTTTATTTTTACTTGTTGGTTAGGGATCACCAATTGGTATACTTTACCATGTTTTCACCTAGATACTTACTTGTGTGTTGTGCCAATGCATGTTTTGAATCTCATTTTGGACTTTCATTATGTAGTTTTCACTGAAATCCACACAAGTCAAAATGACATCTGCTAGTAGTTGGTCAAGTTGTTGTTTGAATTGAACATCTTGCCAACATGTTGATAGTTGTGTAAAACAAATGTTTTCAATTGAGACTATAGGTACCTTACATAATCCACAAAAGTAATCTCATTATACTTCACAATGGGAACCTTCCTATCCTTGCCTTTTTAAGTTTGACCCACCACTTCATAACATGTACTCTTCCACTTGATCAGATGTCCAAAAAGTGGTTCTTGAAAGCATAGCCCAAACACCCTTTGTGCCCATCAAAGAAATCACAAAGGTAGACAAGGTTGATCCCAGTTGATAGGGAAGAAAATGTTGCAATTAAAATAGAGTAGTTGCTCAAAAGGAACAGGCTCAGACAACATGCACTTTTATTGGCAAAATGTTGCTGTGTTGTTTCAAGAGAAAGAGACGACTTATCTTGTAGGATCTTGGGACTTACACAATGTCCACTTCTTCTTTCAAGAGGGCTTAACCTTTTAAGTATAAGAGAAAGGGTCTATCTTTAGACCCTTGCATTAGTTGAGGGGCCTGTCCTGAGACCAATAGGCTGACACACAAACTGAAAATTTGGAAAGAGTCTAAAGATAGTTAGGTGAAGTACTCTGGAGTCCTAATGTACTTGGATGGCACTTTTCGTCCATGAATATACCTCCTATACGGCCCCTGCCAGGCTCTGCAAAGGCCATTGAGTATGGGTGCACCAAGGTGGTTTCGTAATGTTTAGACCTAAAAGCAAGAGTTATTGAATATTGAACAAGTTTTTCATTGAAAATTCAGTAAAATTGAAAAAAATAGAAAAAATAGGGCAAAATCTTCATATTGTTGGAAAGCCCTTGATGAGCAGGATTTTATGAAAATAATTTCATAATATTTAGACCTCAGATGTGGGAGATATTGAGTTTTGAGTTTTTTTTTTATCATTGAAAATTCAAATAAATTACAAAAACTGGTTTTGAAAGTAGAAATCAGTTAGGTAACAAATTCACACTTGGGCCAAACTGCAAAAGCCACACTAATGATTAAAGAGTTTGCAAGAGGATTTTAACAATTTCAAATTGTAGTTGTAATAAACCTTAGGAGCAACCAAATTATATAAAGGTTGGAGAAATAATATGAAATTTTTCATATTTTGATAAATCTTCTTTTTCTCTGAAATTTGAAATATCTCCACATGACTTTATGTGAATTCTCTTATTTTGATAAGACGTTGAGGCAACAATATGACAATTACTTTCCAACTTACATAATATTTCTGTTAAACATTTAAATGCCAAAACATTGGATTATTTGCTTTAAATTTATCAAGCCCATATTTTTACGGTTATTCTAAATACAAAAATTGTTTAACATTAATTTTACCCTTACCAACTCATTTACAAGGGACAAGCACTAAAAATAGGACCAACCAAGTAAATGTGACACCTGGCTTGATGTTATTGGAGGACAAGTAAGCGTTTCCTCAAAAAAAAATTTACTG
>Ga0209611_10009573_pt1 | contig 14627 bp, 12 predicted proteins | sample S1TSphgellanicum_3_FD_187693 | JGI IMG/M metagenome (GOLD analysis project Ga0209611, IMG submission 187693) | Host-associated microbial communities from peat moss isolated from Minnesota, USA - S1T2_Fc - Sphagnum magellanicum MG (SPAdes) (version 2) | ecosystem: Host-associated > Plants > Peat... | reverse complement strand
CAGCTCAAACTCATCTACAGCTTTTTTTGACGCGTGATGCGCCGCTCCATGCGTTGGGTTGCGCTATCGCTCCTGCCGTGGTGCTACGCGCTGCCGGCGCAAACGCAGGCACCTCCGGAGTACCGGCTCAAAGCCGCGTTCCTGTACAACTTCGCCTTGTTCACCGAATGGCCGGACGTCACCGGCAAGCTGCTCAACCTCTGTGTGTACGGGGCCGATCCGTTCGGCCAGGAGATCGACGCATTGCAGGGCAAGCGAGTCGGGGAGCGCCTGCTCGATGTGCGCCGCACCGCGGTCGGCGGATCTCTCGAGGACTGTCAAATCGTGTTCATTCCTCCGGCTTCCATGCGCTGCTGCGCGGCGCGTGTCATCGAGGCCGTGCAGGGCCGGGCGGCGCTCACAGTGGCTGACAGCCCGGGCGCCGCAGGACAGGGTGTGGCGCTCAATATGACGGTGGCCGGAAGCAGGGTGTCGTTCGAAGCGAATCTGCCGGCGGCGCGCAGCGCTGGAGTGAACCTGAGCTCGAAGTTGCTGAGCCTCGCCACGCAGGTGATTCAATGAAGACAGGCGTCACACTGGGTTCGCAACTTCGGCGCATCAATCGCATCGCCCTCGGCACGGCGCTCGGCATCGTGGCGGTGGTGTTCATCTTGAGCGCCTTTGCGCTGAGCCTGAAGTCCCTGATCGATACGACGCGCGTGCGGGCCCTGGTGCTGGCAGACAACGCCAGCGCCGCGCTTGCATTCGACGACACGAAGGCGGCGGGCGATTTGCTGCAGTCGCTGCGCAGTGCGCCGGACATTTCCGGGGCCGTCCTTTATCGCAGCCGCAGCGAGATCTTCGCCACGTATCGGGGTAAGGGCTTTCCCGCGCTGCGAGACCTGCCGTGGGAGACGGACGACTTCGTCATCCGCGCCGGCGTGCTGCTGGTAAGCCAACCGGTCGTGGTGGCGCCGGTCATCGAGGGGCGGGTGTTGCTTGCGGTGAGTCTGGCGCGTCTGTACCGGCAAGCCGCCTGGCAGGCCGCAGCCACGTTGCTCGCCGCGTCCCTGGCGTTCGCTGTCAGCCAGCGCCAGTTACGGATCTTCAACAAGGCATTACTGGCCCCGTTGGCCGGTCTCAACGAACGCATGGAGAAGGTGTCGATGAACGCCGACTTCTGCGTGCGCGCGGCGCCGAGCCCGATCGTCGAACTGGATGCGCTCGGCAGGGGATTCAACGCCATGCTGGCGCAGATTCATGAACGCGACCTCCGGCTGGGTGCCCAGCACGAAATGCTGGAACGGGAGGTCTCGATCCGCACCGCCGAGTTATCCACGGCCAAGGAGGCCGCCGAGGCGGCGAGCCGCGCCAAGAGCGAGTTTCTCGCCACCATGAGCCATGAGATCCGCACTCCCATGAACGGCGTGCTCGGCATGAATGAGCTGCTGATCGCCAGTGATCTGCGGCCTCAGCAGCGCATCTGGGCGGAAGGTGTGCAGACGTCCGGACGGCACCTGCTGGGCGTCATCAACGACATTCTCGACTTCTCACGAGTCGAGAGCGCGCAAATGGAGTTGGAGAGCGTCGACTTCAACCTGGCCGACGTGGTGGAAGAGGCGCTGTCGATGTTCGCGCAACCGGCCGCAAACAAGGGGCTGGAGCTTGCCGCGCAATTCATTCCTCACGACGCGCAGTTCGCCTTGCGCGGCGACCCGTTCCGCCTGCGCCAGATCATCGCCAACCTGGTCGGCAATGCCATCAAGTTCACCGCGCAGGGCCAGGTGGTGGTGCGCACCGCCGTGCGGTCGCAGACCGGCTCACTGGCGTCGATCTCGGTGTCTGTGGAGGACAGCGGGATCGGGATCTCCGCCGAGGCGACACAGAAAATTTTCGAGCCGTTTGCGCAGGCGGACGGCAGCACCACCCGCGAGTACGGGGGATCCGGCTTAGGGTTGACGATCTGCAAGCGGTTGCTCGTGTTGATGGGCGGCGACATCTTCGTCGAAAGCGTGGTGGGGCAGGGCTCGAAGTTCAGCTTCAACCTGTGCCTGCCCCTGGCGAAGGGAGCGCCTGCGGCGCCCGCCGCCAGCCGTCCGCTCGAGGGCGTTCGCGTGCTGGTGGTGGATGACAATCAAGCCAACCGGGAGATTCTCGAGGCGCAACTGCGCGGTTGGGGAATGACGGTCACCTGCGCCACCGGCGGTGAGGAGGCGCTGCAGCGGCTGCGCACCGCGCCGCCCGAGGCGCAGTTCGAGTTGGCGGTCATCGATATGCACATGCCGCGGATGGACGGGTTACGGCTGGCGCACGAGATCAAGGCGCTGCCGCAAGCGGACGGCACCAAACTCTTGATGCTGAGTTCCACCTACGCGGACAGCGATCAGAGCGCGCGGATGCATCTGCGGATCCAGCGATATCTGAACAAGCCGGTGCGCCGCGCCGATCTGTTTCGCGTCATCAACGAAGTACTCGCCGCGGTGCCGATCGAAACCCTCGCCCAGGCGCCGCCGCCGCGCGGAGCGGGGCCGCATACGGGAAGACGGGTCTTGCTGGTGGAAGACAGTCCGATCAACCAATACATCGCCGCGGAGATGCTCAGGAAACTCGGGTTCGACGTGAGGCTGGCGGCCAATGGCGTGGAGGCGGTCGAGATGGTCAAGGCGGTGCGCGACTTCGACCTCGTATTGATGGACTGCCAGATGCCCCTCATGGACGGTTTCAGCGCGACCCGGCATATCCGTGCCTGGGAAACGGCCGAGCAACGAGCCGCGCTGGCCATCGTCGCCTTGACCGCCAATGCCATGACGGAGGACCGCCAGGCCTGCCTGAACGCGGGCATGTCCGACTATTTGACCAAGCCGTTCAGCGGCGTCGAATTGGCCGAGATGGCCGCCCGGCATGTGTCGGTGCGCCGAATGGGCGCACCGGAAGACTCCGCCAGGGCGCCGAGTGAAGCGGACGCCGCCGTGGCGGCGGTCGATGCCGCGGCGCCCGTGCTCGATGCCGCGGGGTCGGTGCGCGATGCCGCGGCGCCCGCGTTCGATGCCGCCGGGTCGGTGCGCGATGCCGCGGCGCCCGCGTTCGATGCCGCCGGGTCGGTGCGCGATGCCGCGGCGCCCGCGTTCGATGCGGGGGTGGCGTTCACTGCCGAGACGGTATTCGATGCGGCGATGCTCGAATCCCTGCCGATGGTTGCCGACGGCTCGAATCCCAGATTCGCCCATCATGTGCTCGAACAGTTTCGCCAACTGAGCAGCGACACCCTGTCCGCCTACGGCGAGTCGGTCCGGACGGGTGATGAAACAACCCAGCTGCGCTGCGTGCACACGCTCAAGTCCTCGAGCGCGCAGATCGGCCTCAATGCGTTGGCGGAAATTTCCGCCGCGCTCGAACAGTGCCTGCGCGACGGCCGCACGCCGGACGCCGACGGCATGGTGCGGCTGCATCGAGAGCACCGCCGGGCATTGGAAGCGATCACGACCTATCTCGAACGCGATGAACAACCGCAGGAAAATTCAGCATGAGAGCACCGAACGAACGCGCGCATATATTGATCGTGGACGATGACGCCATGCTGCGCAGCATGGCGGCCACGACCTTGCAGCATGCCGGATTCGAGGTCAGCGAGAGCGCGAGCGGCGAGGCGGCCCTGACCCGGATCGGCGAGCATTGCGTCGACCTGATCCTGCTGGATGTCATGATGTCCGGGCTCGACGGCTATGAGGTGTGCCGCCGCATCCGCGCACTGCCTCAGGGTGCGACGGTCCCGATCCTCATGCTCACGGGCCTCAATGACACGCGGTCCGTCGACCGCGCCTACGGCCATGGGGCCACCGACTTCATCACCAAGCCGATCAACTGGTCTTTGTTGTCGCACAAGGTGCGTTATGCGCTGCGTGCGAGTGAAGCCGCCGAGGCGATGCGCCGCGGCCGGGAGAGTCTGGCGCGCGCGCAGCGCCTGGCCGGCATGGGCAACTGGACCTTGCTGCCCGACGGCCGGTTGGAGGTCTCGACCGAGATGCGGCGTTTGTTCGGGATGCCGGTGAACGACGCTGAGCCGGTCACTGAGGAGGCGTTCTTGGAGTTGAACATCCCCGAGGATCGCGACATCGTGCGCAGCGCCTTGGCGCAGTTGGTGGCACATGGCACTCCCTACCAGATCACGTATCGAATCCGCCGCCCTGACGGCGCCATGCGTACGCTCTTCGAACAGGCGGTACGTATCGAAGCCAGGCCGGGGGAGCCCGCGAGCATCGAAGGCATCGTGCAGGACATCACCGAGCGTGTGCAGGCGCAGGAGCGCATTCGACAGCTCGCGTACTACGATTCCACCACCGGGTTGCCGAACCGGTATCTGATCGCCGAGCTCGCCGGGCCGTCCTTGGAACGTGCGGCACGCAACCTCCGGGGATGCGCCGTGATGCATCTGGATATCGACCGATTCAAGGGCGTGAACGATGCCTTCGGCCGGGACGGCGGCGATCGGGTTCTGAATACAGTCGCCGATCGGCTGCGCGTTTGGACCCGCAGCAGCGATCTGGCCGCGGTCAATCAAGGACCTGCCGACCGGGGCGTGCTCGCCAGTGTCGGCGGCAACGCGTTCACCCTGCTGATCACTGACCTCGCGCTCCAGGACCACGCGACCGTGGTGGCGCATCGCCTCCTGAAGGCCATCTCCGAGCCGATCCAGGTCGAGTCGCAATCCCTGGTATTGACGGCGAGCATAGGCATCGCATTTTTCCCGACCGACGCGGCCGATTTTCCGGGCCTGGCGCGCTGCGCAGAACAGGCGCTTCACGCCGCCAAGGTCGAAGGCCGCGCACAGCATCGCTTCTTCGACCCAGCCATGAATCTGCGCGCCGCGAGCCGCCTGCGCATGGAAGCGGATCTGCGGCGCGGCATCGAGCAGGACGAACTGCGCCTGCACTTTCAGCCCAAGATCGATGCCGGCAAAGGGAGAATCGTCGGCGCCGAGGCGCTGGTGCGATGGCAACACGGCGAGCGCATGATCCCGCCGGGCGAGTTCATCGAGATGGCCGAGGACAGCGGGCTCATCCTGCCGCTCACGGATTGGGTGCTGGAGAGGGCGTGCCGAAATCTGCGTGCCTGGCGTGATGAGGGACTGCCGAGCGTACCGGTGTCGGTCAATCTGGCCGCTCCGAGCTTCAGGGGCGGCGCTCTCGTCGGCAAGCTCGATGCATTGATGCAACGCTTCGATCTGCAACCGCAGAACCTGATCCTGGAAGTCACGGAAACCGTCCTCATGAGCGATATCGGCGCCGGCATCGACCTCCTGGGGTTGCTGCGCGCCAGGGGCTATGGAATGTCTCTGGACGACTTCGGCACGGGACACTCTTCGCTCAGTTATCTGAAGCGCCTGCCGCTCGATGAACTGAAGATCGACCGCGCGTTTGTCGTCGACGCGGCGCGCGGTGGCCGCGACGGCGCGCTCGCCGCGGCGATCGTCGCGCTGGGGCGCGAGCTTGGATTGCATGTGGTGGCCGAGGGCGTCGAGACCCGCGAGCAGTCGGAATTTTTCTTGAGCCGGGGCTGCCACATGCAGCAGGGTTATCTGTTCTCCCGGCCGTTGCCGGACGCCGAGTTTGCGCAGCTGCTGCGGTTTGGCCTTGTCAACAACATCGAGATCCATGTTTGACGCCGCTGAATCCCGGGGACGCGCCGCTCCTTGCATTGGCGGTTGCGAAAAGCGTTCGATCGCCTGACAGGGACTCCCCCCGCTTCAGGGGCACCGTCGGGCGGGGAGGATGTCAATCCGTGCCGATCTCGATCGACCAGTCCGGACCCGAGTCGATGTGGTGAGCTGCGGCATAGCTGGCCAAATTGAGCGCGACCGCCATGTTGAGCAGACTGTTGACGTACACCAGGGGCTGACCCACAGGCACCTCGCCGAAAGTGCGCTGATAGGGGGCATGGGCATCGTCGACGAGTTGTTGGCCGTGATAGATGCGCACGTGCAGCGGCGTGCCGAGTGCGACGTTCAGTTGATCGAAAAGCGGCTTCGGGATGTTGGTCCAGACGTTGCCGAACTGCACGTCCAATATCGGGATGATCCCAGAGACCGTATGATCCGTGCGCCGCGCCTTGCGGTAGGGAATCGAGATCAGGGATTGCGGCGGCAGCGGCGGTCCCACCTGTTCGAAGCCGATGACGCCGGCCGCGAGACGCGCCCCGGTGTAGGCGAACACGTCGCGGCCGTGAAAGGTATGTGACTCTTCGGATCCCGGCCGCCGGTTCACGCGTTCGTCGATTTGCCGCAAGCCGTCGATCCCGTCGCGCTCGGCGACCAGCGACAACAGCCCGTTGTCGGGTCCCACGAAGTAATGGCCGTTGCGGGTCTTGAGTACCACCGAAAGTCGCTTCGTGCCGACCCCGGGATCGACCACCGCGACGAAAACCGTTCCGGTCGGCCAAAATTGCTCGGTCTGATACAGTCGATACGCCCCCGCGAAAATGCTCGGGTTCTCGTGACTCAGGTCCGATATCAGCAAGTCCTGCGATACGCCGTAAGCGACGCCTTTCATCGCGGACACGGCACCGTCCTGGGTGCCGAAATCCGTCAGCAGCACCAGCGGCGCGCGGGCGCCGGCCGGCGAGCAGGACAGCACCAGCAGCGCGCACGCAGCCAATGCCTTCGCCATCCAAGAACTCAACGCTCGACTCCTCCGGGATGGCGACCGGTCGCTACTTTTGTTGTTCCAATGGGTAGGTTCGCGGCGGATCGGCGCTCGGCGCGGCGGCGGCCGGCGGCGGCTGGGCTGCCGCCGCCGGCATGTCGGCCTGCGGTGCCGGCGAGCCGCGCATCGGCGTGTGCGTCACCTGCGCCAGACTCTCGAGGAAGCGCTCCGCTGTGGCCGGAGCCGCCGGCGCAGATCCTGCGAAAATATCCGTCGCCGTGACGCCGCTCCTGCCATACAGCGAGGCGTTCGCCGAGTGGTCGATGGAGATGACGCTGCCGTCGATCGCGAGACCGCCGAAAAGACCGCGGGTACGCGCATACGAATAGATTTCCGCATTGAATCCCACATCGGTCGCCGCCGACCCTTGCCGCCCGACGGGCCCTGTGGCAACCGACGCATCGGCGCCCAGCGTCAACTTGCCGCCGGCGATACCCTCGACGCCGGTCTTGGTCGTAAACACCAGAATGATGTCCGACGACTGCGCGCCGGCTTGGAAGCCCCAGCTGCCGCCTGTCAGGGAGACGAAACTTGGGTTGCTCCATGGCGCGTTCAGCTGGTTGCGCACCACGAGAACTCCGTTGCCGTGCCGGCCGCCGAAGATGAACGCCACCTTGGTGACGTCGGGTATCACGGCGATCCCGTAGGCACGGGACAACAGCGCATCCGGTATCTGGCTGTCCGGCATCTTCTGCACGTCCTGCAGCACTTCTGTGGCCGTGAGCAGCCGGCCCTCTTCGCGCGCGCCTGCCTGTGCGACGCCCACACCTGCGGCAGCGGCGAGTACGGAGAAAATCAGGGACGCGAATCGTGTTGTTGTAGTCATCATTTCCTCGAAAGTGGCGCGACGCCGGTGTCGCAGCTAGCGGGGGGACCCCATGTGCGGCATATAGTTCCGCAAGCTTAACCTGTGTCGGGCGCCGCGAGAACCCGCGTTGCATCGGCGTCGCGGTGACGCGAACGGTAATACTCGACCAGCCAGGCGGTCGCCTGCCGGGTTGCGGGGTGTTGCGCACCGACCGTGGCCAGCAATTTTCCGCGCGCTGCGAACAGCATCGGTTCGCCCTCGGCGGCCTTATCGCGCGCGATCAACGCCCATCCCAATGCTGCTTCGCTGCGCGCCGCGCGCCAGCTATCCGCACCCGCGAGGCTCACATCCATGTCGACGGCGGTGCGAAGCTCCGTCTCCGCGGCGTCGGGTGAACCGCGGCGCAGCAGCACTTCGCCCAGCAACTCGTGGGTCGAGGCGGCGTAGAGGTGATTCGCCGGCAGCGCCTCGGCATACACCGCCAATGCCTGACGCGCGTTGGCCTCGGCGTTCGGCAGGTCGCCGGCCTGCAAATAAATGTACGCGAGGGCGTCGAGATAGTAGCCCACCATGTAGTGGTTCGCGGTACGCCGATTGCGGGTGATCCGCAGGGCGCTCTGCGCGGCGTCGATGGCGCGCGGCAAATCGCCTTGCCGCTGGTACAGCACACCGAGGTCGGCCTGTATGGCCGCGATCCGCGGATTCTCGGCGCCGAACACCGTGCCTTCGATTTGCAAAGCCTCGCCAAGGACCTGCTCGGCTTCCGCGTACTTTCCCCGCTGCGTGAGGATTGAACCCAGCGTCGCCAGGGCGATCGCGTTGTCGGGATGGTTGCGGCTGACCGTTCGCTGGAAGATGCCGAGCGCCTCGCGCTCATAACGCTCGGCAAGCGCATAGTCGCTGCGCCACACCGCCGCGTCGGCGAGACCGTTCAAAGCCGCCGCCACCTGCAGGTTCTCATTGCCGATCGCGGCCCGATACATCTTCAGTGCCTTGCCGAACCATTGCGCCGCAGACTGAGGGTCGCTCTTGGCGTACATCTCGAAGTTGCCGAATTGCACCAGGATGTCCGCCGTCTCGGTCGGGCCCGCATTTCCGCCTTCCGCCAACTGCACTGCCTGGGACAGATCAGCCTGCGCCGAAACCAAGTGGCCGGCATCGGTGAGCGCACGCGCGAGATTGGCCAGCGCCACTGCAACATGGGCGTTGTCGGCCGGGCGTTCCTGGCGGCGGATGGCGAGCGCCTGTTCGAACAGCGGGATCGCCCGTTCGCTCAGGCCCTGTCGGCGATAGGCCAGGCCGATGCTTTCCAGCAGCTGCGCACGAACCTCCGGCTGCAGGCTCGCATTGCCCGAGATTTTCTCCGCACCGCGGTCGAGGAGATCCTGCGCGGTCGGCTCCTTGCCCTGGGCGTTGAACGGATCCGCCTGCGAAAACACGTCGACCAGAAATGCGGACACTTGCTGCGCGCGGTCGCGCTCCGCGCCCGCCGCGTCCCTCGCCAGCTTGATCCGGTGACTCTCCCACACCATGACGCCGGCAAACAGGGCGAGCCCCAGAAACGCCGCGGCGGCGCCCGCCACGGCCCACGCGTGGCGCCGCATGAACTTGCCGGCGTTGTAACGCCGGTCGCCCTGCCGGGCGCGCACCGGCCGGCCGAGCAAGTGCCGCTGCACATCGTCGGCCATCGCCTCGACCGACGGATAGCGCCGGTCCGGTTCCTTGCGCATCGCCATCGCAACGATGGCATCGAGGTCGCCGGCCAAGCGGGTGCGAAGACGCTGTGGCGTGAGGCCGCGCAGAGCGGCCAAGTGGACTCCGTCAGGACCCTCGAGCGTCGATTTCGCAACCGCCATCTGACTGGGCCGCACGGGATCATCCATGCAGATGGCGCGTTCCAGCTGCAGCTGGCTGTAACTCAGCAGACGGTAGGGCGAGCGGCCGGTCAGCAGTTGGTAGAGCAGCACGCCCAAGGCATAGATATCGGTGGCCGTCGTGACGGGGCGGCCGAGCACCTGCTCGGGCGCCGCGTTCTCCGGCGTCAGAATCCGCTCGTGCAGCCGCGTCACGGGCAACGTGTACGACAGGCTCTCGGCGGCGAGCAGCTTCGCGATGCCGAAGTCGAGCAGCTTCGGCGCCGCTTGCGCCGCGATGAAGATATTCGACGGTTTGATGTCCCGGTGCACCACGAGATTGCGATGCGCGTAATGCACCGCCGTGCATACCTTGACGAACAATTCCAGGCGTTCGCGAACACCCAGGCCGTGCTTGTCGCAATATGAATCGATGGGTTCGCCGTCCACGTGTTCCATCACCAGGTACGGCGTGCCATCGTCCGTCTCGCCGGAATCGATCAGGCGCGCGATCGACGCGTGGTCCAATGTGGCCAGGATGTGCCGCTCGCTTTGCAATCGGTTGCGCAGCCGCGGATGCAGTGCCGCCTGCTGCAAGACCTTGATGGCCACGGTTTGGCGCACGCCGTCTTCGCGCTCACCGCGGTAAACCGTGCTCATCCCGCCGGCCCCCAGAACGGCGACGATGCGATACGCCCCGACCACGGTTCCGATCAAGCGATCGCGATGCTCCTGCAGCAGCGTTTCCGCGGCATCGGCAATTGCGTGCAGCAGCAGGTCTTCAGACCTGGCGTCGGATGCCAGCAGCGATTCGACCGACGCGCGCAGCTCGAGATCGGCGCCGCAGGCACGCTCCAGCCGTTCCGCGCGCAGCGCGGCGTCCGCGTCGACCAGTTCCTCGAACAGCGACTGGATCACGGGCCAGCGTGCGCGCGGAATCATGCCGGCGGCGCGCTGATCTCGTTCAGCAGCCAGGCGCGCGCCAGGCGGATTTGGCGGTGAACGGTTGCGGTCGAAATGTCCATGGAGGCGGCGATCTGGTCATAGGTCAAGCCGCCGAAGTAATGCAACTCGATCACCTGGGCCAGGTGAGGCTCCATGCGGCGCAGGCCTTCGAGCGCATCGTCGAGCGCGAGCACGTCGAAATCCGCAAGAGGCAACTCGTCCGTGCCTTGCGCAATCGCGTCTCCATTGGAGAGATTGCGCTTCTGTCTGCCACGCGACTTGGCGTGGTCGACCAGCACGCGGCGCATGAGCCGCGCAGCGAGCGCAAAGAAATGCCCGCGATCTTGCAGCGCCACATTGGCTTGAATCAGTCTCATGAAGGCTTCGTGCACCACGGCGGTGGCCTGCAGCGTGTGGCTGCCGCGTTCGCCGCGCATGTAATTTCGGGCCAGCCGGCGCAATTCGTCGTACACCAGCGGCGTCAGGCGTTCCAGGGCCTGCGGATGCCCGGATCGCCACTCGGTCAGCAACTGGGTGAAATTGGCCGGCACTCGAATAGCCCCTTCGCCGATGCGTTCTTTCCATCAAATATACATTGTCCCGGCCCGTGAGGGGATTGCAGTTTTGGCGTCGCTTTTATGTTTGATAGTCGGCGCATCGATTGCGGCTAGGTTCCTTACTCAAACACAACGGAGATATTTCAGAATGAAGACCAGTCTGTTCGCATTGATTGCGGGCTGCGCGCTCAGCGCGTCGGCCTTTGCATTGACCGATTCGCCGCCGTCACAGCCGCCGCGTGCCGCGGTGCTGGATTCGCCGCCGTCACAGCCGCCGCGTGCCGCGGTGCTGGATTCGCCGCCGTCGCAGCCGCCGCGTGCCGCGGTGCTGGATTCGCCGCCGTCGCAGCCGCCGCGCGCCGCGGTGCTGGACTCGCCGCCGTCGCAGCCGCCGCGTGCCGCGGTGCTGGATTCGCCACCGTCGCAGCCGCCGCGTGCCGCGGTGCTGGACTCGCCGCCGTCGCAGCCGCCGCGGCGCATCGGGTCATGAAGGGGGATGAAAGCATGAATCGCATGTATCGACGAAAGGTGATGCTGGCCGCCGCCGTGTTCGGCTTTGGTGTGGCGATCGCGGCGCAGCCGACGTCGCTGCGCGCGGACTGGGAGGATCGGGCGTTGCCTGAGTCGACGCCCTGGGTACCCGGCACGAGCGAGCCGATGTCTGCGTTTGAGCCCGGCCTCTCGGTGGCGCCGCCTCACTGACCTCGGCGGTGGGGGATCCTGCTGACGGGACTTTGCCAGGGGAATCCTGCGAATGGGCCTGGCTATCGGTCGGACTTCGGTCCGACCGAGCAGGCGGCGGGAAGACGGTCCAGATCGGCGCGCGTGACGTTGCATGCTCAAGCGCTTCGCATTCGGGCCGATCTGGCGTCGGCGTCCCTTGCGCCGCGCATCCTGCTGCGCGCAATCCCTGAGCGAGCCATCCTGGCCACCCGCGCGAATCGAGAAAGCGCGGTTCCGCGGGCTCGCCTGCGCTACACTTCAACCCCCAGCTAATGCGGGTGGAGCGTTGCATAGGGTAATAGTGATCGCGCACCGTGGAGCCAGCGGCGAGAGGCCGGAGCACACGCTCGAGTCGTATCGCCTGGCGATAGAGCAGGGTGCCGATTACATCGAACCCGACTTGGTGATGACGAAGGACGGTGTGCTCATTGCGCGCCACGAAAACGAGATCGAGGGAACCACCGACGTCGCGCGGCACCCGGAATTCGCATCGCGGCGCCGCACCCAGATCATCGACGGCGAAGTCATGACGGGTTGGTTCACCGAAGATTTCACGCTCGCCGAGATCAAAACGCTGCGTGCACGGGAGCGTCTTCCGGAGCTGCGGCCGAAGAACCGTGACTACGACGGCCGTCTCGAGATCCCCACCTTCGACGAGATCCTGGAGTTGGCGAATGCGGCGAACCGACAACCCGGCAGGCCGAAGATAGGCGTCTACCCCGAGACCAAGCATCCGTCGCACTTCGCCGGCATCGGGCTGCCGCAGGAGCAGGCGCTGCTCGACTGTTTGGCGCGCCACGGCTATGACGAGGATGGCAGTCCGGTGTTCATCCAGTCCTTCGAGCCCGGCAATTTGCGTCAATTGCGCGGCATGACGCGATTGCCTTTGGTGCAGCTGCTGGAACACGATCTAGGCGATCTGGCCGAGGTTGCCACCTACGCCGACGGCATCGGCATCGCCAAGGCGCTGGCGAGCGCCGACGGCATACGGGCGGCGCATGCGGTCAATCTCCAGGTTCACGTCTGGACTTTTCGCGCCGAGAACGCGTTTTTACCGGCCGACTTGCAGAGCGGTGGATCAGAGGCGGCGCACGGCAATCTCGCCATGGAGATCGAGCGGTTCCTCGGGCGAGGCATCGACGGATTCTTCGTCGATTTTCCCGCCATCGGCGTGCGCGTTCGCGACGCCTACATTTCCGGTGTCCAGCTCTTGCACCAGCCCGCGGATGCCACCAGTTTGCCGGGGAACAGGCTGCAGGGACGATAGGCGTCGCCCGCCTTCCCCTGCAACTGCAGACAGTTCTCGCAATTCGATCCCTTGACGAAATCCGGGAATTTCCCGACATCGACCCGGGCGGCGTCCGCGACGTAACCCAAGGCGACGGCGGCGGGATCCTTTTCGGAGAGGCGCGGCGGCCCCGCGGCGGCGGCCCACACAGGGGGCCACGGCGCGATGACGCAGCCGCCGGCCGCCAAACCCATGACTTTGAGCATCACCCGCCGGGTCGGCGCGCCGCCGCGGGTTCGTGAATCGTTCATCTGCAACCTCGCGTCCGCCAAACCTTAAAAAAACATCGACAGGTACACTTGGTACACCATGGCGTCGAAGGCGTACAGCGGTTCGCCTCCGACCGGATAATTGCCGCCGGCCGGCGTGTCGTTATACGCCTTGATATTCCTGAAGTCGCCGTACTTGAATTGGATGCGCGACACGTCGAAGCTGACCGTGGCGCGTTTGAAAAGCAGAAATCCCTGGGGAGCGAATGCCCAGGTCACCTTGCCGTCGATGGTGTTGTTGGTCTGTGCCGCGAGGTTCTGGTCACGCGCCTCGAAGTTCTGCTGGTTCGCCTGATCGAACAGGTCGCTGTAGAAAGACGCGTGGTTCTGGCTGTAGTGCCGCACCCGTCCTTCGACGATGAACTTGTTGGAGAAAGGCTGGACGTAGTCCAATTCGATCGTGTTGCCGCGCACGTCCCAGGTGTCGCTGTAATACCGGTAGGAGACCGACGCGGCCGCGCGCCAGGGTAGGTAGTACTTGGCCCGGGTTTCGACCGCGGTGCTGGTATGGGTGTTGGGATAGACCTGTGTGCCGAGCGAATAGCCGAGCGGCACCGCGTCCACGTACCGGATGGAGCGATACGGATTGCTCAGAAAGCCCTGATCGGTGATGACTTCCAAGGTCGACCCCACGATCAGGTTGCGGGTCAGGATCTGCGACAGTCCGGCTTGATAGCTGCGGCTCTCGGAGTGGCCCAGCCACGTGATGATCGGCGTGTTGGCGGTGCCGTCGTTCTCCCCCACCCGGTTGCGGCTGTCGGTGAATCCGAGATTCACCGTGGTGAGATCGCCGAACATGTCCTGGCTCAGCGAGAAATGCGTGGTATTCGAGATATAGTCGCGCTCGGTGCTGTTGGTGTACGACAGGTTGTACAGAGTCTTGTCGTGGATGTACTCGACGGACAGGCTCTTCTGCTTGCGCTCGTCCTTGATGACGCTGGCATTGCTGAGCACGTCGACCGAGGCGCCGCTCACTTTATCGACGAAGTAATTCGCCTCGACCGCGAACTGTTCAGAGAATTTCTTGCGCACCAGCACCGATTCGCCGGTGATGTCCATGCCGCCGCCGCGGTAGCTGCTCCAAAAGATGTCGGCGCGGTCGTCCGGCAGCACGGCCGCCCCGGCGGCGCACATGAGCGACAGGGCCGCAACGGCGGCGAGACGGTTGAGATGGCGCGGATCGATCCTCAGACAGGCTCCTTAGTTGCAGCCGCAACCGCCGCCGGCCGTGCCGGTGGCGCCCCGCGAGCCCTCGCGCGAGTCGTAGACATGATCCATGTAAGCGGCGGAAATGGCGTCGCGGTCCCATGACATGATCGGATCCGCCAGGCGGTCGCGCTCATAAGGCTTGACCCAGGGCTGGATGCTGCATCCCGCCAGCAACACCAATCCGGCGCCGGCCGTGGCCAGCTTCAGGGGCGCGCGCTTCATGAGGGGAGCGCGCACGGTCAGCAGGCAGGCGCGCATGTTCAGGAGGGAGGCGCGCATGTTCAGGAGGGAGGCGCGC
>Ga0209611_10009571_pt1 | contig 14629 bp, 14 predicted proteins | sample S1TSphgellanicum_3_FD_187693 | JGI IMG/M metagenome (GOLD analysis project Ga0209611, IMG submission 187693) | Host-associated microbial communities from peat moss isolated from Minnesota, USA - S1T2_Fc - Sphagnum magellanicum MG (SPAdes) (version 2) | ecosystem: Host-associated > Plants > Peat... | reverse complement strand
TCCTGTCTCAGCAGCACCCCACAACTGTCTCTACCACATTGTCTCAAATGAAACCAGGGCTCTTTCATTTGTAGGTCAAATATATAACGTCTGTAACTTCAAAGACTGCTATCTCAGTTTTTTCTCAATGAAAGAAGAATGTGTCACCATTATCACTGTGTTTGGATTCCACTGCATTAGTGCTTTTGGTCTTCTTATCCAAATGTTACTGGGTCAAAAGCTACATGAGTGTGTGTCGGTTTGGGCATTATTACTAATTGCCTGAACTGGGCCTGAAAATTGGAACAAGAAATCTCTAGCCTTCTGGAACTGCTCAATGTCCAAACAAATTTGGGCAATGAGGGAATCCAGCATTTTGGTTATGCAGCACCAAACAGCCCACTGACCCCTCTATGCAAAGATAATTATGACTAGAATGAAAAAGTATTTCAGACTTGCTACCATGTATTGAAAATTCTTGAATCAATGTCCCTCTAGATGGCAAGCCTCAGCCATATGAACAAACCTGAATTGGGCTAGCCAATCGTTGAATTCTGATCATCAAAAATGATTATACCAGAGCTTGAGGTTGAAAAGAGAATATCTCAGGAGTAAATATATCAAAGCTGAGTTCTTCATAGATTGAAATTCCTGGGCAGATTATTATATACTAATTTATGCCCACCCATCTGGAGCTGATGAAATCAGTGGGTATCATGGCAGCTCATCACTGCTATTCATGATGAAGGTGATGGTCTGACACATTGTGAGCAACTCTCATAAGGTTATGACTGTGCTCATTTTCAGTATATTCATTTTTTTGTCATGGAGATCTCTTTACAATTTCATACATAAATCATTTCCAATAACACATAAGGTCAGACAAGGTATCAGATGTGAAGTGTATAATAACTGAGATGCGTATGGAGGAATTTGTTGATGGGGATAAAAGATGGAGAAAGCGTGTCAGGATGTGTCCCAATTGTCAGACCTGATGGAGAAGCCCAGCAATTTGGATAGGTGGCGTGTGCTTCCTGGCCGGGACAACACCACCCAGGAGCTTACAGGAAAAGCTGTTGCCATTGAAGAGTTTTTATCTGCCAAGGAAGACCAAGCATATGAGAAAGACCTCATTCTTGAGGAGGTCTAATTTCCAGCTCTTGGTCAATCCAGCCTCACAAAATTTTCTTACAAATTCAGCAAGAGATAGTTTTTTCAAATTCAAAACTGGGCACCTTTTTGACATTTCTTCATTCCCATTCTTCTGCCTCTACATGTGCAGGACCTGAAACAAATTCAGCCAGTATTGGGTCAATGTGGAAGTACTGTGATCAGTTACAAGAGTTCATTCTTTAGCTCAATAAAATTGTATTATACTTTACCTTTGCTTTTGTGTGGTTCATCTGTGTTTCAAATGAAGGAGTAACTTCAAGTTTATCTGTTCAGGTGACGACGCTGGCAGAGGATTTGATGAGGAAGGCTGCCATTGCACGGCCTGAGAGCATTAGAGTTGGCAAACAAATGAATTTCTACATTCGTCAAATGAGTATGGTCACACGTCAAATTATGGCCACAGTTTCTGAACTTTCACTTGTTCAAGTAAGAAAAGTGCCTTCGAAAAATTAGAGGTTCCAGCTAACAAAAAGTCTGTGTCAAATTTATCAGAACACATGATAGAATCAGTAGGTTTAATATCAACAGGGTGATCTCATGAATTTCCAGCCAAGGCAGGGAACAAAGTTGATGTTCAGATAACAAGACAAAGTAATCATCATGCTAAATACTCTTCACTAAAACCCTGCTCTTAATAGTAAGGCTTACACCTATCTATGTCCCTGTGAAAAAAGTAGTATGGGCATCTGGGATCTAAAGACACTGATGCACATCTGTGAGAATTTGTACCATGGCAGGCAACTGCAATTAGTATGAAACAAGAAAGGGAAAGTGCTCAGTTGAACCTTGACAATGCCTCTATTTGCCTTGAAAATGGAGAGGTAAATTTCTGAAATTTTGGGGTTCCTAAATGTAATTCTGTCAACGTCCTCTTTGCATCCTAGGCCCTAGTTTCAAGGGTGCAGAGGCAAGTGCAAGCAATGTGTGTAGTTCTAGATGTATTTGAGACCAAATTTCCTTAGGCTGACATCATGTTTCCTTTGGGGGACCAGCTAAGGCGAAACGGTCTTACTGATCATTTGTGGCACAATGTGCTCATCCATGCATTTGGTTTTGTTGCAATTATGTTGTACAGCCACCAACAGACAATTCAGAGAGGGCTTGGAATAGCCTTTTGAGACAATTTGCTTTGATTCACAAAACAAATTCTCTTCGTGACGCTTTGCAACAAGTGGAAGGAGAAGTGGCTCAAGGCAACAAGAAGCTAAGGTGCCGTTTCCCTTTCATTTACATGTTTTTGTTCATTAAATTTGTTGCACTTCTAGAATGCTGCTCTGTTTCCTATCAGACACTGCAAAGAAAACCACTTTGCAGTGTTGTTGTGCAAACATTGACTACTAAGCTATATGCCCCAGTACACTTCCACAGATTCATAGACCAAGAAAATCTTCAGGACTCGGTAACCAGTGAGAGGACACTGGTTACTGGAAATAACTGAGGCTTTGGAACAATGAAGTTATTTCTGGTAAGCAGTGTCCTCAAGCTGGTTACCAGGCATAACCTTCTGTTTAGAGGTCTGAAAGCAACCCCATAACCCTCATGTGGGTGGATGAATAGTTTCATAACCTCCTTGTAGATGGACAAAAAAACATATAACCCTCCCCTCCATCAATGAAAATCCATAACCATTCTCTGTTCGGATGATGTATGCAAGAAAAAAAGAAGAGGGAGAGGTTATGCATTGTGAGAGATGAGTGGAGGCCCAATCAGAAGCTTGAAAACCTCTGAACAGAAGTAATGTGTGGTCACTACACTGTAACAAAAGACATCATAGTTGTACTAAAACATCCTTCCGATTGAAAAGCTCCAATTTCCATTTACAGCAAATGATGTTTGAAGCCCATATGACAATCATGTATAACGTGATGGCAAAGTGAACAGGCTAAATACAACGGCAGAGCAGAGGCCAAATGCATACATTGCAGAGCATCTGGGCCTACCCAAACCATTTGGAAAGAACTCTCCTTTTCGGCCTTCAGAGCATGGGAGCACTATTCGCCACATACGGAAACCTCAACTGAAAGCTGTTGAAGTCTGAGAATTCCATCACATGTTACAACTTTGAAAAACATACTGGTTGTCTGTTCTCCATTGAGAACCAATTCAGCCTGGCAATTGGGCTGCTGATGAGCAGCCCCTGCAACAACTGCCAATACCTGAATATGACATGAATGATGAGCACTGTACAGTGCTATGCTTGTGGGTTCACACTCAGCTCCAAATTAAACTAGTGTCCCCACTCATTAGGCTGTTGTTTCAGGCCCTGAGAAAGAGCTCCCAGTCACACTAGCTTCAGCATGCATTTTAGATATACAAGTGTGGGATCAAAGCTCATCATACCCTCCTCCAGGGAGAAACAAATTTTGAACTCAAGTACCAAGTTGGGAGAACAGACAAGTGTGAGCCATTGCAAGGAAACAAACTCCCCAAAAGTCTGATTTGTGATGAAATCTATGTTGTGAATGTGGCAATTTAGAACAGCAGTCTCGTTCCAAAGATGCAATAAAAAGGAGTTCATTGTTCAGACCTCACAATTTGTGCAAAAGAAACCTACCTTGTATAATTTCCCATAAGATAGTTAGAACTTCCCAGGCTTGCTCAGATTGAAATAGCATTACATGATGCACACAAATTTCATTTCCTACTTTCCCCCAGGTTGAATGACCTTCGTCCATATGGACTGGTCTCTGTGTTTGATCTGCCATGTGTGACCCACCACCTCCAACACAATTGAAGAGATGACACAAATTGTTAGAGAACTGCTTAACAACCCCTCCTCATGCTCAACTTATTGAGCAGAGGATGACAAGAATGAAAAAAGGTTGAATGTGTGCACAGCAAGCCTGCCACTACAGGCATCCGAATTGATAATATCAATCAGTTGATTCAGGAGCAAAAAAGGTTGATATAACCCTGCCATGAACTGTACAGAAGAAAGAAGACATAAAAACATACTACAATCCTTAACAGTTTCAATTGAAACATAAAAACTACAGAAGTGTAGAGCCTCAATTGGGAAGTTGTTTTGGCACGCAACCAATAAAAGCTCTCCTCAGCATTGTCAAGATGTAGAGACTAGTAGTTACAACATATCCTTCACATATCATAGTCTCCAATTGCATCTTGGATTACACACTGCTTATTTTTCAGCAAATTTAGAGGAGACGTCCTGATCAGTGCAGATTATACAAAATCCGATTGTCAGAGCAATGCTTAACCTGGGAATAAGTAACACCTCTTGATTGAACAGGTCTCAATTTCAGTTGGAGGGCATATGTGCATAGATATGGAAACCATGAACAGGTCAATTTAGTCTTTAGTATTTAGTCTTTGCTTGTGTCAGTTATCTCACTCTCTACAGTTTTGTATGTAATTGTTCTCTCTGCAATAAAATCGACTGTTTCTACATGGTATCAGAGGAGCATTCTTAAGGGAGAGGACCAAAAAATATTGCAAGCTTTCATCCATATTCCATCTTCTGCAGTTTTGCAGTTCAAATTTTTAAGTTTTTCTTCTTGTCTGTCATTGTCTGAGTTTTACATTCTAGATCCATCATGCTACATAAAGATTCAGTCAATGCAAAATCAAGAAATTTTATGCTAGTAGAGGCAGGAAAGCTAAAGGGTTACTCAAACTACATTGTTTGGGAAATTAAACTTAGTATGATTCTAAAGAAAGAGAAGTTGTGGGATCTAGTTAGAAAACTGGTTCCTTCAATTGGTTTGAATGATGGTCAAAAGGATGCCTTGGTTAACCAAAAGGCTAAGGCCATGATGATCCTCACATTAACAATAAAAGATAATTTGTTCAAGTATCACAAATTAGCATTAAAAGATAACTTGTTGAAGTAAATTGCAAGGAAGGATGAACCACACGAGGTATGGGAAATTCTTTGAAACAGATTTGATGTCAAGAATGAAGCAAGAACTATGTTCTTACAAAATGCACTCTACACAATGAAGATGGAAGGAGATTCCATGGAGGAATTTCTTGACAACGTCAAAGACATCACAACTATGTTGAACAAGATAGGAGAAGAGGTAAAGGACAAAACTCTTGTCAACATAGTTCTCCATGCACATCCTGCAAGTTACGAAAGCTTCAAGTAGTCTATTGCAGGAAGAAAACCTATCTCTTCAATTGACCAACTCACTGGCTAACTTGTGCATGAAGAGCAATGAAGGCATACAATTTTTGGAAAGAATAGTGACCATGAGGCCTCTTGTTTCGAACAAGGAGATTTAGAAGGAAATCATCTTTCAAAGATGGGTAGTTTTGAACTTCTGGGAGTAATTTTCCTCATGTACATTCTTCAAACTTATGGAGCCCTCCTTCAAATACTAAATCTGCCATGGGGGATCAACCATGCAGGATGGTTTTTGTCATAACTGCGATCAAACATATCATTGGGCTTGCAACTGCCCCTGTCCTAAGGGCTATGCAACATAGAAGTTATAGAGTTTACAGTCAATTAACACAGTGGACATAAAAAGTTTCACTTATGTCCAACAACAAGAATTGTTTCTTTTAAGCAAATATAAGAATTGCTTTTGTCCAACAACATGGTTCTATATCTTGAATAGGTGAGATTGGCAAAGACACAAATAACAAAAAAAAAATGAAAAAGACATGAACAACAAAATTTTATAAGATAACTATCTGCACACAATTCATTCTTTTAAGAACCCAAGTTGACTAAACTTAGATAGTGGTGCCATGACATACAAGTGTGATGGCTTTGGTGGATGGGACACATGTTAAGGTCGTTGGGTAATACATATTGATTTGTCACTTCACGTTCTAAACCAAATTCCAAATGTCAACCTAGGGTACATTCCTCTTCCATTTGAAAGCACATTTAGTTCACATGTTCCTTGCAATGTGTTTGCAAGTCTTGATTTGTTGTCGAAAAAACATCTTGGCAATTCACTCACAATTGCGTTTGTCTTTTTCGCACCAACAACCCCCTTTGTGTGGTTGTTTTGTCTATTCTTTTGTTGTTCCTTTGTTGGAGCTAGAACAATGTGAAGTTTGGATTCTCCTTCAGGAGGTCATCCGTGAAAACTTAAAATGGTTTGAACTTGTTCAAGAGTCAACATCCTTTTCAAGGCCTTGGCGAATGATGTGGATTTAATTTTGTATTTTAAATTCATTTTGCTCAAAATTCAATTATCATACAAGGTGGCAAAAATCAATTGGGCCATGTGACAAAATCATGTTCGATATAAAATGGATGATCAAGATTAAACTTATATTTTTGTAATGATTTTTTTTAAAAATTCACCTATGTGGATGATAAATAGTGATTATTCATCCATGGCGATTCTATCATCCAAGAGCTTAGATGTCCTAACAGGTTGAACCCTGAACACTAAAGCCTGCACCATGAAGCAACAGGAGTCGTCTTTCGTGCGCAGCTAAATCTCGCATCCGCGAAAAGAAGGATCCTTTTTGTCCACGGATCACGATTTTGTACTTCCTTTGCATTGTTGTCCATGATCACAGCAAGAAAAGCTTCAGAAAAAGAAGTAAGGTGTGCGGTTTCTGCAACCTACAATCGCGGAGTTGAGTATGTCACCAGTTCCTGGAAAGAAGGATGGTCAATGCCATCACCGAGAAGCCTCGTCCTCACCGTGCATATTATGCTCACGCACTCGTCTGACAGAAGAAACTGACTGACTGACTTCCTGAAGAGATGGTATCCTCTTGTGCATCAAATGGATGGTTCAACCCTAGAACCTAGGTTATGTTTTTGAGTAGGAGACTTATGGCGTCTGCAAAAAAGCACGGGTCTGCGCCTCTTAGGGTAAGTCTTCTTGCTATGAAGAGTTTTGGTTCACTAAAAGATAGAGAGAGAGAGAAAAGGGTTCGGAGAGGAAGTTGTGAGGTAGTTTGTGGTGCCTGGTGTTTCATGGCATGCATTCGAAAATTTTGAGAACAACCTTATGTCTTGTGGTGGTGGGTGGTGGACAGGGTCCTGTGCTCTGTGATGCAATTGTCAAGGCAGAGTTAAAGGAGGAGGAGGATGTCAAGAGAAAAGAAATCATGGAGCCTAATGATTGCATTGCAGATGCGAAACCTGGTGCATCCTTCGAGTCTCTTCTATCATCATTCAAGTACACCAAGGTTGGATGCCATCTGTCAACAATGTTTTGCATTTTTGCATATTTCCACAGAATTTTTCAAGGTTTGGGGTTTAGGGTTTTTCATTTTGGAGCTCTTGGGAAGGAAAGAGTCGGCACGATCTTGGGGTATCGGTGGAAGAAACTTTGAAGGAATCTGTTGATTGTGAGGATGTGTGCTCATACGGTGTCATGTCCATTTGGCCCTTCAAGGAACCTAAACTAGATTAGATGATAATGATAATACATGCGTTTCTGCAGCCAAGAAATGTGCCATTGAAGAGAGAGTGTTCTGACTTTCTGGAGGACAAAGCCAAGGGAGGTTCAAGGGTCCTTGATTCAGTGTTGCAGGTTGACATTGAGGACACAGGTAGGTGGCAGTATTGTTTGCAGTGGAGTACAAAGAGTCTATGATCTGCTGTGGAGCTCTAATAAGCATCCCTTAAGAAATGCACAACTATGATTTCATGTCTTTCTCATCCTGTGTTAGTTCTTTACATATCTGAGTTGTGATTGAGGACAATGGTGAGGAGAGAGGTTGACTCTGAAGAGAGCTCCTAATCTGTACCTAAACATTATCTAGTAGGGTTTCATTTTTTCATTTCTCTGAACTGTTGAATGAACAACAGAACTCTGTTCATTGATATCAGGTTAAAACTATCATTTTCAGGTCCTCTCATGTCAAGGAAGGTAGCCAAGGTTGCTTCACCAAGTTTCAACAAGAAAGCGTTGCAAGCAGGAACAAAAGCGGGTCGTCCAACCAATTTACCCAATGAAGTTCCAGAGAACTGGCAAGCAATTATTGATAAGATCAGGTGCACTTCACCCTTTAGGTCACTCTCATCCCATGAGCAAAATAGTTTGGTCTCATATTCCAAGGATCCAAATGTGACATGCAAAAGATTCTGGCACAATGTATATCTGAATGCAGTTTGTAGTGTGAGGATCCCCCATAGCTAGGACATGTCAAGGACCTGTCCTAGCACCTACAGCCACCATCAATCTATTCCAAAGTTTGCTAGGGTTATGATGCAGAATCTGGGACTCAGATCCTGTGAGACAACAGGTAACCCCATGTCTGTGACACTTGTGTTGGCATCTTTTGATTAGCAGATGTATTCGTGCAGATCGGGATGCCCCTGTCGATCTTTTTGGTACACATCAGGTCTGTTTCTTGGTAATTTCATCCTATTTATGTTAGTTCAGGCCATGGTACATGTATATCACCATTTTGCATAGAGTATGAATGAAGGGTGTTGACCCTCATGGTTTTTCCTGGATAACTTTGTATCAGCAAGTGCAAAATGCTTTGTTCTGGCTGGCACCAATAAGGAAGAGGCTCTGAATTGTTACAGCTGATGGATGCTACTGCGGACAAAGAGACACAAAAGTTCCATGCTCTGGTGGCAGCCATGATAAGCTCTCAGACCCGTGATGCTGTCACAAGTGCAGCCATGCAGAGGCTGCAGAGAGTGCCAGGGGGACTCTCAGTTGCCAACATTGCCACTGATGAAGTTTCTATGGATACTCTTGCTGAGATTTTGAAACCTGTTGGCTTCTATCGGTACACTTCACCATCCTCTTTTTGTCTCCCCATTGATTATTCATTCTGCATAATTTATGTGTCATTCTCTTTTTGACTTGTCACATCCCATTGTAGCTTGGTCTGAGGACATGCATTCAAGAGTGAAATGGAATGTCATTCAATTGAGTTTTATGTTAAACTTTCAGGCAAAAAGCCAAGTACTTGAAGTCCATTGCTCAAATACTGTTAAGGTCTCCCTACAATGGATTAGTTCCTGGCACGATGGAGGACCTTGTAAGTCTCTATCCTCCTAGCACTCCATATCATGGAACATTTGCTTGTTGTATCATATCACTGTTGGGAGGGTAAGTGAAACAAAGTTGGCTGTTAGAAAGCAAGTGTGCAGGTTTTGTGTTCCTTTCTGACCATTATGTTTCTGAGAGAAAAACAGAGGCTGATACTTCAAAAATAATTGTGCCATGCAGATGAAGCTGCCTGGTGTTGGACCAAAAGTTGCACTCCTTGTGCTCTTTGTGGCTTTTGGCATGTAAGTTGTCCTTCCTTTCTTTTGTTAATCCATGGGACATGTGGAGCCATGTGAAGAATTGAACAGTAATATCAGGTGGGTGCCATCAAAGTAGATGAAATTTTCGTGGTTTTTCTTGTGCGAGAAATTGGTTTGCATTTGTTTGATGTCATTATGTCAATTTGTCAAACATGTTGTTTGGTCATGCAAGGCAATGCCATGTGACTACTCTACTTCTTGTCATGAGAAACACAAATGGCCTCAATCAAAGACAGTTGAAATCGAGTAATTGTTTCAGGGGTGAAGAAGGCATGATTGTGGATACAAATGTGAAGCGAGTTTGCCAACGCCTGGGGTGGGTAGCTGAAAAGGCTACACCTGAGCAAACACGGCAAACCCTCCAATCATGGTTGCCTTCAAGCTTATGGGCTGATATCAGTTTCCTGTTTGTGGGCTTTGGCCAGCAGGTCAACATTGCACCTCTCTAAACCTCTCTGGAAGCTTAAATTGCAGGTTGAACTCACCACTGTCAATGATTAGGGCAATTGGAGAAACATGATGTTTTTGTTTTATAAGAGGATTTGCAAGTGATGGGATTGGTGGGCATGTTGCAGGTGTGCAAGCCAAGGTGGCCATTGTGTTCTCTCTGTACAGTGAATCAAATGTGCCCCTCTGCATGCAATCCAAACAAAAACAGATGAGTTCAGGCTACCGAGGGTTAGAAATAATGCACAAATGTAGGTATGGCTGGCTTAAAGGGAACCAAGGTTCACTCAACAGCAACAAGCAAATTAATTCCAAGATGCACAAAATTGCAAGTGACAACTCAATCATGGGTGTTTATAGTTTATATGTCCAAGGCACTGTTTATAGTGTGATCCAACAATTGCACAAATGTCAGGATCTTCAAGCCCCTGGCAGACCCACTGTCAGGCAAACCCCAGAGTTGGACAGGGAACCTTCAAGATCTACCCTGGCAAAAGACTGGACCATCACAGCAGCCATTTTTTTGAGGCTTGACAGGTTTTTGAAGCCCCTGGCAGGTCCACCATCCAGTAAGGTCCAGAGTTGGACAGGGAACCTTCAAGATCTACCCTGGCGAAAGACTGGACCATCACAGTAGCCATTTTTTTGAGGCTTGACAGGTTTTTGAAGCCCCTGGCAGGTCCACCATCCAGCAAAGTCCAGAGTTGGACAGGGAACCTTCAAGATCTACCCTGGCGCAAGACTGGACCATCACAGTAGGCATTTTTTTGAGGCTTGACAGGTTTTTGAAGCCCCTGGCAGGTTCACCATCAAGCAAAGTCCAGAGTTGGATAGGGAACCTTCAACATCTGCCCTGTTGTGATCTCAACCAGTAACATAACACATCACAGGGTGTCCTCCTCCCACCAACGGAGAGGGCCCCGAGCAGCTAATTAGGACTTGTGGATTTGGTAGACACATTGGTGCAGTGATGGTTGTTTCAGAGAAGGAAACGGATTGTATATACGGAAGAAAGTAAACTCTGGCCTGACAACACTCCTCCAACCATTCAACAAAACCAGGAAGAGTACCAACTATGAACATTCATCTTTTGCTTCACTGGATGATATGTTCAAGATTGTGCTTAATGGAATCCCATTTCCTCTTGGAAAAATAGGAAGTCCCAAGTACACAGGAGCTCAACCTACTTGTCCATATCTCTGGTATGCAGATGTCATTAGCACAAAACAGCAAAATCTCAATGTCTGAAATTCCTGTACATTTCAGTGTCATTATGCCAATATACATTAGCTTCCGTAGATGGTGCTCTATCATGAGCCCATCCACAAATCTTACATAAGAGTAATTGAGCAATGTATATTACTAGTTAGCACTCTTTCTACTACAAGCTATCAGCATGCAATTGTTGGATTCTGTTGGCAGATTCCAGTTTGCAACAAGAGCAAACATGGTTGAGCCACTGCACCGTTAATGGCACATCAGTTGCTAAAATCACAGGTGTGAACTTTACATCTCCAAATCAGCTGATGTTCTTTCACTAGGATAAAAAACTGAGTATCCAAGCCAGAATAAGAAGTGACCCTTGGGAGCACTGAAACTATATCAATTTGTGGAATACAAGTATTCTTTTGCACATTGCACAGAGAATTCCAAAACATGGCATCACTGGGGAACATTGAGATCAGGTTGATCATCAGTGTCTAAAGCAGCAACAGTGTCTTTGAATGCATGTGGGTATTGCTTTTGTATTCGGCTTTTCAGTGAACTGCGGAAACACAACATCAGTAACATCATGGTTAACTTTGACATCATAACCAGAATACTTCACTGACCAGAGAACTCCCATCCATTGGTAGCATACTACAAAGTTGAGGAACTGGAATGTGTTTTCTTCTCAGAGAGAGTTGTCAGAAGCTATGGTTCTAAATCAATAATCTCTTTTGCCAAAAAGAAGCTCCGAAGCAGTGGAAAGATGCTTTTGAAACACAAGAAACATTTCCCAAAAAAACTGGCTCATTCATTAAAGAACAATGCTGTTAGGGCATAAAAGTTACAGAAAGTCAGAAAATGGGATTGAAAAAGAAGACAAAAATCAGTAGAGGACAATCCATAAGTCTGACCTGATTTTATGAAACACATAGTCCAAATCATTCTTCATTGATTTCAAAAGCCGTGTGTTGTGTGAAAAATTGTTTGCCACTGCAACAAAACTCCTTTCTGAAAACTCATTGAAGTGTGACAATACCGCATTGCTATCTTGCAGCCGTCCCAGTCTGACCACATTCTCATCAACATGGGAAGGCAAACCAAGCTTTGTCAATCCTAATCTTTGAGTGTCAATCCAACGCTTGTCCTCCAACACAATTGCAGGTTGCTGCTTTGATCATGTTAGAGAGGAAGGAATGAATCTGATCACATTGTCCAGAAATGGAACCAAACCCTAATCGAAAAGCTTGCAAAAAAGAAATTCTTTTCATTGAATTATGAAAGCAAAATCCATCCATGTGTTTGCCACCGGAACTTGTCTGTTCAGGCATCATAACTCAAGAAAAACAAATGCAGACATAATCAAGTCTTGCACTGCATCTCTGATGATGCAGTAAGAAGAACTTCAGAGCTTACAAAGCAAATGATTTGTGTTCAGGCATGATTGCGTAACCAGGAAACAGTTACGGACACGCACGGAATCTTAGAACGCAGCAGCGGTATTCCTTCTCCCCTCGCTTCTCGTTTGGCGCGGGAGGTAAAAGGTTAGGAACAACGAGAAGCAAAGTACTTACATGAGAAGCTGCTGATGCTTGAGAGTATCGACATCTGAGGGACTCAAAAGATTGTGTAACTGCTGAGCAACGGTGGCCGTAGCCGCAGAGACAGAGTCAAGATCGTCCTTCGTCATCAATGACTCGTTCTCTCCTCGTCTTCTCCTCTCTTCGCTCTCTTTCTCCATGTTTCTCCGCCTCCTCGCCTTTCTCACTGAGGAATTAGGGGTTTCAGCTTTTCTCCATGTTTCTCATTATCAGGGCCTTTGTCAGAAACTAGGGTTTGCAGATTTTCTGCATGTTTCTCTTCTTCGTGGCCTTTCTCAGGAATTAGGGTTTGTAGCGTTTGTCTGCTGAACTCCGATGGAGCAGATCCAACTGCCGCCGGATGTAAATGCATTCAGAGGGCCACAGTGAACCAGAACCCACCAGTGCACTATGAAGGATGAATGGTAAAGGGTAAGTTCTGTTGAGTTCTGTTCCCTAATTTTCTGTTGAGTTCCAGTTCCCTAACTAACCATGGTGGTTATCTCAGTTGTTTTTTTTTTTTTTTTTTCCTACCTACCTACTAACAACCAACAAGCAGGTTTTAGTAGGTAGGTAGTAAAAGCAGCCCTTACCTGTATATAGAGCATCTACTTACCTAATAGTTACCTATTTTCCTACCTATCTACCTATATATGAGACCTATTTGTCACAGAATTGGTTACCAAGGTGAAACCAAATATTAACTCAGTTGAGGTTCATCCACAACTGAGTAATAACGAGCATAGTTATTTAGGGTAAACTGGCCAATGACTAGACACTTCGTGTCTTGGTCACCGATCACTCATTCAGGTGGCCTCCTTTCTGTTTGAGGTCTGAAGATAAAGTGTAGAGCACTAGATTGTGCACCCACAGGCTTTGAACTCGTTCAATTTGGATGAAAAATGAGAAAAATATGCCCCTTCAAAGTTGGGGTTGTAAAAAACCGGAAAAAAAAAATTCAGTCAAACACATGGCAGCCCATGATAACTTTCTTTGACACTTATTACCAAATAGTAATATGTTGACTACCAAACTTCACCTACCCCATCACAACGATGGATGAAAAATTTACTAATCATATTTATCAAAACAATTGTTCAATTTTAATCATGCGGTGAATAATTAATCAAGTTTAGGGCTTCTAAATCAACGGGGTGTATGCATTCCCATTCACCAAACCTTAAACTCAATCTTGAGAAGTAATTCTCAAAAATTGTGGGTGCCAATGCTCTATTGAAAGCTAGTTGCAGTTCCAAGCTTGGATCCTCCTCAACAACACATTTTCTACACCTCTTTTATTGGTCATCAAGTTTTGGTTGTCTACTCACGTAGCTTGGATCCTCCTCACCAACACATTTTCTACACCTCTTTTATTGGTCATCATGTTTTGGTTGTCTACTTACCTAGCTTGGATCCTCCTCACCAACGCATTTTCTACACCTCTTTTACTAGTCGTCAAGTTATGGTTTTCTTTTGACCTAGCTTGGATCCTCTTGATCAAGTAGTTTTAATCCTCCTCTCATTGAGTTTGGTTCCTTTTAATCGTGATTCTAGTCCTCCTCGCCCTCTTAATGGTGCTTCTAGTGTTTTCCTAGATGAGTTTAGATCTTTTTTTATTGTGCTTTTGGTGTTTGCCTGGCTAAATTTAAATTTTTTTGTTTGTGCTTCTAGTCCTTCTGTCCCAACCTTACTTTGAGGAAAGTGTGAGGATGAAACTCACATTCCCGAAATTGGGACTTTGGAGTACTTCGGGACTTCTAAAATTTTAGAGCTCGATTGCAGGGGTCAAAACACTTAGCATTGGGGTGTTTTTTATATCATTGGAAAACTATTGAAGTGTAGATGTTGAAAATGGCCTCGCATGAGCCATTTTGACATCTGCAACAGAAATTATGGCAAAAATTAACAATTTGACTCTTGACCACTAAAAGTCGGGAATCAACCTGACCTCAATGCGTGCAGGTGGAGTGCGACAAACTGTTGGAAAGCTTTCGAGGAGAGTTACAACTTTGCTTCAGACCTCATCCCAATC
>Ga0209611_10009570_pt1 | contig 14629 bp, 16 predicted proteins | sample S1TSphgellanicum_3_FD_187693 | JGI IMG/M metagenome (GOLD analysis project Ga0209611, IMG submission 187693) | Host-associated microbial communities from peat moss isolated from Minnesota, USA - S1T2_Fc - Sphagnum magellanicum MG (SPAdes) (version 2) | ecosystem: Host-associated > Plants > Peat... | reverse complement strand
TTCCCAAATTGTCAAGTCAAACCTACATTGCTTCCCAAACTGTCAACTCCTGCAATGCTCATCTCCCTTGATCAAGAGTGATCCAAGTAGTGTACAAATACCATCCATTCACATCTGCTGCATTCCAATCCCAACTTTGTGGTCATGTTCTTTGCCTAGTAGGGTCGTACAGTAGGGTAAAGACAGAGAACGGTTCTGGGAATGAGGGCTCTGCAGGAGCCGGGAGTCCTCTTGAGTGTGGGAACTGAATTCTCTAAATGGTCCCCTTTGAGATCCTGAGTCCTTACCCATTGGAAAGAAATAAGAAACTTTTTCTTTTATATCAGACGACTGTGATTCATTTGAACGAGGCTGGAATATACTCCCTGTGCAATATATCTATGTTTTGAAACTCATCGGAAAGATAACTTTAGCATGGAAAGACAAAATCAAGAGGTAAGCCAAAATTTTACTGAACGTAAGGTGCCCCCCAAATTACACTGGGAAATTTGTACCTTGAGTTTCTTCTTCATCAATAGGTACTTTCCACCCTTTGCAGACCCAGATTGGCCTTCCTTTCTTTAGGGCACCTTTACAGTGGTCCACTGCAACTCTAGAGTCTACTTCCACGGCCACTTTCCATTAAATGTTTTCTCCTAGCTGTAACTAGTGTAGGCTAAAGCCCTTGGGGGGTGGGCATTATGGGAACAAGGGCCCTGTGAGATGGACCTGACTGTGGGCCAGATTCCTGTAAAGCTCACCCTGAAGGGCTTCAAATGGCATAAAACTTGTCACACTTATTTTTTTCATAAAAAAAATTCTTGCAATTACTGGTACCCAACCAATCAGATAATAGATAGGAAAAATCAATGATCAGCATTTCAAAAAACCAAATGCTCGTAGAGCAGGCATTTCATTTGTCAAAATGCCCATCCTCGTCAAAGCACATGTTACACCTTGTAAGGTGCCTTATACAACTACGCTAAAAAAAAAAGCACCAAGGTTTTTACATATAAGGGAGGCACTGCTATTAGTGCCTTTTGTCCCATGGAATCCAGGGGAGAGCCCAAGGTCCAAGGCAAAAAAAAATTAGGTGCAATATTATAAGGATGGCCCAAACACATTCAAATTAATGCTACTTTATCACAAATCTTCCCCATCGTAGGGATATTACAATAATCTCCCCTGTCTCCGGGGAAATTATGAAAAATATGCAGAGCCAGAAATTGTGGTTGGGCAGGTCCCCAAACTACATGATTTTCTGCAAAAGGTTTTATAGTAGGGTTTAGGGTCCCCCACAATACAGCTACTTCCCAGCTCCTGAGGGCTTGCAATCACCCAAATGCAGGGCTGCATGAACTAAAACTGAAAGATATGCAGCTGCTGGAAGAGGACGTCTGTCATGGCTCTATGTGAACACATATTCTCATTACATGACACGCCATCCACAGCGGAAGTCTAAAATGTCCTACAAAAGAAATCGACAAAAAGTGTATCGCTCCCGGTGTTTTTTTTTTGACGAATTTTCGTAACCTGGCGACAACATAGGGATTTTAAGATTTTTAAAAAAATTCGCCATATCTTGACCAAGAACAATTAGAAGTCGCCAGATTTAGACAGCGTGTTCCTGCAGGTCGCCAGAACTAGGCAGGGTTCCAAAAAAGATCTACTAGTCCACCAGGACAGTCGCCATTTACTGCTAATTAATGCTGAGGATCCTAGCCAGTGCACCTACTTGAGGAATTTGAAAAAAAAACACTGATCTCTCCTCCCAGCGATACCCTGAGGAATTCCTTGGCCGAATTTTAGTCTTGACCTTTTTTCTCATGGTAGGCTACCTGCCCACTATCATGGGAAACAAATGAATAACGAAGCACTTTTTCTTTTCTTTTAAAAAAAATTCTTAATATTTTTTTAGAAGCACATTGCTGGGGACAGATTCCATTTGATCATTTTTTCTCCGGGTACACTGAAAAAAGTCTGCCAGTGCTTTGCAAGAATGAAGGCAATCAACAGTGAACATGTTGGATAGTACATCCGTCCCAGGTATTCTTACAGTATGCAAACGGTTAGGTTGTAAGAGCATTCCAGAAGAATGGATATTTGTCAAGGTAATTAGAGTAATTTGAACACAAATAACATGGCAGAAGCAAATTATAGGAAAATTTGGGCACATTCTTGTTGTTATTGGAAGGCACTCATTGAGTAGGATTTAATGAACGTGATTTGAAAATGTTTAGACCTAAGGTGTAAGAGATATTGAATTTGAAGTCGTTTTTTGTCATTGAAAATTAAATTAAATTAAACTATCAAAAATGATTTTGGAAAAAAAAATTAGTTAGCTAATCAATTCACACTTGGGCCAATGGCACATTGTACATTGTCTTCATTATCTTAAGCATAATCATTTAGATCTTCACTATAGTCATGTTTAGTCCAAAGGATGCAAAGATGATTTCGACATATATCATTTTTTTTTGGTCCATAAACAAAATATACATGTTTTGAAAAGCTATGTGCACAAAAATCTCAATATTTCTTATGCATGCATGTTCAAACTATACACAATGTATAGATTCAAATTCAAAAGATAACAAAACAATTTTATGAATGTATTTCCAAATGAAAAAATTACAAAAATTATGGAACTATTTTTTATATAAACTAAGTAGAACTTATTAATAACTAAACTAGTTACCTAACACTAAGTAAAAATTAATTCAAATATGAACCACTAACTAGTAACATAATTAGCAAAGTAACTAATAACTAATCAATTAACACTTACAAAAAAATTCTTATCATTTACATAAGGTCAAAATTATTATCTTTTTAATACCCTTATCTTCATTGTATGTGGTTAACTCCTTTTTTTTTTGCTTTGAAAAAATTACATTTTTGGGTAAGTGTAAGCATAAAATTGGTACACTTTCCTTGGATAGAATCAAAATAGGATTAAAAGTTTTAAATACTAACATGCAAGGTATAATATGGTAGCCAAATTAGCCACTTGAAGTATACATGATTTACCCTCATACCTACCCATGGGCATATGAGGGTAAAAGCTAGCATTGTCCAGTTATTTAATTTAATCCAATTATAAAAAATATTCACCATTTAGTTACCTAGTACCAACCTTGATTCATATTTATAATTATGTGAATTATATATATATGACTTGAAGTTGTAATGTGTGAAATTCAAAATGAAAGAATGTTTATATTTTTTTCTATGACATTATTTGTCATCACATGAAGTGATGGTTGGATGGTTTAAACATTGCCTTTCACTATGGAAATGAGTGGTTCAATTTTATCTTGTGACACCTTGTCCATGCCTTAAGGTTTACAAATGACCTACATGCTAAAGAAAGGCTAGGCCTACATTCATGCCTAAGAGGCCTACATCTTTAGGCTTACATTTTACATCCTTAAATTGTAATTTATTAAATACAAAGTTTTAAATTTTTTATTTGATTTATATTACTTATGAATTAACATCAACTAGCACCTAATATGTTAGCTTCTAATCAAAATCGACTTGCCACATCAACTAGTAATTTTTTAGTGAAAGCAAACATGCCACCTAAACACAACTAGTCATTTTGTCAATGTTCAAAATGATTAAGTTGTTAGTTGTCATTTCATTTGCTTGTTGTGAACAACTAGTATATTTTAGTTATACCATCATTTTGTTCAACTATTTAAAATGACTAAAATTAAAATATAAAAGATAATATTACTGATTTGTGGTAATTTTTGTTGTGTGTTGTGTTTTAGTTCAATTGAAATCCAGAGTTTTTTCACTTATTGTTATGGGTTGCATTCTTGCCAAATTGTAAACTTTTCAATTATGTCATGTTGTGTATTGCACTCTTGCTAAATCTAAAACATTTAGTCAATTTTGAAAGTTGATTATTGTTATGGGATGAATGTCAAACCTCCCCCATTGTTGTCAACAACATTATATATGTATTTTGTGAAAAATTAGGGTGCCTTGAAAGTAAAGAATTATCAAAAATAACCCCATTGTCATCAATGGCAATAAGCAATTTAAAAATGTCTAAAGCATTCAAAACCCATCATTGTCAACAACATTAGTTAGATTTGATGAAAATTGTAGCACCCTTGAAGAAATATGAAAAAACAAAATTTCATTGTCTTCCACAACATTCATAAATAGGTTTGAAGGAAGTTGTGGGACCTTTGGAAAGGAAAAGAAAACCCATTGTTGTCAACAACATTGGGTCAGTTTGCCCAAATTATATATATATTAAAAAACAACGACCATGGGGTGAATGTCAGCATGATAATAGTAATATAGTTAAGACATATTGAAAATAATGACATTTTAAACCATAGCCATCAAATACATTCATAATGGAATTTACATTATATTATTAAACAAATGTTATATCAAATAAAATTAAACTGTGTTTCATGAAGCTTTAGTTAATTAAAACTATGGTGATAAAAAAATTCATTGATAAGAACTTAATGATAAAATAAATTAATTTTTTCCATCCATACATTAGATGAATGAAAAAAACATTTAACCATAATGAAGATGAATGCTTACATTCATCCCCATATTTGCTTCTTGGTTTACTTGCATAACATTTAGTTTGTGATTAAATTATTGGGTTTTACTTACATGTGTATAAAGGAAAAGCCATTTTACCATCCCAAGTTCTAACTCTAGGCTTTAGGCTTAGGTTTTAGGCTCATGCAATAGCTTGTTTCCTTTTCTAAGGACTACACATGACATGTGTCATTTTTGTGTTGGTTTATAACTTAAAATTTTGTTTTTCAAATACCCCCTTTAATAATACATTTTAGATATAAATATATTTTGACTACAAATTGATTTTATACTGTATATATTATGCATTCATGCTCTCTATCACATAAACATGAACAATTTTTGTTGAAGGCACATTTTCAAAATCCATAGTTTTTAGGTTGAAAAGCACTTTTGAACCAAATGTGCTCAAATCAATTATAAAAACAATTTTCATTAGTTCAAACCCTTTTGCCTTTCTAATCATGAATGTTAAAATCCTTTGCGATTTTAAGAAGGAATGGTGCACATTTGGTAGAAAAAAGGATGTTTGAAAAAAACAAAGACTATCCATTAGGTCGAAGTTTGAGTGTTTTGAACATGCAAAAGCATAATTGATTTGTGTCAAGCTTTGAGCATGTAAAATTTTCAATTAATGAAAAATATTCCAAAAAACATTGTGACAATCCAAACTATTATGTTTCACTTGTGATCTTTCAAACATATAAAAATGTAATTTTAAAGAGTGTCCATTCACTTTGGTGGCTCCTTTGACTTTGTTTTTACCCTAGGGCGATAAAGGAAACATCTCTAATTTACTTGGAAAGTTTCATCCACACGTGTCAATTTTGGATTGAATACAATTGTCCAATAGGAGATATTGATGAAAGACATAGGAAGAACGAGAAATATAAGGCAAATTCCTCTTAGAATATTTAGGGTCTTTAAAAAAAACATTAAAAATCTTTCAAATTTTCTTGATATTATTATGTTGAGGTGTATATTATAAAATATCTCAAAATACGTCATTAAAAAATATTTTCAAATTGTGTATTAATGTGAAAATTGTTTTTAAGCAGTGGTTACAAGTCCTTAAAAATGTAAATTACAGGCCAAAACAAATAATTAAGAGCCAAAAAGGGTGTTGGATGTTAAACATAATTAGTCAAAATCAAACATTAATTTTTTATTACCATTTAAAACCATAGTAATCATGGCAAGTTAATTTTTTCCCTCATATGAATGTTAAGGAACTTAAAGTAAAAATTCATTTGATCTTATTTAAAGTTTTGGTTTGAATTTTGGACATTTGAAAATGTACACCTATTGTGTTAGATGGAGTCAAGTTTGCAAAGGACTATAAAAAAAATTCATATAATAAAATAATTTTTGTTGAAAAAAAATATAGATGATAAACACATATTAGCCACATTCAAAAAACATTCATACTTTAAAAAATGTTGAATTGTAAAACTTTAAAAATTCAAAGAATCTTTCAAAATTGCTTCAAAATTTCAGAGCTTCAAAAGTCTTTTACCACATATAAATGGGTTATAATGTACATAATGTAGGAAAAAAAGTTATAGCTTAAAGTATAATAACGGTAAAGAATGTTAAATCTTAAATTTTGGTGATGATTTAAAATTTTGATCATTTTTCAAGATGAAACATTGAATCTGCAAAGAATTTGCACACGTTTAAAAATTCATATTTATTCAATAATGAGTAACAAAAAAATGTGTTGCATTGGGAAACATTTAAATTTTTTTACAACAAGTTAAAAAAAATTTCATTCAAAAATTCATTTGCATGTAAAAATTGTTTTTGAAAAAAAGGATTTACAGTCCTTTGGCTCCTAGTTATAAGTTTTGACCCTTATGTGTTTTCCATTTATTAGATTCATTCCAAATTTTTATGATATGTACATAATGTATTCACAATAACATTATATATATATATACATATACATTCCAAAATTCAAAAAATCAAATAATGGTTATGACTATCAATGGTACATGTTAGTATGATTCCATTTGAAACATAAATATGACAACATGTTTTTCTCACTTTTGAACAGTGAATTGACAACTCAGATTTTTATAAGTAAAAAATAAAAATTAATCTTGGCAAAAGCCTCCACCCTAGTCATTTACGGATGTGCTACAACAATGGATTGAAACACCGATTTTGAAACATTAAGAATGGAGGTAATCCTTCTCAATATGCACTACAAATATGCAAACTTTTCGACATTGGGCGATTTGAAGGCTATTATTAATGGGGATCCCAACACTAATGGATAATGTATCATCCATTGATAATGGCATTTATGTTGACAACATATAGTTATGTTGGAGAATGTGCAGTATGGAAAGGACCAAATTGGGAACAATGCCTTTACATGGGCTTTTTCAATTACAAGGTTTGTTTCCAAGTTATTATTTATGTGTGATAAAGAGGTTTTTCTTGTATGTAGCTTTTCGCGATGATACACAAATACCAATTTTTTTCAAGGTTTTGTTTAGAATTTGGCCAATACATGGTAGTAGGTATAAAGGTTCCTTTGAGGAAGGAAACCTTCATGAAGACTCTTGTGCTTTTTTACACATACTTGTTCTTTAATCAAATAAGCATAAACATCAAAAAAGATGTGTTGGGATCTAGATCGTTTTTGTCATTGGTTTAAAGTAGTGGTATGTCTTTTCTTGCTAAACAAAGGTTTTATAATTATGAGATTTAAACCCCAAGGCCTTGAGACAATTTTGGATCTAGTTTTGCAAAATGAAATGGGTTGCTTCAACATGTGTGGAAGAGGAGCCCTCATACATTTGTGCTTGGTAAGTATTTCATTGGGATGCAAAAATGTTTTTACTCAAATATATTCAAATTCAAATTTTACAAACTTTCTTATTATATGATGTTTTAGGAAAAAAAGTGTAAGGTATTCAACTTTGTTCCTAAAGATGTGAGACAAATAGGCAAGGAAATTGCATCTATGAGTCTATTTATGTTCTCATCCCGCCCATTTGCATCACCCAAAAAACAACATGGAACAAATCCTAATGATGATGAAATGGAGGATTAAAGGAATGAAAAATATTTGCAACTTGAAAGGCATGGGTTAAAAATATGGAGATGGAAAATGCTGATATCCATGAAAATATTTGTCAACATTTAGACCAACCATCTAGTTCTGCACCAAAGGCATGTAAGAAGCAAATGGTGCATAGAGAAATTAAACATTTAAACTTCAACTCGAACAACAAGGAAGAAGCAAAAATTCTCAAATGCATTGACCAATAATCACCAAGATGAAGAGGAGACTCAAAACACAACATGATCAACATTTGCATCATCTAGTAAAATCTTTCTATAGTAATCCAATGCTCAGAATATTGTTGAAATTTCCTTACGATCTTCTAATGGAAACCCCTCAATTGGGGTGGTTTTATTAAAAAGGTTGGAACAAAATGCTTCAGAAGCGATGTCCAATAGGCTATTTATTGAAGAATTAAACCCTTATAAATAAAAAATCAAACTAAATAAAAAATCAAAGATTCCTTCTTTTGTATAATTTATGTAATCCTTGTTTTGAACATCTTGCTTACAATTGAATGAAAATATGATGTACTCAATAGTCCAAGTTGTAATAGTTATTCAATCTATTCATTTCCTATATATTTCCATGGCCACTAAGTGGGTAGATGTTTCTCTATTTGAGATATCCCCATGTGGTGGCTATTAATGGGTTTTTCTATTCCCATTAAGGTTGTTCAACTTCTAAATTTTCAACAAGTTCTTAAACCAACAATAAGTACATGCAAACTAACAAAACTAAAACTAACTACAAATCCTAAACTAACATGTACACAAATTATTCAAAGCTTGAAGAAAGTTGGGTGAAAAAAGAATGATTCATGTTCCAAAGTGAAAGAATGAAACACACAAAATCAAAATAAAATCAAAAGTTTTCAAACAAGTTTGTTTTCCTAGTCTTATACTAGCTATTTCAAAAATAAAATAGTCATAATTGACTATGAAAACAATCATTAGCCAATACCTAAACTAATAATCCAATTTTTTTAAAAACTACACCTTGTTTAACTACTTGTTTTGCCACCTATTTTGTAGACTACTAGTAGATTAACTTGTCTATTAACCTAGTACAATATTAGCTATTAGGTTTAGTAATCGGTTAGGTTAATGCCATAGGTTAATTTAAATAACAAGTTAGATCACCAGTTAAGTTTAACAACCTACTTAAATCTACAACCCATTAAGTCACATGTTATTAAATTTGGGTAATAGTGGCCACCAAGTTGTTTGTTCTTTTATGTTAGAAATATATCCCTATTCGGTGGCCACTAGGTCACTAAATGTTTTTCTATTTCATGATATCACAACTTGGCAACCACCAAGTGGGCTCCATATTTTTGAAGTTCTTTTGGCAAATTTTGCATTGTCAGATACATATTTCAATTAAATTGCATTTTTGAACATAAAGATTTTTGGAATGAACATAGTTTCCTTTCCATTGTTTATGATGTGGTCATTTTTGGAATGTTACATTGTTTTAACACCATTAGATGGCCACCATGTGGTTTTCATATGTCTTTTTTGAAATGTGCAGCCACATTTTGACCTTGCCTGTATTCTATATACAAGTGATGGTCTAGTGATATTATGGAGTCTGAGAATTTTAGAACAAAATTTTTTGTTTTATGTCTAGTTATAAATGTTAATCTTGGAAAAAAAGGACCAATGAACTTGTGTTCAAACAATGAATCCATGAAATTTCTTTTGTGTGGTGTTTAACAACCATGTAAGGGAAAATTTAAAAATGTTCCTTGAGTCACTTTTGACGTTGATGTTCCACAAAATGTGTCAACTTTTGTTATTGATGTTTGGTATGAATCCAAACAGCTCTATGATAGTATTTTTGAAGATTCAACCAATGGGGGAAAATTAGGTTCTTGTTATAACCTTGGTGGAAGTCGGACAAGGGCCATTGAATTATTTAAAAACTAAAATGGTAATGGATTTGAATTTAAAAGTAGGATAATATCGCCAAGTCATCATTTATCTTGCAAGGTCCATCTTCAAAACCTTCTTCTATGCCAATGTGCTTCCTTTTGTGGCAATCTAGCCATTGTCGCTAGTTTAAAAAATGGATATTCTTGTTCATGTAGGCTATGTATTCGATGAGTTCCGTGACACTTGTTCTAGGGATTTAACTAATTGGGGCAAGTTAGGGTCTCATTATGGCCTTAATGGAAATCAAAGGACCACCATTCAATTATTTGGACAACTGGACAGCACTAAATTACATTCAAGATGAAAGACACCATCATCATTTCCATGTCAACCTTTGTCACATTGAGGTTCAACGTCTTTGCTTCAACCCCATAGCCCTTTTTCTTTCTTCTGGGCTTGGTTCATCCCAAGTGGTTGAAGCATGACGATACACCAGGCCTGGTCCATGTCCTTGAAAGGCATGTGCTCTTGGGAAGGAGACAAAGGTGGGCCAAGCACCTCTTGGTTTTCCTATTGTGTTCGCAGGAAACCAAAGAGGTTTTTCTTGCCTTGTAACTGGTTGGCAAGAACTTTGATCATCCAATATGTGGGAAACCTGTAGGTTGGGGTCTCTGATAGTGTATTTCAGAACTAGTTATAGAACTGAGAGTGGTGCCAAGTTGGTCCACCAGTTGTGCAACCGGTGCGCATAGGAACCGCATTGTGCCACATCAAGTAGGAGTGGCTCTCCAAGGTAATGCTTGACCAGTGTGTAGTGTTCCTAGATTTTCTCCCTCTGATCAAGCTAAGAAGGGGTGTTCTCAATTACATAACCAAGTGTAGGAGAAATGGATTGAGCCCAGGTGATCAATCGTATCATGTCCATGAAAAGGCCAGATCTTGTGTCACTCAAACCTTTTCCAAATCTAGCCGCTGAAAATCCTTGACATCCCAACCTGAAATGATGAGGTCGACGGGGCCAAGTAATTCCATATGCTTCTTCTGGATTAGTTATATGTCAGAGGGCAAAAATGTGAAACTAGCTTTCCATGCAATGGTTGCAAACTGTTGTGGAAATCTTGTTGTGAACTCCCTCATTCTTGATGCCACCACTTGCCTTGCAATAGGATCAATGTCTATGTAGAAATACCTCCAAACCACCATCCCCGACTGTAGTAGGGCTTCGAGACCTGTACCAATACCACCAAAAAGCTCTAGTAATGTAATCCCTTCCTTAGGTGGTGTCCAGGTGATTAGCTGACGAAGTAATGGCTTAATCGGTTTGCCATGGCTCTCCATGTTCTCAAAACTAGACAAAGCTTTGACCAAGGGTTTGTGGGCTACTTTGAACCTTTGTAAAACCTCTGGTCCATGTTAAATCGCAATAGGAACCCTCAAGCTTTCAGTAGCTTGAGCATAAGCTATCTCCTCTTCATCTTCCTTTATTCATTCGTGGCTAGCTTGTTTGATGTAGGAAATGGTGTGTGCTTCCTTGAGCATATAATGGTGAGCCATAGGACTATGGTTCCCATGTAAATCAAGGGGTATGTATCCCAGGTGGTGGCCATCAGTCTCCCAATCCACTCAGTAGTACGCATGTTCGAACCAGTTGTTAATTGTGAAACTTGGTGGAAACAGGCCCTCTTGCCCAATGAGCACATCATAATTGGTGGCATTGGTGACTAAACATCTGACTTGTAAGCAAAGCTCCTGATCTGTACCTTCATTGAACTTAAGTGCAATCAAATCCGAACTTTCCCCAAGTACCTCTTTTTTGCTCCCATTAGTGGTGCGAATCTACCACATAGATTTCCGTAGTTTGGAGTCAAGCATGCCCATCTTCTTGGCGAATTGAACTCCAAGAAGCACTGGTTGGGCACCTGTGTCAAGAAGTACCACTCTGGGTGTATGTCCTCCCACTTGGATTGCTGACCTAGTATTGTCGACAATGGCAACTCCGGTGGCGATGGAAGTTCTCTCACTAGGCACCACCTTCGGAAATGAGTGAGAGACTTTGTGGAGAAAATGGCTATCCATAACACCTTTGCTGAGTAACAAATCCACAAGTGAGGTGTTCTGAACTCCCTTCTGATATGTGAATGTAGAATCAGAGGTAGGAAAGCCCACTAGTTTAGCCATGCTAGAACTAGTGACCAGATTAGGAATGCCATTTACAACACGTGAACCAATCGAATGTTTCTCCTAGGTGTTGGATGGGACCTTTGTAGCATGTGGATCAAGGATTGGTAGAGGACCTGATGTAGTGTTTAGGGTATCCTCTAATATTACAATTATGTCCCTGGTGCTTAGCTTTAAATCTTGAAAACAAAACATTGGTGTATTCACAAGCTTTTGTGCCACTTCATGCATTTGAAGTTGGCATTCCATAAGCTGATCAGTGGAAAATTGTGTGTTTTCGTGATGTACATGTATTCTTGGGACACGAGAATTTGATGCCCTAACAGCTTGTGGTGTAGTAATCTCCTCCCCCCTCACCAACAAGGTGTGTTTTTCTTTCGTGTTGAGAAGACGAAAAGATTGTGGCATGATTATTCGAGCTCTTCTAGCCCTAGTAATAGGACTTGAACTAGATGCGAATCCATTAGTCTGAATTATCTGCTTAGTGACAGAAACTTTGGGTGCCACACTAGCCTCTTGTGCCGCGACATAGGAAGGGCAAAAAGAAGTAGCAAATTATGGTGTGAGACTAGAATTGTGTGGAATGAAAAAAACATACTTCCCAACCATGGCATCGTGTGGGAGGCCATAGAACGACCTAGGAGGTCCCTCTCGTGATCCTGAACCTTGTACAGGTTGGGCATGACTAACTGGTTGGGAGGACTTGCCTTTTAGATTAGCAAGTTGGGCCCTCAATGATTCGAGTTCATTTTGTAGAGTCTGAACTTGAATTGCATGGGCTTGAAGCACCTCCTTCTTATCAGCATTGTGATCCTTCTTCTTAACATTCTTGTTGGAATTACCCTTGGTGGGCAAAACCTGAGTGGAAGGTTGAGGTGCCTTGGCTTTTGGGTAAGGGACAACGGAAGATGCTAGCAAATTTTGCCGTTGCAATCGGAGTTACTTTCATTTCGGGAACTTGGCAAAACAAACAAATTCCTGATGTCCCTCTTTCCCACAATAATCACAAAAGAGATCCTTGGAAGGAATGTTGCACTCACTAACTTTGTGGGCAGGATTACCATAGTAGTTGTAAGAAGGTAGGATGGGTGTAGCCGAGTGCATTGCTTTAGTCCTTGAAGAAGAATGTGATGATCTAGTTGTCGCAACTGGTGTAAGCTGAAGCCTTGAACATGATGGAGGCTTCATAGTACTAGCCTCATAATGTGCATGAGCTAGTTCTAGCTTTTCAGAAATGTTGTACACATTTAGCAAAGTGTACAAGTTTCCAAATTCTGCAAAAACTTATGCATGGAGTGTTGGAGTACCTGCCAACGAACAAAGATACTAGTGGGTAGCTTCCAGGTCTGGGATGCTCTGGGTATCCTCTTTGAGTTTGAGAAGCCTCCTGTAAAGCATCTTGAGGGTTTCATCTTTCTGCCGAGAGAAGGTGGCGAGCTGCAGAATTTTTTCAAAACTTTTCACTAAAAATTCCAGCTCAAGAATTCGAAAGAATTCCCCCACTTGATCAGCAAAAGCTGGCACATCGGTGGTGGGAGGATTGTTTGCGGTAGCATCAATGAGTTGTTGAGAGAAAGGTTTACTGAGGTAGGTACCGGGTCTGGATTATTCGGCATAGTCCCGTGATGTGCAATTGCAGCTTACAATGCAGCTTGAGAGGCGATGGCGATGGCTATGGCGTAAACTGGATTAGGAATCTGGGTGACACCCAAAATCCTTGCAAAATGTTGCTCATAGACATCCAATGCCTCATAGTGCACATAACGAGCCAATTGTTTGAATGCAAACGCTTCAATGTAATTAGTGCCATACTTGAGCTCCAATTCACAAACCACAGTTGAGAAACTTACCTTGAAGTCCTTCAAAGAAATCGTAGCTGGTCTTTTGCTGAACTTCTCAATTCTCCCAGAGGAACTACTGACCTCCATGGTGTATATGGGTGTTGAGGTCACAGTTTGCAACAGAATATACGATGATGGTGTGAAAGTAGGTGCGACAACAAACGTACCCCACTGATGAACCCCTCCAAATGGACTTTGATGTACTATTGATGTATTGTAACCTAAATTAGAATTCTTGGTAGGAGTTGTACTAATTGATGATGGTGCTGTGGATGTTTGATGGTACCATCGTCAACTTATAGAAATCGGCTCAAAAGATTGTGTGTTATTTCGTAGCTAATACTTGGGCTCTCACTGAGCGGTAGTGCTCTCATCATCTGAGGACATGGTGTTGTCCCATGCCCTAAAATTTTGTGATAATACATAGCATTAACTAAAACATAATGTATGATTTGAAGAATACAATGCGTCATTAGGAATAACCCGCGCCAAACAAACGTCGCGCAGAGGTCAAACAAACATCCAACGAAGGTCGAACGAAACTTGAACGGAAGTCAAACACATGTCGAATGAAAAAACAAGACAGCAAAATGGTAGGACGTAAGACGACAGGGCGTAGGATGACAGGACGAAAGTTAGATGGAAATCTGACACATGTCAGATGGACGTCAAATGGAAGTCCGACGAACGTCAGTCGGACATCGGACAGAAATCCAACGAACGTTCGTCAGACGTTGGCTGGACGTCGGACGGGAGTCTGACGAAAGTCCGATGGTCGTCGGACGAGCAGAGCTTAGCCACTATTTCTACAATGGTAAGTGGCAACATTACACTACAACTCCTAGCAATGCAACGCTACGACGATGGCCGGCAACGCGACGCTGCGTTGATGGTTGGCAGTTCGTTGCTGCAACGATGGCCGACAACACTACAGCTCACTGCGATGGCCAGCAGCGTTGTAACTCACAACGATGGCCGGCAGCGTTATAACTCACGGTGATGGCCGACGGCGTTGCAACTCACGGCGATGGCCAGCAACGTTGTAACTCACGGCACTGTTGTGACGATGGCCAGCAGCGCGCTGCAACTCACGGCGC
>Ga0209611_10009569_pt1 | contig 14632 bp, 8 predicted proteins | sample S1TSphgellanicum_3_FD_187693 | JGI IMG/M metagenome (GOLD analysis project Ga0209611, IMG submission 187693) | Host-associated microbial communities from peat moss isolated from Minnesota, USA - S1T2_Fc - Sphagnum magellanicum MG (SPAdes) (version 2) | ecosystem: Host-associated > Plants > Peat... | reverse complement strand
CAATGTTTCTTATTGGTAGGTCATAAAGAAACCTACTTTTATACAATATGGAGATAAAAGACTAAGAGGTTGCCATCCCCATGGATGGTTCCCAATGCCCATCTAATAACAAGCCACAATGGTTACAAGGTGGAAGGGAGTAATGTTATCAAGAACCATGTTATCAAAATGGGATAGGGGTATGGGGACATAGTGTTCCACAACAAGTGCCATTGGGTTACCAATATATATTTGGTGGATTGGGTGGAAACTGTAATGTTGTTCCACAAACTACTTGGGCAATGAATTTTGCTTATAACCAATAGGGTGGAATAGTTGGAGACTATAATATGATTCCATAGCAAAAACATTATGGAAACTTTGGACAATCCGGGCCTAGGCCATCTCAATTTCATCATGGCCCCCCCCAGGGCACAACATACCATGTAATAGTTGGACCAAAATGTAGTCCCAACTCTAAGGGGTCTAAGGCACATCGTACCCAATGTCATGTACAAATTGTGGTCCCAATTCCATAGGACCTTAAGGCACAACATACACAATTGTAGGACCTAGTTGTGGTCCCAATCATGTTAAACCATTCCCATAACCCCAATAAGTGTCGCCTCCACCTCCAATATTTGAAGGGGCACATTTGCCAATAGTGGCACCTTCATTCGCTCGTGTGCCAGAATAACGTATGCCAATAATGTCTAGCCTTCCTACATCTATAGTTGCTAAAAATGAAACTTCCACATGACTACCAAAATTAGAAGTTTGAACTCACAAATGGGTAGAAAAAAAGGCTTATGATTCTAAGGTACATGAATGATTATCTAGAGGTATGAAACTTCATGAGGTAGAAGTGATTCCTAAAGGGAGGATAGATGGGGCTTGTGAGGGGGAAAATGCATGGGATGGCATTTTAAGGTCTATGGCACTTTGTGAACTTAATGTTTATATTGTACATGTCAAAGACCAAAACCCCACTAACATGGCAACACATCGAGCTTGAAATTGGGCACACTTTTAAAATATAAGAACAACCCCTTGTGCCAAAAGGGGTTTGAAGATGTTATCGGACCATTTTTGAAAGGTGAAAGGTTTTAGCTCAAACATTTATTTACTCATAAAGCCTAGCGGAGTTGCCCCATGGGTATAAAACTAGATCTATGGGATTAGCTTATGAAATACTGGACAGATGAATAAACAATCTTTAAAACCTCTCACATGTCAAATGTTCAAGGGAAATAGAAAAAATCTTCAAAGTATGGGCATGGTGGCAAAGCTGGCACAAAAGTTGCCTTAGTAAGATGACCCATTTTCCATAAAAGTACTTCTTATTTCTATCTATGTATTGTGATGGAATGGCTATGGGTGTGTGTGATGGATGATGTAGGAAAAAAAAACTTATGAGTCCTTCTTTTACTAAAATTGCAACAACTACGGGGGATGAATTTGAAGAGACATTGGTAAAGATAGTTAGGATTTCCCTAAAGCAAGTAAACCCAATTGATGTATAAATTAACATGTTCCATTTTTAATGAATTTAAGCATTTTGAAGATTTGCCTCTAAAGTCATACCTATGTCATGGACTCATGATGAGATGCATACATGCAATTTGTGTAAGGTTTGAAGCATAAGCTTTTGTTAATTTTAAGAATGCATTTGTAGGATTATATCCTAATGTTCTTTGTTTTGAAACACCAACTTTTTTGTTCTTTGTTTGAAATTTAATGTATTAATAGTAATGAGATTTTGTTCTTTTTATTGCAAGGTGGCAACACAACAACATTGTCTACATGAATTGGACAAATTGAATCCAAGTTGCTTGATATTACTAGTATAGTTGCACAAGTGTTGGAAACTTGTAATGAGAATGCCAAGTCTATCTAGTGTTTGAATACCAAAATTCTTGAGTTTATGCAACAAGTGCAAATGATGGGAATGGTTACAAGAAGTCTAAAGATCAAAGGACAAACTTTGGCAGATGAAACTAACCTGTTTCATATGATGGAACAAAAATTATTGCATTTTCGAAAGGGTAAGAATTTAGCCCAAGCTTTTGATGCTAGTGATGCACCAAGAGCTAGTTCTAGTGGTCAAATGAGCGGGGAAACACATATTGATGGCAAAAACATGGGAATGGGAGATCAACAACCTAAACTTTTAGAGCCTTTGATTCCAAAAGCTTAACTAATCAAGTGAGTGTCTGGTCAATGTAATAGTTTACATACATTATGATTGCACTATTTCAAGCTTTAATGGTGCAATGATATTTACATTGGCTAAGTTCCATGTAAGTGTTTGATGTAGTGATCGCTCTACCTAGTAGTGAGGTATGTGCATGGAAGAACCTCAATTGTGGTCATTTGAAGGTATTATATTGTCATGGCATTCCAAAAGTTTTAATTTGTTTAAACTTCATGTGATTATATTGTAGGTGATTAATTTGAGCCAAACATTGCCATGGCAAATATGGTTGTATAATACATATAGTAAACAATCCCATATTTACTTACAAATATTGAATTTTTTGCCATGTGGGTGACTACATCAAATTTTGGACAGTTTGGGAATTATTCACGTTAATTTTGCAATTAAACCAGAAAGTAAGGGTTGTTTGTTTATGATAAAATACACTTTTTGTTGGTTGTGTGATTAGGTGATTGAGGTGGTCACTACACAACCAAGAAAAGTCCATGTGAACTCTCAAACAATTCAAAGCCTAGGCGACAAAAGGGTAATGATGTGATGATTTAGGTGGGTCAACATAAGCTCAAAGTGCCAAATTTGTTTAATCAATCGCATTTGTTCCAATTGTTTAGATTGACTAGACATCTATTACATTGTAGTTATTGGAGCTGATATTCAAAACTTTATATGTTGTGCTTACTTATGGCACATGTGCATAATGTTTGTTAACCCCGTGTTGATTCATTTAGGCAAATGAAACTGAAGTTGCCATAGTATGCAAAAATCAAACCCCAAATAAAAGATCAACCACCAACACTTTGAATGCATCAAACCAAGTATTTTTTGGCCAACTTAAAATGCCTTAAACCTTGTTTTACCTTAAGCTTTATGTATAAGTTGTTTATGGTGTAGTAAAAAACAACAACCTTTGAATGTTTTTAATGTACCCACAACCATTATCAAATGAATAGTAGTCAAAACAATGTACCCTATTTAAACATGGTACATGATCATGATATGTTTGGTTTTATGTGGGTGGCAAAACAAGAAGTAGAAGAAACCACCGAGGCTAGAACCCCTTAAATTTAGGTCTCGAGGAGGTGCAACAACACAAGAACCATGTTTGGAAACTTTAGTGACATGCAATGTGAATTCAATCTAAATATGAATTGCATTAGATTTTATGATTGTTCAAATAATCATTTTGTTATGTTAAAAAACAAACTTTTAGTAATAAAATTTGTATTGCATGACCTTGTGATGTGTTTGTGCAATTCACCATAGGTGACATGGTCTTTTTGTTGCATAAGTGTAAACATGATCGAATGGGTACCCTTACTGCAAGTGCAATAGTCTCTAGAGTTTTAGGGGATGTATTTCATGGGGCACATATTGTAAACAGCTTGTATAATGCAAAGTGGTTTGGATTGATGCTCCCATATGCACTTTGCCTTTCCCAAGTCCTAAGGATGACCCACCCTAACTATTGTTAAATTAAGTTCAACACCAATTCACATTGTGGGACAATGCAATGATGTGGAAAGCTAGTCAGGTACTTATCTTTTTCAAGTATTGTAGTTAATACTAGTGCCATGAACTTCATTGAACTTGTATGGAAATGCTTCAATATGTAAAGTTCTTGGAGTCTTCAAATTTGTTCACCTTCTTGTTCCATTATGCTTTAATTTGATAATGATGTTTTCTCTACTCTTAAATTAACATAGAAATGTAATTTTGTAGCTTGTTTAATGGCATTAACAACTTCTTATGCAACTATATTGTAACTGTTGTAATTGTATTCACAACTAACCATGCATTCACCATAGTTGTTTTTACAACTACACATACTATAAGATGAATTTTGATCGTGCCACATGGCAATATTTTATTGCACCAAAGCAAAATTTAAGCTACACGAAAAATATATTTATTTATTTTATAGCAAATAGTTGGTTGCCATGTGTTAATATTTTATTACATTAGTTTCATTTAATTTTGTATAGTCAAATGGCATATTGCCACTGGCGATATGTACTTCAAATAATGTGATTTCAATTTAATTTATCAAGAATGATAATATGCCACACGTCCCAATTTTATTGCATCCAAAAATAATTTAATATAGGATAATACATTTGATTGTTTTGACAAATGTTTGTCTACCACTTGTCCAAATTATTTAAATTACAATTTAATCTAATTTGTAACCAAAAATGGAATAATTTAATATAATTTTAACTTTAATATACCCTTGACTAATAGGAATTTATTAATATAATAACTATTTTATTATAATTTATAAGTTGCCACATGTTTACATTCTATTCACCAATCATCGGAAATGTGATGCAATTCGGTTAACTTATGTAGTCATATGTGTACTCGCATATGTAGTTGTACAAATAGTCGTATATTTAGTTACAAAACCTAGTTCCATTTAGGCTAAAGTCATCCATAGAAATGGATGAAAAAGGAGGGTGTAATCATAATTTTATGTAACTACCAGTGCAACTACATTGCCATGTTATGTCTATTACGACTATAGGTCTTGTGGCACTTTTCCAAGGTGACTATATTTAAAACAAGTCACATGTTCCGGCTATAATGGAGTTATAAACTTAGTGGTTAATTTCCAAATTTCTTCTAATGTAAAGGCATTACCATAAACAAAACTATTAAACATGAATCCTTATTGCATAAACTACCCAATCCAATGATATGAATGCCACTACATGGCTACCATGAATGAGTGTTACAAATGGGCTTATATGGGCATGAATGGTTTACATGGACACCAAAGGCATGGGTCCTATAGGTTTAGCTAGCACATAATCATTAACCATATAACATAAAGGGTGAGTTTATATTATAGCTCATTTGACAATTGTAAGATTAATTTTTTGAATCAAAATTTGAATATATTGAATGACTTGGTATTTGGATTGTTGATACAAATACCAAGTGATTAATATAATTTGTATATGCACTTTATGTTAAACAACCATGAAGTTCTACAAATAAGCATGTAGGTAAACAAACATCAACATTAACATATTCAAATTTAAAAGGGCACTTTAAATGCACACTTCTAAATTGTCTTAACTAATAGTTCAATAAAAACACATAGTCATTTGCAAGAAATGGTACCAAAGAATTTTTCTTTCCATGTTGCCACTAATTTTTTTTCTTGATGATTTTTTTTGACAAAAATAAATGGGGGATTTTTTATTTCATTTTTTTAATAACATAAATTTTGAAGACAATTAATGTACCTCAATTTTCATTGGTGATTAAAAAAATTAATTATAACTTGGAAAAGGTTCTCATTGGTGGAAATGTGATTTATGAAAACCAACATGTATCAAAAGTTCTTCATAGTACAACTACCATTCTTTTGTGGCAAATATTCCACCATTTTGCAATTTTTTTTTCAAAAAAAAGATTTGTCTCCTTCCAACAACAAATTGCCAAAAAGATCAAAAAATCTACCATGTTTTTACACATTATTCAACTAAGCAACCAATATATACGAATAATTTATACTTTCATAGCTAGTTTATGGCCAAACATGGCCAAATTTCCTATGGATGATCACAAACATCACCAAATTGGGGGAAAACACACACACACACACACACAAGTCCTAATGCATTTTTTCATGATAATTTACATTTACACTCACATGGAAGAATTGTTTAGTCATTTATAATCACTATTTTTTTTCCAAGAGACATATTCATTCCACATTTCCCTATTTTGTATTCACAAATAATATCCACATGATTTAATGCACAAGTGGCCTCAAGGGAAAGGTTCCCAACTTAGCAAAATCCTCCCCCCACCCCCACCTTTTTTTTTTCCCCCTTATGAATCTCCTATGGTTCCCAATAATTCATCCTAATTTATCCTCTAGCATAAAGACTTGCCAAAAATATTTTAATGTATTTGGATGACACTTCCAAAATTTTATTTTATTTTTTGTAAATCATAAAACATTTTGAAAGGAAATTGCCTACCTCCCAATTTGGGGGTAGACAATTTTGTTGTGAAATGTTCCCCTCATTCATGCTTTGTTTCAATAAAAGATTTATTTCCAAGTTTTTTCTCAATTTTATTCATTATTGTTTTTAGGTTAGTTCAATTAAATTATTACATAAACTTAGGTTTAGGTTACAAGGAAAATATTATATTTCATATATTTCTTTTATTTCTCATTACAAATATTTCAAAAATTGAAACATTCAAAATGTAAATTACTTCGCTACAACACCCTAAAAAATTGAAGGCAAAAAATTAGAAATGAAGATAAAGACATGTATTTTCAAATTGAAATTCCAAAATAAAAAAAACGAATGAAATTGAAAAACTGAAAAAATGAAAAAAATTCAATTCAAATTAATTAAAAGTTGAGAAGTGACATATGTTGTAAGAGTATCAAAACTAAACTATGGCCATATCAAAAAAATCTATAGATTAGAAAATTATAAAAATTCAAGGTGAATAAATGTATCGAAATGCAAATCTCAAGTTCTAAATGTATCCAAATTCACGTAATTACAAAATAATTAGTTAGATGCAGGGGTCACAAGTTGTGAAGAAGACTGGTAATAGTTGTTAGATTAGAAATTGTGAGAGTAATGTTGCATTTGGTAAGGTTTGAAACTAGTGACCACACACATAGGTAATAGTTAATGGGCCTTTAGCATACCTATTCATTACTTATTTTAAAAATGTTGACACCTTTACAAAGTTCCATAAATTTGTATTTTCCTCATGATGAAATAATTAGGAAACTATCCTGACCTAGTAATTGTAGAGACGGATTCCATAATCTATAAACTTGGAGCAACATTCTCTTTATTGGATACCAAAGGAACATAAGCAAGTGAACATGCACCATTGGTGTAGGGTGTAGTCACAATCCAACGAACCAAAAAGTGTGTCAAATCACAAAGACAAATAGTCAAAATTGGATAAGCATTTATGTTTTTCCATTTAAAGCCATGGCAATCATGGCAAGTTATTATTTTGTCATTCAGATGAATGTTAAGGAATTCAAACCAAAAATCTATTTGATGAAATTTTAAGTTTAAGTTTTGATTTAGAAATTCTAAAAGTGAACAACAACGTGTTAGACAAGAGTCAATTTTGCAACGGACTATCAAAAGGACTCATATGATAAAACAAATTTGATGGAAAAAGAATTAAAATGATAAAGACCTATTAACCACATAAAAAACATTCATACCCTAAAATACGTAGAAATCTAAAACTTTAAAAATTCAAAAAATTTCCAAAATTGATCTAAAATTTTAGAACTTCAAAAGTCCTTTGCCACACATAAATGGGGTAAAATATACATGATGTGTTGAGAAAAATTATAGTTTATTATACAATCAAACATAAAAATGTAAAAAAGAAAAAATTGGTTATGATTTGAAATTATTATAATTTTTAAAGAAGAAAAATTGATCAATACATTTTCAAAAATTCATATTTATTCAAAACTGATGAAATCCAAAAATGTCATGTAGTTAGACAACTATAAACATTTATTATAACAAGTTGCAAAAAAAATTGTTCCAAAATTCATTCATATGAAAAAAAAAATTGGGAAAAAAAACATATAATCCTTTTTTTAAGTAATCATGTTGGCTCATTGTATCTTGTTTGCACCCGCTTGTAATTAAAGAAAATAGAAAACAATTATATATAATTAAAAAGGAATAACCTTATAAGGAAGTAACAAAAAATGAAATAAAGAAAATTGAACAAAAGACAAGACAATCGAAAATAAAGTATGAAATTGAAATACCTTCATTTTCTTATAACCTTCCTATTCCTAAATAAAAGTTATTTTGAAAGATAAAACATGATCTCCATTCACGTCGCTAGATATAATGCATTGCATAGAGTGTCTCCCAATTCCCTAACTTGTTGATCATACTTACAAAATGAAAAGGATCAATTTAAACCAAGAATGTAAGAAAAGAAAAGATGTCTGAAATTCGAAGTCAAAAAGAGAAGTTCAAAATGTTTACTTCACATATGATTTAAGATCACGATGCCCAAAAACCTTCATGCCATACTCAATGGGAACAAGTACATCAACCATTTGAGATATGGTTATACCTTTGCTAGTTTTATTTGTAATTCACTTACCTTTCAAGGAAGGCAAGTCATTTGTTAGTTGTTTATTCAACAAACGTAGGGTATTCCTACTTACCAAAGTCTTCATATACCAAATTTGACAAATATTTTATCTTTGGAGTGACAAAAAATAGATGTGGCAAGGAATTGGTAAGGAACATGTCAATGCATAATCAATGTTTTGTATGTTTGATGACTTCAACAATGTAATAGTTCATAGTTGGGCCATGATGTTCCAAAGCATAGTGGCCAATATCAAACAAAAAAACACAAAAATATCTTTAAAAATATAAAAATAGGACAACAAGAAAAAGAGACAATATCTTAGAAAAGGACCGAAATTGTCTCCATGTAAATGTAATATCAGCATTGTCAACTTTTTGTAATTTAATTGCACCATGAATCACAAAATTATGAATGCAAAAATATTAGAAATAAAAATTCAAACCCTAAAATATTGTTAGTTGACATTTTCTTAGATTAACATAAGTTGTTATTCTATTAATGAAAGGACATGAGATTGTGTAGCCCCACCAATGATTGTTGCAAACATATTAATTGATTTCCTTGTTTGTCATTAATTTCACTCTTTCAAACGCATCATTGGTTATAATGTTGATTTTAGTTCAAACACATTAGTCTTGGCTCATCATGTATCTTCTCTAGACTTGATGACTCTATTGATAGCATGAAATAACATTGTAATGTTACACAACAATAATAAAAAACAACAAAAGAAAATTCATTCCAAAGAACAAACAAAAAAATCATAAAGACAAAATAATTGTGACAAAATAAAAGCCGAAAAGAAAACGCAAATTGTACAATCTCATTGCAAGATATAGGTTTCCATTATTTTTCACCACTTGTAGCATGAATTTTGAAAGATAGTCGATTAGCTCCTTTGAATTCAATGCATGCAAATTTGTAATTGACATAGCAACATGATGCTTTTTGTAGAGATGCCATGTCTCAAAGGTATTCACAGACCAAATTTTTAAATGGACATTGCATCGTCGACCACCAATTTGAAAGTTCTCAAGTTTTCGAAGATCCAAGTCCTTGAATCGTGAACTGTTTGAATAATCTTCATCACAATCTACTCTTAAATTGGCTTCCTCTTTCACATTGCACCATAGTGACAAAGGTAAGAAGAACCTTCTAAAACAAAAGAATTAAACAACTACAATGGTTGATCGACTTTAGAAGTTTCTTCTTCTCCAAGTGTGTTAGAATTAGTTTCAACCCTTGCCTCGTCAAGGCAATGTCATCGACATCGATAAATAACCTTTCAACAAAATCCATCAACCATGAATAAAATCCAACATCTAGACACCAAGAAGCTTTTATATGCTAATTAGATCATGCCCCAAAAAAATGTAATAAAAAATTCACCACACAATTCACAACCAAATCCAAAAGAAACAAAAAAAGTAGCTAGAAAAACTGTATCATCAACGAAAAAAATATCAAACATATAATTCATGGAAACTTCGATCTGTAGATTAAATCCAACAACAAAAAAATCAATTTATATTGCATAGCATCAAATTTTCAACCATAAAATGAAAAAAACCAAAACAATGAATAAATGGATTGCATCGATTGACCATAATAAATTCAAGTATATAAAGTTGAGGAAGCTTAGAACTACCAACTAGATTGTGCCAAAAAAATACTTAGGGAATAATGCACAAAACCCGATTCTCAACCAAAAAACAATTAACAAAAGAAAATGTATTCGACACTGAAAGTGTTGACATTACAAATCAAAAATTGGAAATGTTGGAAATGCATTGAATGTAAACAATTATTGAAAAATAAAAATGAATGAAAATTACAAAAAAACAAAAGCCCTATAATTTCGAAAGCCAAATGAGAGTGCAAGAATTATTGCCATCACATTTAAGTAAAAAAAAACTAAGAACAACCTACCATGTGCAAAAAAATGGAAACAACAAGCAATGAAACACAAGCAATGACTAGAAAGAATCAAAGGATACACATAAAACAGACAACACAAAAAATACACGTGAAAAATGAAACAAACAACAATTGAAAAGAAAAGACAAGGTTTTCATGAATCAATTGGATCATTAGATGCCTGACACATTGCTAACATTTGAATGTTTGACGGTCAATTGATTTGCATCATTGATTAGGAGGCATCCTGCACATGATTCATTGTGGTTGTAAAAAAAAGCCATCACATTTGGCCATTAGATTGAATAAATATGGGCCATTGAATTGTCCATTATTAAATCCAATTTTGTGTATACAATCATAGGTGCTATCCATGTTTAGGTAATTAGATTTACATTGTTGGATTTTTAGCAAATTTAGCAAATTGAAATTGTCCATATTTATAATTAAAATTGAATACTATCAATTAATCTCAACAATCCAATTGAGAAATTTACATTGTACATGTGTCTAAGTCAATAAAAAAATTAAAAGATAAAATTTCTTTTCATCCATAATCCATCCATTCGATATTCATCCAAAAGAGAATTCAAATTTTTAATTTAATATCTAAAATATAAACTCGGAAATTAACCTTTATTCTAGTTGTACATATCAATTTAGTTGAATTTGGCCCTTTAGATTACAAAAATATTATTTTGATTAGTATTGATTATTGATCTCAATGTAGTTAGAGTCAATCTCCATTGTCAAAGAAAAAATGTTGGTGTCTTCAACTCCTTGTGCCACCTAGTGAAGTGACAATGGCTAGCCATGTCATCGAACGCGATAGAACATTTGAAAAAGTAGGAACTGATGATATCTTTTCATTGATGTAAGTCATCAGAAGCAGCAACATTGAGAATGGTTAATGAAAAACAATAGATGTCATCCATCTTAGGTCATATTTAGGGCACAATCTGGCTTGACATACATTGTTAATCATGTAGAATTGGGACCATCCATTTTAATATATAACACTAGGTTGGAGGCATTATACTTTTCTAAGTTTAGTTATTCTCACTTGCACTATCACATAACCGAAATGATTTTTCACTTTGATGTGTTTTTGTTGCTGTTTGATTTTGGATTTTCAATTTTGCATTGTGTATGTGTGCAACAATGTGTTTGAATTGCATTGGGCTTCTACCGTTCACAAGATTCTTGTGCCTGTAATTTTTTTTGATTTTGTTTCATTTCTATAAAAAAATTGATGATTTCTTTACATTGTTGTACATACTTTTTGCCTGATGGTTTCATTATTTGTTTTAGGGTTAATTGATTCTATTTTCATGTATTTTTGCAAGGTACCTCATAAGCAATCTTCCAATTAGTTGATCAAATGCGAAAATCTTGTTTCAACAGTCGTGTTTTCAAGATGAATGTCTATTGTTTTGTCATTTCCTCTATTGATTGCATGCTTTTCTATCATACACAGATTATGTGGGCATCAATTTATTTTGTATATCCATTTCCATGGCATGAGATTTTAGATTTAGGGTTTGTGCTTTGGTGAGAATGCATGCAAGTAGTTGGATGTAAAGAAATTTTTTGGGCTATTTTTATGTTGTGTAACACCCTCAGGCACAGGACCTATAATCCGATAATGCCCTCATCCTCAAATGTTACCCTACACTGAAAGATATGCCTTTTCATGTCCATGTCTGCGAGTAGGGAAAGAGGTTAGGGTAATTAAGCTAGGTAGTTTGGGACAACATAGACAGACATCACTCCTTTTATTACATCATAGATTTACTATTTTCAACATGAATTTCTCATGAGATTCCATTGCAAATGAACAATTCCATTAACATAAATTTCATTAATGCCTCATAAAAGACTTAAGGTTTTCATCTAAATTCATTATTAATGGGGTTATGTTCTATTGTTACAATTGACCCAAAATTCTCTTGAGCCTTCATGGTTTGGGTGGTTAGGTAAGTCAGCAATTCATGCAACAAATATGCATGTTTGGCCAGGCTTGAACAGACAGACCCTCCAACTTAAATGACTATGGTACTACCTTGGCGGTGGCTTGGGCACATTGTCTGCAGAATAATTAATTAATTTTGAAGATTCCAAAATTTTTTTTTCTCGAAAGAACCTCTTCAAGAAAATAATTTTTTGGAAAATTTTGGTATTTCTAAAAATATATATTTGGTGTTGAAGTTGCCCAAGGTACTAGGGGTATACACAAATGGACAGGATTTCAGGCAGGCAAAAATGACATAATTGTCTGCCATGACTTCATTCACTCATTTCCTAGGCAGGACGACTATCCAGTCCACGTACTAGACACTCGACAAACCGTGCAGGACAATAAGCACAATTTGTGGGTGTCAGTGTATAGTCCTGCATGATGGCCACATGGTTCTGTCATGGGGCTGGACTGAAGGCAGGAGAATAATAAATGAAATCGTGACGAAGTGCATCATGAAGTAAGAAGCAGCTGGAAGAATGATTACATGGTCCTGTGGTTGCTTGCGTGGTCAGGGGTTCAAATCTGCCTGCAAATGAGCCAGCTTAGGATTATTGCAAAACTCAAAAAAACATTGTCCCGTGATTGTGTTGTCAGGGGTTCAAATCTGCTTACAAGAGCAAGAATAATATGCCAAAAGCTTTATTAAAAAATAGATGTCCTTCACAGTTTCGTCCTTTAAACACTGCAATATGAAACTGTGCAATGCCATACAAGACAAACTCAAAAACATCGTCCTGTGATTGTATGGTCAGGGGTTCAAATCTGCTTACAGGAGCAGAATATGCCAAAATCTTTATTTAAAAAGAAATTGTCCTTCACAATTTCGTCCTACAAGCCTGGCAGTACGAACTGCCGAATTCCATACAAGGCTGTGCACTGACACCCGCAAACTTTGTAGTGGGTTGTTTTACATCCCTGCCAGCAGCTCGGGTACACCTTCGATCATTGTGGCGAGGAAGAAGCCTGAGTCCATGGACTTGTGGGCAGATTCAAAGTTCCAAAAAACATTTCAGATCTGCCCACAAGTTGCAACTAATTAGTAAAATAATTGAGAATAATTGAAATGCTCTTTTATTCTCATGGTGGAGTGAGTCTCTTCATTTTTTGGGTTCAATAGAATCCTTCAGAGGTGGAGCTCAAAGTGGAGCAAAGTGGTTCACCCCATGTGGATCTTTTGTACACTAAATTGCAAAAGAAAATGTTCAGGGGCCTCAGTTTGTGTGTAAAATCCTCAGGCCAGAAAAAGAAAGCAGTTTTGTCCTTGAAAGATGAACTTCATATAGGTACAAGATTCTTTCTTCACAATAAAGAAAATCAAGACCAGGTGTACCATGGACAATGGGAATTGATGGAGTTTCTCAATAGATTTTCTAGCAACAAAAAGCAACCAAATTACCTGTGAATTAATTTTTGGGGGTGAAATTTAGCATCCTGGTGACAAAAAAAAAGAGGGGTTGCCAATGGTACAAAGGGTTTATTTTGGAAAAAAATGGGTCCATGTCGCCACACTATGAGGAAAAATGAGACCATGTTGCCACATTATGAGGAAAAATGAGTCTATGTTGCCATATTTAGACAAAAGGGCTAGGCATGTCGCCAACATATAGCAGGATTCCTAAACTTTTCTACCTTCTTCTCTAACATGTAGCCAAATTTGGCTAATCCCTCTTTTGGAAAGTCGCCAACCAACTTACCTCCTGAGTTTGAAAAAAAAAACACTAGTGTGGGCTTCTTTTTTCACTTTTGTGACATAAAAAATTTGGTGAAAATTTTCAGAAAAGTTAGAGGGATAGAAGCATCTCTCAAGTCCTGCTTAATTATCATTAGGAAGCAAAGTAGGCCCTGGATCATAACTCCTTGCATTCATTGAGCCAATTACTCTAACTCTGCATTCGACATTCTAATTTGTAAACATTTTGTCATGTTTGAGATTATCCATTCTCCATCTCTCCAAAATTTGACTTTATGCTCCTTAGTGTGCAAACTTCAAAGATCAATTTGGAGTTGTAGGTATTGCAAATTTTCTGAAACGTTTTACACTTTGCACCTAAAACTTCACCAACTTGGCACTTTACTGTTCCATCTTTAGAGCATCTCCACCAACGCCCAGTATGGGACCTTGGAAAACTATTTCTCACATCCAAGTTGTATTTACTAACTTTTTTTTCCAACCCCACCCATCTTATATATAAAAGCAAACATGGTGTCTGTCCGTCTGTCTGTCACGACAAACAGCGCAGGGCAGGGGCAGGTATGGCAGGGCAGGGCAGGGCGGCCAGTTAAAAGTTTCTAAAAAAAACTAAAGACTACCTTTTTTTTCTTTTAGCTACTGTCCGTCCCGATTAAGGGGACGGATGAAATGT
>Ga0209611_10009568_pt1 | contig 14633 bp, 11 predicted proteins | sample S1TSphgellanicum_3_FD_187693 | JGI IMG/M metagenome (GOLD analysis project Ga0209611, IMG submission 187693) | Host-associated microbial communities from peat moss isolated from Minnesota, USA - S1T2_Fc - Sphagnum magellanicum MG (SPAdes) (version 2) | ecosystem: Host-associated > Plants > Peat... | reverse complement strand
GGGCCGGGCGGCAGCGCTTCTTCCCCTCGATCGCGGCCATGCAGTCCTTACAGCCCCGCAGGGCTTCGTCGTATTTGTCGCGGGCGTCCTCCGTCTTACCCTGCCCCTCGAGGCGCTGCCCGCGCTGATCGTCGACGATTGCGGGAACGTACCGAGATTCGGACCGGGTTGTTCGCCGCAGCACGTCGCGCCGTTCCAGGCAATCGTTGTGCCGCTGCTCGACGCGCCCACCGTAATGTTTCCGTCCGAGCGCAGGATCGAATCCAGATAGCGATAGATTCTGTGATCGCCACTGACGATCAGAATGGTGGAAGGGTTGGGCATTGGGGCGTACGGGCTCGCATCAACTTGACTGGCCTGGGATTCGCGCGATGATGCGTGTCCTTGATGCGGCCCTGCAGCACACGCTTGCGGCAGGCTGCGAGCGTAGATCACCGTGATGACGCCCAGTCTTGGCTGAGCCAGGAGCGCAACGCCAGGCAATTGCGGGTCTCGATTCCACCTGGCTCATGTCTGTCCTTTTTTTTGTTGAGCAAGATTGACGGTCGCAACTGATGAGATGGGTATCTCGCCTGCCGATGCCTCTGCCATCGGTACGGCCCGCGATGGCAGCATTGAACACTTAGTTTCTGGCAATCTTTTCGAAGCTATTTCGTATTTCTGTGGCTGTCTGTACGCCGGCGTACATAGTGGCTGGCTGGATGCCCTGCCGACCCGTGATGGCAGCCTGACAGGTTTAGTGCTGCATGCGAGTGCCGCTTGCGGCCGATGCGCGACTACGGGCCGCAAGCCGTTAGTCTGTGCTTGGGCAGCCCTCCGACATGGCGATGGGTGTTACTGCGCCGGGAAGATTCGGTCGCACTCTACGGTCGGCAAAGCACCAGGCGTGATTTCCTGAAAGAGATCCACGCGTTCGTCGCTTCAGGGTGCGCGCTGAAAGCGCGGCATCTGCGCGATGTCGTATTGCGCAGGGCGCCTGGCGCGACAAGCAGGCTTCAATTCGCCAGGGCGGTGATCATCTCGAGGACTTCGATCGACGTGCCTGGCGCATGGAAATGCGGGTGTCCGCGCATTAGCATCAGTGCATCCTGCGCGGATTCAGCGCTGAGAATGACATAGCCAGTCGTATCCGAGCGTATCGGCTTCGTCGTCGTTTCGGTCATGCGTTGCGCATGATCGACCGGCGAGCCCCTGTCAACGATCGCGCCACCACACTTGTCATACCAGGCTGTCCAGGCGGCCATGCCGGCCTTCATCTGCTCGGGTGGCGCCTTGGCGAAGAGTTCTGACACGCTAACCGGGTTGGTCGTCGGGTCCCACTTGAAAAGTACCAGATATTTTTTCATCGAATGCGCGCCACGGGATCAGGTGAGCAATGACCACCGACGAGACTACGCCTAATTTTCTGCGCGTCAATCGCCGGCGGCGAGGGACGTTGGTTTTTCCTCGGTGACACGGGCTTCCAGCTTGAGAAGGCGCATGGCATTTTTCTTGAGAATCAGTTCATGCACCTCAGGTTTGAATCCGGCAACGGTGAAATCCTCCATCCAGCGATCGGGCGTGATCAGGGGAAAGTCGGAGCCAAACAGCATGCGCTCGCGCAGCAGCGTATTGGCGTATTGCACGAGCTGCTTGGGAAAGTACTTGGGCGACCATCCCGACAGGTCGATCCAGACGTTGGGCTTGTGCAGACAAACCGAGAGAGCTTCGTCCTGCCAGGGCCAGGAAGGATGGGCCATGACGATTTGCATGTCCGGGAAATCGATCGCGACCTGATCGAGGTGCATCGGATTTGAATACTCCAGCTTTAACGATCCGCCGCAGCGCATGCCGCTACCGATGCCCGAGTGGCCGGTATGAAAAATGGCCGGCAGCTTGAATTCGGCAATCACTTCGTAGATCGGATACGCCATGCGGTCGTAGGGATGAAAATTCTGCAGGGTGGGATGAAACTTGAAGCCCTTGACGGCGCCCGATTCGGCAAGGCGCCGCGCTTCGCGTGCTCCCATCTTGCCCTTGTGCGGGTCGATGCTTGCAAAAGCGATCAGGATGTCCGAATTCTTCGCCGCCGCCTCGGCAATCTCCTCATTGGGAATGCGCACGCGGCCGATGTGCGATTCGGCATCGACCGTGAACATGACCAGCCCGATCTTGCGTTCACGATAGTAGGCAATGGTTTCCTCAATCGTCGGGCGCCGGCTCGATTTGAAGTACTTGTCGGCAGCCCGGTCATATTCCTCGCCGTAGCTGTCAAACGGATTCCAGCACGAGATCTCGGCATGGGTGTGGACGTCTATCGCGATCATGCCTTCGGTGTTCATCGCTCTTTTCCTCGGGTTGCCTTCATGGCGCCAGTGTATTTCAAACCAGAGGGGAGACGCGCCAAGGGCGCGTCTCTTGCTGTGTTCTTGCCACCTGCCGTCATGCGGTCCCGTTCTAAAGCCGTCCGCCCCAAGGAAAGATCATGCCTACCCCACCTGCGCCAATCCCGTTCGATCCATCGTTTGAAGTCGCAGAAGAGGATGAAGAAAAGTCGATTCTCGAGCTGATCGAGACCCTGCGCAGCATTTCGGAGAAAACCTACGCTGATTCGGGGCACGCCTTGCGCAGCGTGCACGCCAAGTCCCATGGCATCATCAACGCTGAATTGAGGGTCCTGGAGGACCTGCCCGAGGCGCTCGCACAGGGCCTTTTTGCCCAGCCAGGCAGCTATCCCGTGGTGATGCGCCTGTCGACCACGCCAGGCGACGTGCTTGATGACAACGTCTCAACGCCACGGGGCCTGGCACTCAAGGTGGTTGGCGTGAACGGACCACGCCTTCCCGGTTCAGAAGGCGATGTGTCGCAGGATTTTGTTCTGGTTAACGGGCCGACTTTCAATGCGCCCGGGATCAAGGGGTTCTTGAAGAATCTGAAACTGCTGGCCAGGACCACGGACGTGGCCGAAGGCCTGAAGAAGGGCTTGTCGTTCGCCCTGCGCGGCATCGAGAGCGTGATCGAGAAGGCGGGCGGCAAGAGTGCGACACTGATTGCGCTCGGAGGCCACCCGGAGACGCACATCCTTGGCGAGACCTTCTATAGCCAGGCGCCGCTCCTCTATGGCCGATATGTCGCCAAGCTTCTCGTGGCGCCGGTCTCAAGCGGACTCGTAGCCCTCAAGAATGCCGCCATCGACATGACTGATCGCCCCGATGCCCTGCGCGCTGCGGTGAGCGAGCACTTCGCATCATCGGGGGCCGAGTGGGAACTGCGCGTACAGCTTTTGACCAATCGCGACACGATGCCCATCGAGGACGCATCGATACCCTGGCCCGAAGATGAGAGTCCGTACCTGCCGGTCGCGCGCATCATTGCCAGCGCGCAGCCGACCTTTAGCGAAAAGAGCAACGACGCCTCTGACCACGCGCTCGCCTTCAGTCCGTGGCAGGGGCTTGCCGCGCACCGGCCGCTCGGCTCGATCATGCGTGCGCGCAAGGCGTCCTACGAGATGTCACGACGCTTTCGCGCCGAACACTCGTCTGCCATCCCCGCCGAGGTCCAGATCAGGGCCGAAGTCGAGGACTGAAGCCGGCGCTAAGTCCGCGGGCGACTACTGGTTGCCCGGTGCGATCGGCACGTTGTTGACACTCGTGACGCTGGTGATCGGGCTGACCGAGGTGGCGCCATGGCGGGCGAGATGGCTGCCGGTCGGGATATCGTCGGATGAAACCGGGGTGGCGGACCCTTGCGGCTGCGCGGTTCCAGCCGGGCTCGTTGCGCAGCTTGCGAGCAGCAACAGCACGAGGGCGGAGCAAATCCTGTGGGGCGCGAAAGTCATGAACGTGTCCTGAATCCGAAAGTGGATAATCGTCCATGAGTTGTCGCGCGATGGCAATCAAGGCGTTGCACGAAAGCTGCGCGTAGGCCCTGACCATTGACTTTTCTGCCATTTCGGGGTGCTCTTGCAAGGCGTCTTGGGTGGGCCTGCTGCGCCTTGTGCAGGCGCGCGAGCGCGCGGGTTTGAGGAGGGACCATGTGTGGACGGTATCAGGTCGAGAGCGACTGGTCGGACTTTCCTGTCGTCAGGATTCCGGAGCAGTTCGTAGCCAGCGACGATGTGCGGCCCACCGACCTGATGCCTGTCGTTCGAATCGGCGCTGCCGGCGAGTGGGTGGCGGAGATGCGTCGCTGGGGGTTTTTGCGAATGTGGCCGGGGGCGAGCGGCAAGTGGATCAAACGTGCGCTTTTCAACGCCAAGGGCGAGGAGCTCGAATCAAAGCGCGCGTTCCGGGAGGCTTACGCCAAGGCGCGCTGCCTGGTGCCGATGTCAGCCTGGTATGAGTGGCCCGTCATCGCCGGAAAAAAGACGCGCGTACGCATCGGCCTTAGGCATCAGCGCATGTTCGCAGCTGCCGGGCTGTTTGAGACGTCGAAGGATCCCAAGGATGGCGCGTCGGTCGACACCTTCACGATCGTTACCGTACCCCCCAACCAGATCCTTGGCACGACGCACGACCGGGCGCCGCTCGTGCTTTTTGGCGCTGACTATGAGCGCTGGCTCGAAGGCGGCGTTGTGGCCCGGCAACTGATCGGCGCGCATGCGGATAACGACGCCTTCGTCGTCGAGCCGGTGGCCTCCTAGGCTAGTGGAAATCGCGGCTGTCGACGTGCAGCTGCCCAAGCAGATGCGAATGATCGACAAGTCTTCGTGCGACAAGGTGGCGCACTTCGCCTTCGCGCTGCCAAACGCCATACACGGTCAGCAGCATCGAGCCTAATAGCTCGCGGCGCTGACGGCTACTGACATCGTTCCAGACGATGATATTGGTGCATCCGGTCTCGTCTTCGAGCGTCACGAAAATCACACCCTTGGCAGTCGAGGGTCGCTGGCGCACGGTGACGATGCCACTCGTGCGCGCCAGTCTTCCATTCGGGTAATCGCGTAACTCCTCGGCTGTTGACAGCCGCATGCGCGCAAGCCTCGGTCGGAGCAGGGCAAGCGGATGGCGTCTTAGCGTCAGTCCGATACTGGCGTAGTCGGCGGCGATTTCCTGGCCTTCGAGAGCCCTTTGAATGACGGCGTCGGGCTCCTTGACAGGGGCCTCGCGCATCATGCCGATATCGCGTCCGAGCGCGGCTACGGCCCAGCGCGCGTGGCGCCTGTGACCGGCGATCGCTGCCAGCGCATCGGCAGCCGCCAGAAGTTCGAGATCGCGACTTGACAGTGCTGCCCTGCGGCAAAGGTCGTCGCAGTCATCAAAGGCGCGCTCGCGTCTGGCGCGGACGATGCGCTCGATGGCTTCTCGAGTCAGTCCCTTGATCGCGTTAAAGCCAATGCGCAGCGCCGCCGAGGAGGCATTTCTTAAGCCAGGATTTTCTTCGAGGGTGCATTCGTCCATGCTGACACTGATATCGACAGGACGCACGTCGATGCCATGCCGTCGCCCATCCTGGATGAGTTGCGAAGGCGAATAAAAACCCATCGGCTGGCTATTGAGCATGGCGCAAAGAAACGCAGCCGGTTCGTGGCACTTGAGCCAGGACGAGACATAGACCAAAAGAGCGAAGCTCGCCGCGTGCGATTCAGGAAAGCCGTATTCCCCGAAGCCCTCGATCTGGCGAAAGATCTGATCGGCAAATTCGCGCGTATAGCCGCGAGCGGTCATGCCATCGATGATGCGCGCGTGAAACGGGCCCAGGCCGCCCTTGCGTTTCCACGCCGACATCGAACGCCTGAGCTGGTCGGCCTCGCCGGTGGAAAATCCTGCGGCAAGAACGGCAAGCTGCATGACCTGTTCCTGGAAGATCGGCACGCCCAGCGTGCGCTCGAGCGCCGAGCGCACTTCGGGACTTGGATAGGTGATGGCTTCCTTGCCCTGGCGGCGCCTCAGGTAGGGGTGCACCATGCCACCCTGGATCGGGCCTGGACGGACGATGGCGACTTCGACGACGAGATCGTAGAAGGTCGCAGGACGCAGCCGCGGCAGCATGCTCATCTGCGCCCGTGACTCGATCTGGAACACCCCGACCGTGTCGGCCTGCGCGATCATGGCGTAGGTCTGCGGATCTTCTGCCGGGACGTCTTGCATGCGAAAGCGGCGCCCATAACGCGTCGATACCAGATCGAGTGCACGCCTGATGGCCGAGAGCATGCCAAGCGCCAGAACGTCGACCTTGAGCAGCCCCAAGGCCTCGAGATCATCCTTGTCCCACTGGATCACCGAGCGATCGGGCATCGCCGCATTTTCGATGGGCACCATGCGCGATAAACGATCGCGGCTGATGACAAAGCCGCCGACGTGTTGCGACAGATGGCGTGGAAAACGCAGCAACGTGTTGACCATGGTGCCAAGCTTCACGATCACCGGGCTTTCCGGATCGAAGCCATGTTCGATCAGGCGGTCGCGCTCAACCCCTGCGCCATCCCACCAGGCGTGCGAGCTCGACAGTCGTGAAAGGCGCTGCAAGTCGATGCCAAAGGCGCTGCCGACATCGCGAATCGCCGAGCGCGGGCGGTAACTGATGACGGTGGCAGCAATGGCGGCCCGATCGCGTCCGTAACGATCGTAGATGTACTGGATCACTTCCTCGCGGCGCTGGTGCTCGAAATCGACGTCGATATCGGGCGGCTCGCCGCGTTCACGCGAGATGAAGCGCTCAAACAGCAGGTTGCCCCGGGCAGGATCAACCTCGGTGATGCCAAGGCAATAGCACACGGCTGAATTGGCCGCCGAGCCGCGCCCCTGACAAAGAATCTCCTTTGAGCGGGCGAAGCGCACAATGTCAAAGACGGTCAGGAAATACGACTCGTAGCCGAGATCGGCAATCAGTGCCAGTTCGTGCTCGATCTGGCTTAACACCGCCGTGCTCGCGCCCTCCGGATAGCGCAAGGCAAGTCCCTCGTTGACCATGCGACGCAGGTAGCTCGCGTGGGTTTCGCCTTTGGGCACGACTTCTTCAGGGTATTCGTAGCGCAATTCGTCAAGCGAGAAGCTGCAGCGCCTGGCGATCACCACGCTTTCTTCGAGCAAGGCTCGATCGTAAAGACGCGCCAGATGCAACTTGTTGCGCAGATGCTGCTCGGCGTTCTGGCGCAATTGCGTGCCGCAGGCATCAAGCGGCAGTCCAAGGCGGATTGCAGTGAGCGTGTCTTGCAGCGGCTTTCTCGAGCGCACATGCATTTCCACATCGCCTGCTGCTGTCAGTGGCACAGCACTTTTTGCGCTTGCCGTGCGCAGCCGGTCCAAAAGCAGATCGTCATCGAGGCGGTGCAGGAGTTCCACGGCCAGCCACGCGCGCGTACCGAAGACGCGCTTCATCCAGGTGGCATCTGCAAGCACGGTGGCAAGCGAAGCGCCGGGATCAGCGACGTAGAGCACAAGGCAATCGGGCAGGCCGGCAAGATGAGGTGCGTCAGTTGCGCCATCGAGATCGGCCTGCAACAGGCGGTAGCTGCCCTTGCTTGCACGCCGGCGTGCAAGGGTGATGAGTTCGGCGAGGTTGCCATAGCCTTTGCGGTTGGTTGCAAGCACCACCAGGCGTTGCCCTTCTGCGGTCGTGAATTCGCTGCCAATGACAAGGTGCAGGCCGACTTCCTTGGCGGCCACGTGCGCCCTGACAACACCGGCAAGCGAGCACTCGTCGGTAATGGCCAGCGCAAAGTAGCCAAGCGCGTGGGCGCGCCTAACCAACTCTTCACCGTGCGAGGCACCGCGCAGGAAGCTGAAATTGGAGCAGCAGTGCAGCTCCGCATAGGGGGGAACGACGCTCATCGAAACGCTGCGCGATCAACGATCTCGATGCGGTCCTTAAGGCCGCCCATGCGTTTTGACAGGAGACGGTAGACGTCGCGGTCAAAGCCTTTTCGGCCGTGCTCAAGAAGCGCAGGAATGTCCGAGCGCACCGGCGTTGTGCCAAGGTAGGCCCAGCCATCGATCAGATGCCAGCTCTTGCCCTCGCGAATCGCGATCGGCCCCGGATAGTCCCAGGCCTGCAGGCGCATCGGCAGCAAGGCTTCGAGCACGCGCCGGTCATGTTCGCTGCGTTGCTCGGCGCCGTGACATGCGCCCTTGCAGCGCTTGACCTGACTTGAAAAGCACGGCGTCCCAGGCGGGGTCTTGTCAAGGCCAAGGAGGGCGGGACAAAGATCGAATGCATCGGCGATGTGACGCAGGGCCGATTTGGCCTGCTGCACACCGGTAAAAAGACCATAGAGATCCTCGTCCTGATCGAAAAACAGATCGTTTGCACTGGCAACAGTCAGGCGCAAGGCGCCGCTTCTGAGGGTCGCGCGCCAGGCGTAGAGATCGTCGTGACGACGAAGCAGGCGGTTATAGGGAGGGGCGTCGCGCTTGATCTGCTGCGCTTCCAAAAGCAGTGCGCCAAGTTCGCCCGCGGTTTGCGTCCAGTCGATGTGACTGACCTGCTGGCATAGCTCCATTTCGTGCTCGTCACGATGGTCCGCGGAAAAATGGGACAGCACGCGACGCCTGAGGTCGTTGGCTTTGCCGATATAGAGCACCTGGCCGTGGCGATTGAAGAAGCGGTAGACGCCGTGACGTGCGGGCAGCTCGTCGATCAGGCCCGGGTCAAGATGGGCCGGCAGGCTTGGCTGGGCGGTGAGTTTTTTGATCGCCGCATCGATCAGATCGACAGGCTCGGTGGCATGGATTTTCTGCCAGAACTGCCAGATCAGGCGGGCATCGCCCAAGGCGCGATGGCGCTCGCTGACTTCGAGTCGGTGGCGCTCGATCAAGGTATCGAGGTTGTGACGGCTAAAGCCCGGATAGAGCCGTCGAGACAGCTTGACCGTGCACAGCACGACCGGGCGAAACGGCATGCCTACACGCTTGAATTCGCTTTTGAGAAAGCCGTGATCAAAGCGCGCATTGTGGGCAATGAAAAGGCGTGCATTCAGGCGCTCGTAAATTTCCTCGGCGATTTGGGCGAAGGTCGGCGCATTTCTCACCATGTCATCGGAGATCCCGGTCAGCTGTGAGATGAAGGGCGGAATCGGGATTTCAGGATTGACAAGCGAAGACCACTCGCAAACACCGTTTTCACTGACTTCGACGATGCCAACTTCAGTGATGCGATCGGAGGTCGAAAAGGCCCCGGTGGTCTCGAGATCAACAAACGCCAGCGGGGTTTCAAGACGCATGGTGACTAGGCAAAAAGGCCGTGCAAAAACCATTGCTCGGCAACATCGTTGGCTCGCCTTTCACGGTAAACCCAAAGCAGCTGGCGTGCCTCATTTTCCGCGATGAAATAGTCGCGCTCGACAAGGCCATCATCCCACCATCCGGATTCGATGCGTTCCGGACCGCAAAGCATCACAAGCGGCGAGCCCCAGAAGGGTTTGTGGCCGCAAAGGCGCAAGGCCTTGGGTTCCTTCATGAGAAAGGTAGGCCTTGCAGCAGGAGGAGGTGCAATGGAAGCGGGCGCGGCCTGGGTTGCGCTTTGCATGCCCCAGCATCTTTCTGGGCGGTGCTCGGATTTTGCATAAACGCGGGTGATCGCATCTGTGCCAAGCCGTGCCGAAAGCTTCTCGATCAAGCGGTCAAGCGAGATCGAATGGCTTTGCGCTGTCGGAAACAATTCGCCGTTGGCGATGTCGGCTTGCGTGACATCGTCGGCACTTAAGCTCAGCTCTTCGACCGGGGCGTCCAGTCTTAACTGGTTTAACCGTTCACGGATCAAAGCGAAGAGGTGTTCGGGATCGTGACTCGGGTTGGCAAGTCCGATCTGAATGTGCGTGAGCGGCCGCTCCGAAGTCCGCCAGCGCTCGTGATGCAAGGTCAGCGTGAGCTGGGTCACGGCCGCCTGGCGAGCACCCAGCCATCCTGACAGTTGCGCCATCAGGCGGCGCGCGGCAAATCCGAGCGCCTCGGCATTTTCGACGCGTGCGATCAATTCAAGGCGCGCCTCGAAACGCAACGGTGCTTCAAACCAGGTGTAAGGGGTTGCCTGCCCGCCATAAGCACGATCGAGTTCGTCAAGCAGCGCGCGGCCAAAGCGCCGTGTAATGCCAAAGCGCGGCAGACGGCGCAAATCCTTCAGGAAGCGGCAGCCGATGCCAGACAGGGTAGGCAAGTGCTCGCCGGTGCTTTCAAGAAGGTTGATCGACAGGCCATCGAGCCGCAAGGCAAGCTGATTCGATGATGCACACGCGGCTTTCAAAGGTTCTACAGATCGCGCCAAAAGCCATGCTCCGTGTGCTGTCGGTGCAACGCCTAGCGATGGCTTGAGGGCGAGCTCACGCAGCGACTGGAGGATTTTGCCAAGCAAGGCACGCCTGCCGCCAAAAAGACGCAGGCTGGCCTGAATCTCAAGCAAAAGGCCGTGTTCCCTGACCGTGGTCAGCGGGGTATAGCGCAGGCACGCCAGGGCTGCTTCGTTTAGGGCCTGGCGCTCGTCGGCGGCATCGCGCTCGAGCAAAAGCACCTCTGGACAGAGGGCAAGGGCAGTCGCGACCGGCTGCATCGGGACAATCCCGGCGGCGCTGGCCGCCGCATTGGCCAGAGCGATCCAGCGTTTGCTGCCGTGGGCTTCAATGACCGCCACGGGCAGCACAAGCGCATCAGGTAGCCGGCGCTGGATGCGATCGAGCGGCAAAGTAGGGCAGTACAGTGCGACCCACAGCATGGCGATTGATTCTCGGTGAGGCAACATCCGTTGGGCGCTTAACCAGCGGTGCACGCAACGGTCGGGGAGCAGGAAGATCCAAAAGCAGGGGCGCAGCCAGTACCGGTCCGCGCCGTTTCACGATACGCACCGAGAGCTTCCTCTCGCCAGTTCCTTTAGAACTGCCAAGCACAAGGCGCAACGGCGCGGGACTGGGCTGGTGCTGGGCGCTTTCAGGACGAAAAAGAAAACTCAGCCCGTTAGCACCAGCGGCAGCCACCTGCAGGCGTCTTAAGGCTTCCGGGCGCAGGGGATCGACCCAGCCGATCAAGGCACCGAAGGAAGCACTTTTAAGCGCCTGCTCAAGCGCCCAGAGACGATCGGCAGGACGAGGCGCGCGAACCATCAGGAGCCGGGCGGGATCGATGCCGATCTGGGCCCAGCCATCGGGATACACCGTCTGCTCATTTTCGTTTGCAGGAAGAAGCAGGATGATCTGGCGATGAGCGCGCGAAAGCCTGGCCAATACCGGTGCTAAAAGGCGCACCTCGCCAAGGCCGTAATGCGAAAGAAGCAGCTCGCTTAAACAGTGCGTCGGCCAGCCGCCGCCTGGCAATTCCTTGTCAAGTTCGGCAAAGCCACTTGGCATGCTCGGGTTCGATGCCACCAGCATATTGCCGCGCCAGAGGCGATCGCGTAGTGCCGATTCGAGTTCGATGAGGCTTGGTGATGGCAAATGCAGAAGTGCAGTCATGACTTGAACAAGCCGTCAGAAAAGGAGGGGACGTGGTGCTGGGCTGGCTTAGCGTGTGCCGCAGCATGTGAACAATCGTTCCCTTAACATTACGCCATAGGCAGGGTGGCGTCAATGGCTGACGAGGGTATTGTTTGCCGAGCACCCGATCCAGAGGTGCGGCAGGGAGAGGAGTGCTGGGTCGAGCACTATCCAAAGTCCTCGAGTCTGAAACTGCGCACATGAGGCGAATACTTGGATCGAACGTCGCAAACCGCGCTCGCGGACCCTTGTAGAGAGCTTTGTTGGAGCGTCGCTGAGCGGTTAAGCGCCTCTTTCCAGGGTCGGTGGACTAGGATGACCTCAGTCTTCTCGAAAGGTGCACTTCATGACGAATATCGAACGCGCAGGAACCTTCACTTTGGGCAATTTTGAGGTGAAGCGGATGGGCTATGGCGCAATGCAGCTGGCAGGCCCGGGTGTCTTTGGCGCACCCAAGGATCGTGCCGGGGCGATCGCGGTGCTTCGCGAGGCGGTTGCAAGCGGGGTCAACCACATCGATACCTCGGACTTCTACGGCCCGCACATCACCAACCAGATCATCTGCGAAGCGCTCTCGCCTTACCCAGAGGATCTGGTCATTGTCACCAAGGTTGGCGCGCGCAGGGGCAAGGACGGCGCATGGATTCCGGCTTTCGCGCCAGCCGAATTGACCTCCGCCATCCACGACAACTTGCGGCACCTGCATTTGGACGTGCTCGACGTGGTCAATCTGCGCAGCATGTTTGATACGCACGGGCCCAAGGAAGGCTCGCTTGAAGCGCCGCTTGCGACACTCGCCAGGCTGCAGCAGGAAGGGCTCATCCGTCATATTGGCCTTAGCAATGTCACGGCCAAGCAGATTGCCGACGGCCTGACGATCTGCCCGATCGTTTGCGTGCAGAACTTCTACAACCTCGCCAGCCGCAACGACGACGCCTTGATCGACGCGCTGGCCAAGGACGGCATCGCCTACGTGCCATTTTTTCCGATCGGCGGCTTCACGCCGCTGCAGTCCGATGTGCTAGACGGCGTCGCCAGGCGCCTTGAGGCAACGCCGATGGCAGTTGCGCTCGCGTGGTTGCTGCACCGCTCACCGAACATTCTCCTGATTCCGGGGACATCGTCGGTTGCGCATTTGCGCGAGAACCTTGGCGCCGCGGAGATTGCCTTGTCCGAACAGGACTTGGACGAGCTCGATGGCATTGCGCCATGAACTTTTCGCACTTTGCGGCCAAGACACGCGCGAACTGACAAGACGCTTCTCGCAGCGGCGCGGTGCTTGGGCGACTTGGCGCCAGGCGCGCCACATCGCGCCCCAAGCCGGAATCGGCAGTGGTGCATCGTGCCGAGCGCAGCCACCGGGCGCTTTTTCAGTCGATTTGAACACATCCGGATGATCGTTCACGCCGCAACGGGGATGTGACTGATCTTTAGCGCCGATGCTGCACACAAGGGTAATCCCCCGCCGCGGCCCAACAACGGCGGCGTTACACTTGCGTGCGAACCGGGGGTGCGCTTTGCTGCACCGATACCAAGAGCGCCACCAGATGAGCGCCCGACAACAGGAGGGGTAATGTTTCATCAACTGCTAACGCCAGTCGGCGATGCCCAGTTTCCGTCATTTCTCGTCGCAGCAATTCCCATCCTGGTCGTGCTGGTCCTGCTTGGTGTCTTTCGCCGTCCGGCCTGGCAGGCATCGCTTGCCGGCCTGGTCGTGGGCGTGGGCATCGCGATTGGCGTGTGGCAACTGCCTGCCAGCATCGCCTTGAGTTCGGTGGTGCTTGGCGCCATCTTCGCGCTCTGGCCGGTCATGTGGATCGTATTCTCGGCGCTGGTGCTCTACAACGTTGCCGTCAAATCGGGTCGCTTTGACGCGTTCCGCCAATGGATGCTCGAGAACCTGCCCAACGACCGCCGCCTGGTCTTGCTTGTCGTCGGTTTCTCGTTTGGCTGTCTGCTCGAAGGCATCGCAGGCTTTGGCACGCCCGTGGCGATCACGAGCGCGCTGCTCATCGGCCTTGGCTTTCCGGTGCTCGAGGCCCTGACCTTCACGCTGATTTTCAATACCGCGCCGGTCGCCTTCGGTGCGCTTGGCGCTCCCATCACCGTGCTCGGTGCCGTCACCAGCTTGCCGCCTGATGTGCTCGGACAGATGGTCGGCCGCCAGCTGCCGTTCTTTGCACTTTTGCTGCCGTTCTACGTGATTGGCATCTATGGCGGCTGGCGCTCGATCGGAAAACTCTTGCCCGGACTTCTGGTCGCAGGCGGAAGCTTTTCGCTGGCCCAGTTCGTGACCTCGAACTACATCAACTACCAGCTCACCGACGTCTTGTCCTCGCTCTTCTCGCTGATCGTGACGATCGCCTTTTTCAAGGTCTGGTCGCCCGCGCCGGATGCCGAATTCGCGCTTGATCGCAGCAAGCTTGTGCCCGGTGCTGCGCGCGTGGGCCTTGGCGGATGGCTGCCCTGGGTGATCATCTCGGTGGTCGTCATCGTCTGGGTCTATGCCAAGGTGTTTCTCTTCGGGGATGTCAAGATTGCGTGGCCAGGACTTCACAACCAGGTCTACATCACGCTCTACAACAAACCCTATGCGGCGATTTACGACTTCCAGCCCCTGGGTACAGGCACCGCCGTCTTTCTGTCTGCGATCATCACGGCGATCTGGGTGCGCCTGCCCGTGTCGGTGTTTCTCGGCACGATCGTCCAGACCTGGGTGCAATTGCGCATCGCCATTGCCACGGTGTGCATGATCGTTGGCCTGGCCTATGTGCTGAACTATTCGGGCATGAGCTATACGCTTGGTGTTGGCGTCGCATCAGTTGGTGCGATCTTTCCCCTGGTGTCGACCTTCCTCGGCTGGGTTGCCGTGTTTCTCTCTGGTAGTGACACCTCGGGCAACGCGCTTTTTGGCAGCCTGCAGGTGGCAGCAGCCAAGCAGCTCAATCTGAATCCAGTCCTGATGGCTGCGGCCAACTCGTCGGGCGGGGTCATGGGCAAGATGATCTCGCCGCAAAATATCGCAACCGGTGTTTCCGTTACCGAACTTAAGGGCCGCGAAGGCATCGTCTTTGCCCGGACCTTCAAGCACAGCGTGTTCTTGACCTTCCTGCTTGGCGTGCTGGTCTATTTGCAGCAGCATGTCCTGACCTGGATGATCCCGGGAAACTGAATCCAGCAAGGCGCTGCAAGGCCATGGCGCATGGCCTCTTTGAGCCCGGCGCTTAGCACTTGGTGCGCGTTTCAGCCATACTTG
>Ga0209611_10009565_pt1 | contig 14634 bp, 18 predicted proteins | sample S1TSphgellanicum_3_FD_187693 | JGI IMG/M metagenome (GOLD analysis project Ga0209611, IMG submission 187693) | Host-associated microbial communities from peat moss isolated from Minnesota, USA - S1T2_Fc - Sphagnum magellanicum MG (SPAdes) (version 2) | ecosystem: Host-associated > Plants > Peat... | reverse complement strand
CCCACCACCACCAGCAGCTAAGCCACCACCATAGCTGCTGGTGCAAAAAAAGTCCACACGCGGTGGAATCCAGTAGACCTAGCGAACACTAATCGATCACCTCCACCACACTTATAGAAGTTAGAGCATCTCCACCCCACACCAGCAAACACCCCTTTTCATTAAATCTTGCAGCAGGATAGCGCAAATCGTGCTGCTGCTGCTCTGCAGTATTGATGGTCCATTTTGTAGTGGCCATTTTAACCCCTTTAAAAGCTTTTTTTTCTACTATGGATTTGGACAGTGACTATTAGTCCTCCTCCAGATGTAAAGACATAAATGGTCTTTGAGTGTTGAAATGGACTTTTCTGACATTTGTGGGTGGGGAAAGTGATCATCATTAAACAAAATAAAAGAGTTGTTTGGTGGTGTGGTGTTGGGGGGGAGGGGGTGGGGGGTTTGGAGATGCGCTTATTAGGAGGAGAAGTGAGGTCCCTTGAAATAAATTAAAGCTGGAAACAAAAGATTTATACACTAGTACAAAAAACCAAAAAAATTAATTTAAATTTTGAAAAAAAAAAGAAAAGAGAGAAAAATCCCCGTAGGTTTATGGGTTTCTCCTTAACAGCAGCGGAAGTTGTTTATGACTTGCAAGCATCTTCACCCACCCTCATAAACACACACATTAAACTCTCGTGCTTCTACAACAAAAACAATATTTACAATGTCTCACATTTTTTTAGGTTTTTAGGAAAAAAAAGGCCTTATATTTTGGAGATTAGTGTTCCAAAAATCATTGAAGTTGTGACAAATTTTTTGCAACAGTGCGAAAATTTGCACCTAAATTTGTTTATTTTTATGAAAAAAAAGTCTGATCCGGATTCAGGATAGCTGGCCATGCCATGCCACATCTATAATCTCCAGTTCTGAACAAAGTAATCTCAACACAGATGATCATTTGGAGCCTGCAACTGATCTGATCAATTGCAGCAGGTCAGCTGTAGTAAATCTCACTCTAACAAAACAATGTAAGTAGGTCTCAAACTTGCACTAATCTAGAAGGCGCAGCAAAAAGGACTGACTTCTTCATGTCCACATGCGACCTGATCATGTCTTTCACTGTTAATTACAACCCAGCTAGCGACCTGCCTCCAGCTTCACACACACACACACACACATAAATGAGAGCTGACAAACAACACAGCTGCAACTCCTCATCGTCATTTACTGTAGTAGATGACAAAGGGCAGGAAGACTTTCAATATACTGCCAAAATGTGCATTACTTAATACTGGATTCTATTGAAATGGTGATGCCCAATTAGTTGCAATGAATTTTTATTTTTTTGGTGATGAGCTAATCAAAGTCATTCCTTTGCCAAAACCCCCACCCCCACAGAATTAAAATAAAATAAAATAAAATAAATGGGAGGGAGGCCAGGTTCTTCATTAATTGGGTCATAAGAAAACAAATATGAAAGTTGACAAAAGAATGAAGAAGGGATGGTGTAAGTAATAAAGCGCAAATGCAGTGCATTGAAGAAAGGCCTGTTTTCTTTCCTCCCCTCCCTCACCATATTTCACTTAGTTGTAATGTGTGGGTCTGCCACATTCATGACTACAACAACTGGCTTGCTACTCCCACCCTACCCACACACACACACACACACACACTCTCTCTCTCTGGCCCCCCTCGGCCCACCTTATATCAAGTTCCAACTAACTCTTTCTTTTTCAGGTTTGTTGGCCTTGCCTACCAAGGCAAAGATATTGTGTTTAGATTCATTATAGAGTACAGTAGCTTAATGGGTTTTGGCCCCTAGGTAATAAATAATAGGTCTATTTTTATCTGAGCATTTTTGAAAGATGATATTTTGGCTTGTGTTGAAACTTCAGATTAGTTATAGACTTCTGATATCTTGAAGGAAATTTTTGGTTTTGTTTAGAGCATAATCTTTGCATGGTGAAATATTTGAATTTTCATCATTTTTCTTTCGCCTTTTAATAGATGCTTTTTAATGTGAATGGCAAGGCCACACAGTGTGACACACCCCTTGTTATTATTATGGTGCATTCACACTTGATGTTAAGTCTGTGTTAAATGAAAATCTAGGTGGCATCCTAGGTGGCACCCAATGTTAAATGGGCGTTGGCTTAATGTTAAGTGAATGTTAGGTTAATATATAACCTTCATGATAAATAAGTTAAGTCCTAAATGACTAGCATGGTGTTAGGGGACTCAAGACTTGCATCCATAACACCAAGTGTGAATGCACCTTTATTATTACTAATTATTACTACCACTTTTGTGATAGGCTTAGCCAGGGTGAACCGGCCCTTTACCTTTTCCTTTTTCAGTGAGGCCTCTAAGTGGCCATATCAAGCCTAAAAAATATTAGATTTGAACTCAGAGATCCTGACTTAGTCTAAGAATGGGATATTTGTAATATTTATTAATAATTTAAATGAATTTTTGGATTTTTATCATGGTACCAACTTGGGTGCTGGTTTGCCCAAGGCTGGGGTGAATTAGCACTGGATGGAATACCTATGAAATGGTTTTCATGTTGCCTTTTCTGCCTCTTTTTAGTCCACTTACAACAACAATGAACAGGTTTTCTTGAGTCTACCTAACCTAACCATTATTCAAATACAACATTGTCCATCGTGTTTAAATCCACTCACCCATTTTGCAACTCATGAAAACCATTACACTATGGAATGTGTTGGGTACACTGACCATTGTTTGTGTTAAAATTTTTGGATCATCCACCCCACTGAGATATCATCACTGCAAAGATATCATTATTGTTGTTGAATGTTGTTGCTCATATTGGGTCATGTGCAAAATGCAAAAAAAATTCACCCGAAACCTAAGATTTGGTGTAGGGTTTTGGTGTGGTCTTCATTTATATGTGATTGAAACACATGAAAGGTATGTGTGATGTGTTTTGTGTTTTTCCATAATCAACAATCCTCCATGTCATAATATTGTACGTTTCATCCAATGGTAGTTATTTGTTTGTGTGTGGCTTGTTTTGATATTGTGGACTTGTGCAAAGCTCTTAAGACATCAAAGATTTTGAGGTTTGCACATATGTCACATGAAGAAGTGAGAGAAAGTTTGTTGAAATCTAAATTATCCTTGTACCATTGCATTGATGTATATGTTGAGGATGTGATGTTTTTATTATTATATTGGAAAGAACAAGAAAAAATATTTTCAAATGTTGGGCTTTTGACATAGCAAATCTTCGGCATTCCTAATTCGCAAATTGAGACAAAACATATTTTCAACATTTGTGGTGTGATCATAAGCTTGAGGTGATTTTAGGTTGGTGTCAAAAATCTTGACATGTTAATCATTATTCAAAAGAATTGGCCAAATAATGGAAGGTGTGATTGTTCCTTGTAAACAACAATGTTGGGGATTTCTTGGGAGCTAAAGATGCATTCATAAAGGAGTATACAAGAAGTTGAACTTTAGAAGCATGGCTTTTTGGAAGATTGAATGTGCAACACTTGGTGTTGGCATTTGAAAAGAATAGCATAACAACGTAGGGCAATGTGGAAAGCATTTTACAACATGCTATAAATTATTTTCTTAGATGTTGAATGTTGATGTGAAGCTACCCTAAGCTTGGGGCTTCAATTCTAAAATTTAAATGTTGAATATTCATGATTCATATCCATATATATAACATTAGTGTGGTACTATGTCCATCAACAAAAAATATTATTACGCATACCAATTTGCTCTCTCAAATCTTTTGACTTTACAATACTTGTGTTAAACTAATATACCTAAGTGGTGATATTAATACAATGTTGAAAAATATGCATATCATTCAAATAATTATTTGATGATTGTGTTGTTACGTGAAGGTGATTGTCACAAACACAAAGATAGAAAAGCTTGAGTCTTTTGGATGTGAGGACAAGCCCAAGTTTGGAAAACAAATCCTTTAACATGCCTTCAAAACTCTAAAGTTTGTTTAAGCCTTCATTCCTTAAGCCTTTAAAACTTCATATCCTAGACCCTAGTCCCTTCATTATTCAAGCTTTCAATCCTTCACATCCCTATCCTTTGGGCCCTAGCATCGTAGGTCAAGTTGTGCTTTCATTTTTTAGGCTTTCAAATCCTTCACATCCTAATCCTTTGGGCCTTAATGTCCTAAGCTTTAATGCTTTCATTATTTGCTTTCAATCCTTCACATCTCAATTCCTAGGGCCTTAATGTCTTAAGCCTTAATGCCTTGAATGTTAATTTAAGCTTTCAATCCTTCACACCCCAATCCCTTGGGCCCAAATGCCTTCATGGTTTAAGTTCTCAATATTTCATGTTTCAATCCTTTGGGCCCTAATGTCCTAAGCTTCCACAAAAACTTCTAGTGGCTTTTTCCACATCTTGTCCACTATGAACATCATAACATATGTATATCCATTCAAACATAACAAGTTGTAATTGTTTTTGACACACTTTGCAGCCATTAAAGTTAGGATTTTTATTAGGTACTCCCTTATGATGAAACTTTAAATGTCATAATATAACTTATGTCATCACATGAATTTCACATGTGACATGAGTTTTCTTTTTCATTGTCACAAGACCTTAAATGTCATAGTTTTAGTTTGTGTCACAACACAAGTTTCACATGTGACATGAAAATTTATAATTAAATTTGTCGTGACGTTTAGTGTCATAAGGGTGTAAATCCATAGTAAATTTTACTAAACAAAAAGACTAAAACCAATCAAAGGTAGAAACTAATCAACCAAAAAAAGATGCACACACATATATATACAATGCACAAGAGGAGGCTGAAATGAAATTCACGTGTATCCCCCCCTAGACCTGAGCCGGGAAAAGCGTGACATGGTTTAAGTAAAAATCAAGGTGTTATAGGAGAACATGATGAACAGTACCAAATGTCGGTGGGAACTTGAATGAGCTTTGGCTTGAGGCAGAATATATTATATCCACCATTACAATTATTACAAAGTAGCATTTGATTAACATTGTTTGTCTTCTAACATACCTAACATGGATAGTCAAATGGAGGAATCAAAGTTGATGTGATGATGGTAGGATCCAAATTCAGCAGGTGGTAAGGCGCATAGTTTTTAGAGTGATCCCGAATTGTGCATCCATCATCTCCTTACAACTCCAACACACCTAAACGCCTGATCGCCTTAATCTTCAAAATAGTGCGACCCGAAGAAGTGTCTAAAATATCATTAAGTTGTCGCTAGAGATACACAAAATCACCAACATCAAATTGTCTCACCTTAGGTTTATAACTACCACCTCGTGTGCGTGCATACCATAAGGTGTCTCAATGTTGTGCAGTGGACAAGTTCTCCTTGGCCATGGGCATAACCCTCCTGAATAGAATAGCCCTCTCTGCGATGACCCTAGCCCAAGTGGTTGGGGAATCCAAGTCCACAATCTGGTCCATTTGAGCAGCAATGGAAGAGGGTGGAATGGGATGTCTCCCAAAAAGTAGAAAGTAAGGAGCGAAATGAGACAAAGAGGCGTGTTTGGACATCCTATAACCCATGGCAATGTAAGGTAAGGGTAGGTCCTAATCCTCTTTGTTCCTAGTGAGGCAAATCTTCCGAAGTCCCTTCTTGCATGTCTGAACCATCCTCTCTGTAAGACCATCAGCTTGGGGATGATCCCTTGAAGTTCGGTGATGGTCAATGAAAGCATGATCAAGTAGGTCTTAGAATTATCCTTTGAATTTTGATCCTTGATCAGTAAGGCAGCACAAGTCCCAAACCTACTTAGGACTTGTTGTAAGAAAGCCTAGCTAGTGCTATGTGATGATTTGTGCGACAACGCAACAAGTTCGACTCACTTTAAAAAATGTTCAATCATAATCATGATGTAAACATTATCCCTAGAGGTCTATGGTAACTCTCCAGCTAAATCACATGACTAGCGATAGAACATGCCTTGAATAGAGACTAGAGAAAGCATGAGATGTCGAGAGGAGAAGGAAGTTTTCACTCTATCACATTGTTCACGCCTAGCAATGACATTTCGAACTTGAACATACATACCTTTCCAAGTCCTCCCATATATCCACAATGGGATGCTCAACCACATTACATTGCAATAATGCAAGATAACTAGATACATAAGATACATGTATTGTTGGATTCTGGTCAAAGTCTTGCCTGGATTTTGAGAAATCTTCAAAGGTAATGAAGGGTTTCCGTGACATGGTATCTGCATTTTGATGTGTAATACCAGGTCAGTGAATAACCTTGAATTCATACTTCTGAAATATAAGCGCCCAACAAGCTAACTTACTAGTAAGCTTGTCGTTGGTCATTAACCACTTGATACGTTAGTGGTCGGTATACAAAATGAACTTGGTGCCATAAAGATATAGCTTAAAATGTATGACGGCCCATACAATAGCAAAACACTCCCCCTTGTATGAAGAGTAGTTGCTTCAGCCTTATTGTTACTTTAGGATGCATAGGCGATAACATATTATTTGCCTTCTTCATTAAATTGGCCAAAAATAGCACCAATACCAATAGCACTTTAGTTAATGTGTAGAATGAAGACCTTGCTGAAATTAGGTCTTCTCAAAATGGGGAACTCTGAAAGCTTTTCCTTGAGTGTGTTGAAAGCTTCCTGAACCTCTTCACTCCATGTCCAAACAACATCCTTCTTTAACAATGCATAGAAAGGATGAGCAATAATACTAAAGTCTTGGACGTAAATCCTGTAGTAATTACATAATTTGATGAAGTTCCTCAAAGTGTGAACATCAGTAGGATAAGCATCTCCAAAATGGCTACTACTTTGGCCCAATGAGCCATAATACCATTTGGCAAAATTCTGTGTCCAAGGTAGATTACTAAGGTGACAACAAACTCACACTTTTTACGATGGATCTTCATATTGACTTCGTGGAGCCTCTTGAATAACTCCTCAAGATGATCCAAGTGCTGCAAGAATCCCTTATTATACACTAGGATGTCATCTATGTAGCACTTCAAGAAATCTACCCCGTCGAAAACTTGGTCCATGACTCGTTGAAAGAAGATAGGTGCATTTTTCAATCCAAAAGGCATCACAAGCCATTCCCACAACTTGTTGCTTCCATGGAATGTTGTTTTTTTGCGATCCTTCACAGTAAGCACAATCTGGTTGAAGCCTTGCTTTAGATCCACAATTGTGAAGATGTTTAAGTCTCCAATGCTATCAAGCAAATCTTCAAGGATGGGCATGGGGTACCTATCTTGAGGTGTAACCAGGTTCAAAGGCCTATATCCTTTTTTCAGTCCATAATCCAACTGAATTGTTTTTTGTTGGCATTATTATAGCGGCTACGAAATTAGAACTTGATGGTTGAATGAGACTAACCTCATGGAGTTCTTTGCATTTTTCATTTACTAGTTCCCATTCATGCTTGCTCAACCTATGCCTCCTCGAATAGATGGGTGTCTCATTTATAAGGTCTATAGAAAATTGCATGGTCTTACACCTACCTAAGCCTTTCATTAAAAATGCAAAAACATTCTCATACTCAATTAGCAAGACTATGACTTGGTTTCTCTCCTTCTTGGTGAGTTGTTTCCCCATAACGAAAGGGTAGTTGGAAACACATGGAATGGAGTTGGAAAGTGTGTTTGAAGAACCTATTGTATTGGGTTTTCCACTATTTAACTATGTAGATTTGTAGAAGGTTATACTTGTTTTTCCAGAAGTTCATGTACCTCTAGGTGTATCATAAACAACTTGGGGCAAATTACATGATACTTCTTCCCCCCTAACACTAAGAGTGAAGTGTAGAGTGTTGAAGATAGGCAAGTGTATTTGGTCGGGGTGCCATGTAGTCACATTGCTAGAACTGCAAGTTGATTGAATCAGTGCTAATGTTGTGTAGATTTGAAAAAGTACACAGGTTACCAACAACCATGTCAGGGAGTTCAGGTCCATGCCTTTCCCTAGTAGAGCAGTACGTTCCAATCTAATCTCCTTGGTGTGACTAATAATGTTAATTTGGAACCCCATAGCCCTTTCTCTTTCTTTTGGGCTTGGTTCATCCCAAGTGGCTAAAGCATGACGATACACCAGGCCTCGTCCATCTCCCTAAAAGGCGTGTGCTCCTACGAAGGAGATAAAGGTGGGCCAAACACCTCTTGGTTTTCCTATTGTGTTCGTAGGAAACCAAGGAAGTTTTTCTTGCTTTATAACTAGTTAGCAGGAACTTTGATCATCTAATATGTGAAAAACTTACAGGTTGGGGTCTTTGATGGTACATCTCAGAGCCAATTACAGAATTGAGAATAGTGCAAGGTTGTTCCACTAGTTGCGCAGTTGATGCGCATAGGAACCGCATCGTGCTGCATCAAGTATGAACGGTTTTCCAAGGTAATGCTTAATTAGCATGTAGTGCTCCTAAACTTTTTCCCTCTAGTTAAGCTAAGAAAGGGTGTTTTCAATTACATAACCAAACGTAGGAGAAATGGATTGAGCCCAGGTGATCAATCATACCATGTCCATGAAGAGACCAGATCTTATGTCATTCAAACCTTCTCCAAATCTAGCTATTAAAAATCCTTGACACTCCTAACCTGAAATGATGAGGTCCATGGGGCCAAGTAATTCCAGATGTTTTTTTTAAATTAGTTGTATGTCAGAAGGCAAGAAAGTGAAACTAGCCTTCCATGCGATGGTTACAAACTATTGTGAAAATCTGGCTATGAGCTTCATCATTCTCGATGCTGCCACTTGCTTTGCAATAAGATCAATGTCTACATAAAAATACCTCCAAACCACCATCCCTGATTGTAGTAGGGTTTTGAGACATGTACCAATACCACCAAAGAATTCTAATAATGTAATCCCCTCTTTAGGTGGTGTCTAGGTGATCAGTTGACGAATTACTGGCTTAATCGGTTTGCCATGGCTTTCCATGTTCTCAAAACTAGACAAAGTTTTGACCAAAGGCTCCTAAGTTGCTTTGAACCTCTGTAAAACCTCTTGTCCGTGTTGAATGCCAGTAGGAACCTCCCTCAAGCTTTCAATAATTTGGGCGTAAGTTGTTTCCTCTTCATCTCCCTTTATCCACTTGTGGCTAGTTTGTTGGATCTAGGAAATAGTGTGTTTCCTTGAACATACAATGGTGAGCCATAGGACTATGATTCCCATGTACATCAAAGGATATATATCCTAGGTGGTGGTCATCACTCTCCCAATCCACTCGATAGTATGCATGTTCGAACTAGTTATCAATTGTGAAACCTGGTGGAAACAGGGGCTTTTGCCCAATGAGCACATCATAACTGGTGGCATTAGTGACTAAACATCTAACATGTAAGCAAAACTCCTGATCTATACCTTCATTGAAATTAAATGCAATCAAATCTGAACTCTCCCTAAGTACCTCCTCTATGTTCCCACTAGCGGTGCGAATTTGCCACATAGATTTTCGTAGTTTGGAGTCGAGCATGCCCATTTTCTTGGCAAATTGAATTCCAAGAATCAATGGTTGGGCACCTGTATCAAGAATTACCACTCTGGGTGTATGTCCTCCCACCTAGATTGTTGACTCAATATTGTTGACAATGGCAACTTTGATGGCGATGGAAGTTCTTTCACTAGGCACCACCTTCGGAAATGAATGAGAGACTTTGTGAAGAGAATGACTATCCATAATGCCTTTCCTGAGTAAGAAATCCACAAGTGAGATGTTCTTACCTCCCTTTTGATATGTGAATGTAGAATCAAAGGTAGGAGGGCCCACTAATTTAGCCATCCTAGAACTAGTGACTAGATTACGAACACCATTTATAACACATGAACCAATTGAGTGTCTCTCCAAGGTGTTGGATGGGACCCCTATAGCATGTGGATGAAGGATTGGTAAAGGACCTGATGTAGTGTTCAGGGTATCCTTTAATACTATAATTATGTCCTTGGTACTTAGCTTCAAATCTTGAAAACTAAACAATGGTGTACTCAGAAATTTTTACGCACTTCACACATTTGAAATTGGCACTCCATAAGCTGATCAGTGGAAAATTATGTGTTTTCCTTATGTACATGTACTCTTGGGACACAAGAATTTGATGCCCTAATAGCTTGTGGTGTAGTAATTTCCTCCCCCCTTGCCAACAAACTGCTTTCTTCTTCCGTGTTAAAAGGACGAAAAGATTGTGGCATGACTGTTCGAGCTCCTTTAGCCCTGGTAATAAGACTTGAACCAAATGCAAATCCATCAATCTAAATTATTTGCCTAGTGGTAGAAACTTTGGGTGCCACATTAGCCTTTTGTGTTGTGAAGTAAGAAGGGCAAAAAGAAGTGGTAAATTCTAATGTGAAACTAGAATTATGTGCACTGAAAAAAACATACTCCCCAACCATGGCATCGTGTGAGAAGCCATAAAATGACCTAGGAGGCCCTCTTGTGATCCTAAACCCTATACATGTTGGGCATGACTAGCTGGTTGGGAAGACTTGTCTTTTAAATTAGCAAGTTGGGCCTTTAATGATTCAAGTTCATTTTGTAGAGTTAAAATTTAAGCGGCATGGGCTTGAAGCACCTCCTTCTTGTCAGCATTGTGCTCCTCCTTCTTAACATTCTTACTGGAATTATCCTTGGTGGGGAAAGCCTAAGTGGAAGGTTAAGGTGCCTTGGCTTTTAGTTGAGGGGCAGCGGAAGATGCTGGCAGATTTTGTTGCGATAATCGAAGTTGCTTATTTTTTGAGAACTTGGCAAAACAAATTTCATGATGTCCCTTTTTCTCACAATAATCACAAAAAAATTTCTTAGAGGGAATGTTGCACTCATTAGCTTTATGGGCAGGATTGCCATAGTAGTTTCAAGAAGGTAGGACGGGTGCAGCCAAGTGCACTGCTTTAGCCCTTGAAAAAAATGTGATGATCTGGTTAGCATAGTTGGTGGAGGCTAAGGCCTTGAACGTGATAGAAGCTTAAGAGTACTAGCCTCATAGTGTGCATGAACTAGTTCCAGCTTTTTTGAAATGTTGTACACATCTAACAAAATATATGAGTCTTGAAATTTTACAAAAATTCATTGCAAAACTTGCACATGGATTGTCGGAATACCTTCCAACGAACGAAGATACCGATGGGTAACCTTTCGATCTTTGATGCTCTAAGTGTGCTCTTTGAGCTTGAAAAACGTCCTCTAGAACATATTGAAGGTTTCATCCTTCTATCGAAAAAAGGTCACGAGTTATAAAAAAATTTCAAAACTTTTAACCGAAAATTTCGACTCATGAACTCGAAAGAATTCCCCCACTGGATTAGCATATGTTGGTTGTCGCAACCCTAGCTTTGGGCTTGCGACCAAAGCAAAGGGGTTGCAAGGTGGCGGGCCAAGAAGAAGGAAGCCCGAGAGTCAAAGCAAAGGCATTGCAAGGGTGCGAGCCAAGAGGAAGCCGGGGAGTCACATCACATACTCCCAGGAGTGTAAGAAAGTGTGAGGGAGTGTGAGGGAGTGAACACTTACATTCCCAAGGCAACTCCCACTTTGGGAGATGTAGTCCCGGTGGACTTCTAAAACTTCAGAGAGCGATTGTAGGGGTCAAACCTCAATATCTTGTGGCGTTCTTTATATCATTGGAAAGATCTTGAAGCTTAGATGTCTAAAATGGGCTCGCATTGCTCATTTGGAAATCTGAAACAAAAGTTATGGCCAAAGGAAGGGTCGGGAGTCGAATTGGCAGTTTGACTCCCGACCACAAAAAGCCGAGAATCGACCCAATTTACTTAGCGGAAGGGGGCGTGCCACATATCCTTGCAAAGCTCTCGACGAGACTACAACTTTGCTTTAGATTGCATCACAATCCGAGGTCTGCTTGCAAAATTATGGGGCTCCAAAGTTGCGAGAGTCCCATTTGGCGCGATTTCGAGACTCCCATTCGGGAGTCCCGGGAAAAAGAGCCATTTGGATGTAGCCTCCGTGGAGAGCTGCAGAGTATACTATAAGGGGGAAGGTGGTGGCTTCCCCCAAGTCCGGGCCGTGATGAGTCTTGTGTGTCCGTGTTGCCCATGGCTCGTCCTAGCACCAAGGGTGCTCCAACTATGCACTAACCACTTTGTGTGGGCTATGTGTGGGCCCGTGTGAGTGAGTGAAGCTTGTCAACTCTTCCTAGTCCCATCCCGGAGCTCCAACACGCCCCTCTACCCCTCAAAGTGTTGTGAGCTAAAGAGCGTGCTCCGACTTCTCCTTCTTCTGCTGTTTTCTACTTGGGCTCACATTTGAGTCTTTTAAGGAGTTGGGAGTGCGTCATTGGTGCATCGATGGTGGGGGGAATGTTTGTGATGGCAACAATGGGTTGTTGAAGATAAAGGTTTACTGAAATAGGTACCGAATTTAGACTATTGGGCATAGTCCCATGATGTACAATGACAACCTCCAGTGCAACTTGAGAGGCAGTGGCAATGGCTATGGCATAAGCTGGATTGGGGATTTGGGTGACGCCCAAAATCTTCGGAAAATGTTATTTATAGACATCCAATGCCTCCTAATGCACATAATGGGCCAATTATTTGAATGCGAACGTTTCAGTGTAATAAACATAATACTTGAGCTCCAATTCATAAACCACAACTAAAAAAGTTGCCCTAAATTCCCTCAAAGAAACGATACCTAGCCTTCCGCTGAACTTCTCAATTCTCCAAGAAGAACTATTGATGTTGCAACCCTAGCCTTGGGCTCACGGCCAAGGCAAGGTCTTGCAAGGTTACGGGCCAAGAGGGAAGCTCGGGAGTGCAAAAGAATGTGAAGGAATGAACACTCACATTCCCAGGTGAACTCCCATTTTGGGAATTAAAGTCCCAATGGACTCCTGAATCTTTAGAGGGTGATTGTAAAGGTTAAAACCCATTGGATTGAAAAGTTCTTTATAGCATTGGAAAGCTATTGAAACGCAGATGTCAAAAATGGGCTTGCATGACCCATTTGGACATCTAAAACACAAGTTATGATCAGAAAAAAAGTTGAGAGTCAAATTGGCAATTTGACTCCCGACCACTAAAAGTTAGGAATTAACCCAATTTCCTTACGTTCAAGTGGTGTGCGACATACCGTTGGAAAGCTCTGGACAAGGGCTACAACTTTGCTTTAGACTTCATCTCAATCAAAGGTCTAGACACAAAGTTATGAATCCCATCTTTGGGAATTTCGGAGTCCTGGGACAAAATGCCATTTGGATGTGGGCCTCATAGAGAGGCACAAAGTATATTATAAAGGGGAAGGTGGTGGCTTCCCCCAAGTCCGAGTTGTGGTGAGTCTTGTGAATCCAAGTTTGCCCGTGGCTCGTCCTAGCACTAAAAGTGCTCCATCTATGCACTAACCAACTTGCTATTTGGTTTGTGCAAGTTTGTGTGAGTGATTGAAGTGCTTATCAATCTTCCTAGTACCATCCCAAAGCTCCAGCACACCCCTCTACCCTTGAAGTGTTGCGAGTTAAAGAGCGTGCCCCAACTTCCTACTCTTCCACTGTTTTCATCTTAAATTCACATTTGAGTATTTTGAGGAGATTGGGAATGCGTCTGTTAACATCCATGGTGTATATGGGTGTAAAGGTAACAACTTGCAGTGAAATGTATGGTGATGGTGTGAAAGTTGATGCACTAGCAAGCATACCCCTTAATTAACCCTTCCAAATGGACTCGAATGTACTGTTGATGTAGTGTAGGCTAAATCTAAATTCTTGGTAGGAGTTGTACTGGATGATGGTGGTGTTGTAAATTTTTGATGGTACCGTTGTATAGATTATGTGCTCAAAGAAATCAATTCAAATGATTTTGTGTTACTTTACAGCTAATACCTTGGTTCTGGCTAAGCGATAGTGGTCTCATCATTTGAGGACATGGTGTTATCCCATGCCCCAAAATTTGTAGCAATATATAGAACTAGCTACAAAGTTCTAATATAACTTATGCAATTAAATGCAACCGTAATAAAAAAGGTATCAGATATGTATATACGTAGTACATACGATTTGAAAAATACGAGGATGAACGGCAATGGACAAACGTCAATGGATAGACATCTGTGGATGAACATCGACGGACGGAAGAGGTTGGACAAATGGAACCATACAAAAAAAACCAAACGAAACCAAACAAAACCAGATGAACGACAACTATAATAAACGGCAACGAACGGTGACAGACAACAATTACAATGGATGATGACGGTAATGGATGGCGAACGGCAACGGACGACAACTATGAGGGACGGCAATGGTGATAGACGATGACTACGATGGCAACTGCCATAAACGACAACTACGATGGTAACAACGATGGACGACAACTACGACAGTGATTGTAACGATGATGGCGACAACAATTATAATGATGATGGCGACGATTACAACAACAACTACAATGACAACAATGACTTTAACAGTGACAACAATTTCAATGTCAACTCTGACGATGACTACGACGGCGACGACAACAACAACGGCAACTGTGATAGTGATGGCAACGAATGGCAATGGACAACAATTGCAACAACGACAACACTATAGAGTGGTCCGTGTCGACGAGCTCTATGGCAATGCTGTGTGGAAGAGAAGAGATTTTTTTTTTCTTGTACTTCATGGTTTTTTTTTCTCTCTTCTTCTTTTTCTTCTTCTTGAATTG
>Ga0209611_10009563_pt1 | contig 14636 bp, 16 predicted proteins | sample S1TSphgellanicum_3_FD_187693 | JGI IMG/M metagenome (GOLD analysis project Ga0209611, IMG submission 187693) | Host-associated microbial communities from peat moss isolated from Minnesota, USA - S1T2_Fc - Sphagnum magellanicum MG (SPAdes) (version 2) | ecosystem: Host-associated > Plants > Peat... | reverse complement strand
AAAAAAAAAAAAAAAAAAAAAAAAAAAAAAAAAAAAAATTTTGCGCTTTGGGGAAAACAAAATTTTTAAAAATTTGTTTGGGGGGGGGGGCCGGGGAATTTGTTTTTAAGACCCCCATAAATTGAAGCTGCTCTCAAGTACGAACTACAAAGCATGAGATCTTGCCACGTGTAAGAAACCGAGTAGCTTCATTTCAGCAGATTAGGCCCTGGCTCTGACACGTAGCAAGAATAACCTTCTCACTACATGCCCTACAATCTGAATAGGTACAAGTTTGTCCAGGTGTCAATTTTAACACGTGTCGTTCTGTACGTGGACCCCTCGGTGCACGAAGTAGTTGAACTAGTCCAGTACATGAACAGTTCACCTACGTGGCAACATTTTTAAAAATTTAATTTAACTTGGCAACTTTTTTTCTTTTAAAAAAATATTTTCTATTATTTTATTTTATTCTATTTTATTTTTGTTTGGGGGTTGTTGTGGGGAGGGGTGGCTGGCTGAAGACTCAAGACTCAACACAAAGGTGGCTGAGGTGGTAGGGGCCCAAATCTTCAGAAAAGACAAAATTTAAAGCATAAAATAAATTTAAAAAATATTAAAGCACTTAATATTTATCCCAACATAAAATCTGATTCCTATTAAATATATAACTCTTGATATTAAGTATAATTGTGGGTTTAAGTGCTTTTAAACATTACAACAAAGTTTGCAAAAAATATATATGTTCAAGTGTTGAAGATTGCTAAAAATTTTAGTTCAAAATTATTAATTCATCTAAACCCACAAATTTATTTTTTTAATAATGAAAATATGAATATCCAACAAAACATTGTGTGAGTTGTAGATTTAGCATGTGAGAGGTGATTTACAAATTTTGTTACCAAATCTCAAGTGCAATATGCCAAAATGTTTGTGATAATTTTAAATCAACGATGATAAATTGGCTTTTGAAAGCATTCTTGGGGTTTATGTTTGTGATATAAGTGGGACAACATTTTGAGATGTTCAAGAATATCACAATTATAAAATGGTAAGCATGTGTGATATTTTTAGCAACATTTTAAAGGATTTAGGTGATATAACATGTGAAAAATATTATTTTGTTTTAATTGTTGTTTTGATGATGTAACAATGCTAGAGGACAAATTTATGCGTAAAACTAAAAAAAAAGAATAGAAGTGATCCACTTATGAGAAATGAGACAATAACCTTGCATGTTTATGCATAATAATTTGGAAAGATTTTTTTTTAAACCTTTGGTTTTAATTAAAATTTTAAATGTTGCCTCATTATTAATGTTATCCTAGAAACGTTATTATTCAAAAAAATTTATTGAATAAATTGCATTTCATTGTACTTTGAATTTATCAAAATGGTTCAAACATCACAACTCCTAACCCCTAATTGTTTAGAGTAGTCCAACTATATATGGTGAGAATTATTGATTTGAGCTAATTATTGATTCAGAATTATTATTGTGAATATGTGTTTTAATTTGAATTTGGATTCCCACCTCATCAACATTCACATTGTGATTATAATTATTTGATCTAAACCAATGTGTGAAATTACATGTTAACCTATTATATGTAGATATTTGATGTAGCTAATGGAGTTAATTTCTTCTTTCCAACATGATGTTTTTTTGCCTACTAATCATTGTTGAATTTTGAAAGCTTTTGTCCTTGAGGTGGTTTGTCTAGTTTGTCATTTGAAAAAATGATCTAGTAATTTTAAGCTTTCATAAATATCAACAAGGTGGAAGCTTTGAGCAATAGTTTGGAGTTATGGTTGTTTAGACTCATTTCATTTCAAGGTTTTACACCCTTGGAGTGACCAAATTAACTTTTTTTAGATCATCAAAGTAGCGGCATGAAAGTTCAAAAGTGGTTAAAACTTGATGGACAATGGGGTCACTTGTTCATATGCTATTGATTCATACCACAATAAACCCACCTTAAAAGGACATAAAAAACTATATCAATATGATTATAATGTGTATTTGTGCAAAAGAATGATATGGAGATATTGTAACCCATAAATGGATTGAAAATAGATATTCAAAGTTGATTATAGATTTTTCACAAGTTTGAACTTGAAGGGACAATAACATTTCAATTTGCAATTTGCAACACCAGTTTTTAGTGTGGCAAAACACATGTCAAGAATTATTAACATATTTCAAATATAATAAACTCAAATAGAATTGAGAAGTAACTTGACAATAAGGTTTACATAGATATGCAAATCTAACAACACTTCATCAAGTGGGAAATGCAAGAGTGACATCCACATTTCAACAAGAGTTTTGTTCCCATTCAATGATCAAAACTCAATTGTTGCATCACTTAAGTATGAAGGTTGGATTGAAGAAATATTGTAGTTAGATTCTAGGCATTTCTAAACTATTTATTTTCTATGTAATTGGGTGGTGGCAAATTTTGAAGGTTCTAATGCAATAGTGAAAAGTGATGAGTATGGGTTCATTTCAATGTTCATTTTGACCATCTCATTTCACTTTTTGTTGAGTCTTCGGCTTTCCCAATGCACATGAGAAATGAGTTTAAAAAAAGTTTCCCAAAGCTAGCAAGAAAAGAGAAAAACATATGCTCAATTTCATCCATAGTGACATATGTAGCCCATTCAAAGTTAGACCCCTAGGAAGAGTTCAATATTTCCTCACCTTCATTGACAATTGAAATCATAACATCTAGTAAGTCAAGTTTTTGAAATTTAAGAATTGGGCATTTGAGGCCTTCCATGAATTTAAAAGGACTATTGAAATTAAAACTAGACAAAAAATGAAGGCTTTAAGGATTAACAATGGAGGAAAGTACAATTTAATTGAATTTAACAAGTTTTGCAATAAAGTAGGTAGTATGAGGGAGTTGAACATAAAATACTCCATTAGCAAAATGGTGTGGTAGAATGCAAGAATTAGGTGATACTTGATACAACCAAATTTATTGTTGTTAAAGGAGCTCTTCCAAAATCACTTTGGGAAGAATTAGTGAAATATGTTTGTTATTTGTAAAACAAAAGACCATCCAAAGCAGTCAATCAAAAAACACCACTGAAAGTATTCACTAGAGAGAAGCAACTAGATCTTGTTGATTTGAATGTTTTTGGAACTAAGCCCATATACACATACCTAAAATCAAAAGAGGCAAGTTGGAAAACAAATCTTGGAAAAGGACATTTGTTGGAGTTGATGGGAACAACTAAGGTTACAAGTGTTACACACATGCCCTCAAGAAGATAATCATTTAAAAAACATTGTGATGAATGAGTTTGGACAACATAGATTTGATTTGGAGGCAATACCATCAAGGTGGAGCATGAAGTATACGCACCATACATAAAATAATTTTTTTTTCCCATCCTCATTGCAAGATCACAAGAAAGGGTGATTGCAAGAAAAGGTGGACCAATTCTAGCAAAGTGTTTTTTTAATGATCCAATAGCACCATGGAATTGGAAAGTAATGCAACATAAAAAACCAAGAAGGTAAAAAAACGTTTAGTACATAAGGCATTATAACAACATGACAACCTGAACAAGGTGGGGTTCAAAACACCAAGCAACAAGGGGGCATTGTGTTACCCCTCAAGCAAGAGGAGGTGCTTAAGGTAGGCACATTTTGACAATTGCCTGGATCACTATGTGACTTTGGTGATGACAGAGGTGATAAAAAGGGGCCATCCAAGCAATGCATTGTTAAAGGAGGTTGGGAAGGGCTTGTACGTGCTTGGAATGCTTATTGCTCTTATACCCCAAGTAGTTCTAGCTTTGTTACCACCCCAAGTGTTACCAACTTGTTCGAAAAAACTACGAGCAAGCAATTGCCATAGCCAATTTACCAACCTTCCAAAATCAAGATCAAGTTTCATCTCATGAGGAAAGAAAAGAAGAGCCACTTCAAATTAAAACCTTCACCACCCTAAACCACCCAACTTTTAGAAGAAGCTTTTTGTTTAATTTTGTTTTAAAAAGGTATAAGAGCTTTGGTACCTTGCACCCCTCCCAAAAAAATTCAAAATAAAATAATCATTTGAATATATATTTTTATATTGTGAATAAGGGCTAAGAACCAAAACCCTACAGGGTCCCATTACCCTGTTCAAGTATCTATTTTTATTAACAAAAAAACTAGTTAAATTCTCATGATGCCTAATTTTCAACTTAATGAAAATTGGGGTGCTCTATTTTTAGTCCAAGTATGGGATCTAATGATAATTGGCAAGATTCAAGGTGAAAATCAACCTAAAAATTGAAATGGTTTTCACTCAATTTTAAATAATCGAGCCCAACACAACTTATAACCTAATTACTTTACATTCATCAATGTGATAAATGTTACTTAACTTTAACCAACATTGTATATAGGGGATGAATGATAAACACCCCTGCCCCACAACCTTAATGTACAATTGAACTTTTGTTAGTTTGATTCCCTTTTGCGTAAATAAATGTAATTTTAGTCATCTTCCTAAGTGTGATCAACATTTGTTTTTCCTTAACACTTTCAAACCTTTAGTTATGAATGGAGAAAATAATGAAGCTTTTGGTCCATTGATTCCTTCATTACTCAATGAAATAGTTTTGCAAGACATATGGCCAAGGGTCCTTGATATTTATTACTATTGCAAGCTTAAACCTTTGAAACTTGTTTGTAAGCAATGGTTGAAGGAAATTGTGAGATTAAAAGAATAATAGGAACATTTATGGCAACTAAATCTTGAAAGGTAGGAGGAATCATGCTTATGTTATGAGAAATGGTTGGATGACTTAACAAAGGAGTTGAAGCACAACCTTGATTATTGGTCTCCATATGAAAAAGGTGAGTGCATTCAACCCATCATTCTTGAGAAAATTGGTATTGAAGGTAGACAATTTAATTTTGCCATCCAAAAGTATGCAATAATTTCAAGGTTCGTTGTTCTTATGCTCAACAATGGTTGCTTGAACTATGTTGAGAAGAATGATGAAATTTAGGGTATTTTTTCCTCCTTGTGTAGCTTAAGCATCTATTTGCATTGAATGAATATTTGTTTGCCCAAATTTTTAATGAAAATGTCAATAGGTTGTTGAATAAATGGGATGTAAAACACTTTTATCCATGGTTTACATAATTACATTTTTTTAATGAAATTTTTTTTGGGGTAATTTTATAGGGATTCAATATATGATATATTGAAGGAAAATTAACTTAAATGAAAAACCTTGTTCAAAAAACTTAACCAAAAAACATTATGAACTTTTGAATGTTTTAAAGTGAACTTTACTTTCAAAAGTCCATATCATGATCATTTATTAATGGATTTCAATTTTTTTTTCTCTTAACATATATGTTAAGAAATTATATAGTTAGACTTTTATTCACATAATTTTTATTATTTAATTAATCATCTTTAATCCCCCACTTAAGCAATGATATCATAGTAAATTATAATTTTAACATTATTGAAGGGACTTTTTATGGACGATTTATTTATTTTATAATGAGATTTTCAGATTTTTTTTATTTTCAAATATTAGAATGTTTGCTTTAAACTTAGTTAATGATTATGTTTTTAATCAATAGAGACTTCACTTTTTGACTCTAGTGCCTCTTAAAACTATTACCTTCATTTTGATGTTTTAGAGTAGGCAAGTTTTTGGGAAAAAATTGTTGCTAAAGCCAACATCCATGATTGCACCAACAAACAACAATTTTTTCTTAATGCTAAGTAAATGAAATTTGGAAATATTCTTTATTTCATCAGTTTTGAATTTTGCAATCATTTTGCCTTCTTTAACTATGTTATGGTTATCTCCTCCTAAAATTGCAATGGTGTTACTATGGCATTTTTTTCTAGGAAACTAATAGGTCACTATTTCTTATTACATGCACTGTTGCTCCAAAATCAAAATACCAAGATGGATACATTCAAGTTAAAAAGAATCAACTAACATGTAACTAGTATTTTATTTTTTATGATTTAATGTTTAAAATTATACTAATGTTGTAAACTTTTTTAATGTGTTTACATAAAATGGAGTCTTGATTATTGAATGAAGAAATATATTATGGAAATGTGTGGAATGATTTGGAAGGAATCTAATGAAGGTAAAATATTAAAAAACACTCCTAAAGCATTGCAAGTAATGTTTTTCCATTACTTAATGGATAATGATTCCTAAATGAATTTTTTTGTGAAAATTTTCTAAGCAATTTTTTACATAATAGTATAATGCAACATCTTTTTTAATCATAAATTTTTTAAATGATTTTCTCAATTTACAAATGAAATATTCTTAAGATATTTTAGGAATATTTTGAAATAAGTAATCATTATGGGGTACCATTGGCACCTATTAATTTGAATGCACCCAAAAAAAATTGAAGACATCTTAAGTAGGTACTTTCATAGACTCTCTTGTTTTTCATGGTCATCTATAGAAGTGTTATTTTCTTTAGCTTCATTTTCAAATTGTGGGTTAAATGTCATATAATGGACTTGTTGGTAGTGGGAGAAGCTCTAAAGTTGTCCATTTAGTTCCTTCATTTTGATCACCAACCTTTGAATCTTGCAATCATGTTCCTAATGCCCTTTGGTTCCATAGTAAAGGCAACTCTTGGGTTTGGAGTCATTTTGAAATGTTTTTAGATTTGTGTTAGCCTTTATGGTTATGCTTCCATCATTGGCACTCTTGGTTGGGATTCTTCTCCTTTGAATTGTGGTATTGGATTTCTTTATGGCTACCTTCTTGCTTGTGGTCTACTTCCATCGGATGTATTTTCTCTAAAGTTGTGATTGTTATATTTTGGAACTTTGTTCTTGTGGGCCTTCGCACGAACAATCAATGGATTTTAAGAAATCTCCTTTTCACTGTTTGTTTTGATCTCCATTTCTTCATTCAATAATCAAGACTCCAACTCTTCCAATGTTGACATAAAATCTTTGCTAGTCAACATTTTCACAAAGAGATTATATTGACTTGGAAGAGAGTTTAGGATCATAGGGACAATCAATTCTATAGGAACTTGGAGAAGTCTATTCCTTTTATATGATAAAAGTTTCTTTCACATTTTTGAAGTACTCATCCATACTTAAATTATCATCTTTCTTCATGGTTACAAATCTTTTAGTAACATTAGTTTTCTAAATCCTAGGTGTAGTTTCGTACTTATCCTTAAGGTACTCCCAACATTCATGAAAATTTATGAACTCACTGATAAACAATGTGATTACATCTTTGAATAAAAGATTGATTGCACTCAACGTTTTGGACTTGATTTCTTTTTCTAGTGGTGATGAAGACATCTAGAAAACTCTCAACATACTTCCAAAGAATTTCCTTTTGCAACAAATTCATCATTTTGAATGATAAGATTAAATAGTTTTGGCTTCCCTCAAGATGACTTCATTTTGGAATAGAAATATTGAAGTTGATAGTAGAACTTTAAGGTGATCTTTGAGTATTGAAAATTTCCCTAGGATTTATGGTAAGCTTTAATATCCTCCATTCCAACTTCATCTATTTTTGTTATGGTTTCCTTAATTTTCCTCCTTCTCCTATTTGAGATTTCTTGCTTCAACCCTTTTGCTTTGATACCATTTTGGAAATATTCTAAAAGATCTAATTGATTAGCCGATTTTAAGGTGAAAGAGGGATTAAACACTTCAATGAGTAAACGAGAGAAAGAGAAGAAGACAATGGAATAAAGAAAGGTCACATGTGGTTAAATAGGAGATTAACTTAATGACTTGGTTGATCTAGAAGCTTCTAACCTAATTACCTTATAGTCATCAATGTGATGAATGTCACCTAATCCTATCAACACTATATATAGGGGATGAATGACAAATACCTAACAATTGCAACTATTGGAATGAAACAAGATACCTTAATTGAACATAAGGAGGTAGTTACCATGTGTGAGGGAAGCTCAATGTATGTAGACATAAATAGGAACTTGCATTTAATTCATTGTGGACTAAATTGTTAATTTAAAACATTTTCAAATTGGTGGTTGGGATCAAGTTTTTTACTAAATTTGAGGCAAAACATAATTAATATATATTGTTGCATCATTTGGTTGCTCCCAAGTTTTAAAAAATTCTTTAATTTTGCAACTTCCAAAATGCTCAATTATTAGTTTTGAACTTTTCAAAAGTTCAAAATTAACTAAATACATGATTAGGATAATATTGGACACTTATCGAATGATAAAGGATTGAAAAGAAGAAATGAAATAAACAATCAGCAAGAGGTACTAAGCAGATGCGGTATGTAAGTTTTGCCCAAAAGACCAACTATCATTGGAGTGTTGCCATTGGAATCCCAATAATCTGAATAACAAGCTACAAGAAAAGCAAGAGGTAAGGGTCAAGGGGGTAAGAACCTGGCAACCCTATCAATCTACATGGAAGTCCAGCAAATCGCAGAAACATCCCCCAGGTATTGTCAAATGCATGAAAACAGAAAAAATTGGCCCCCAAATACACTAGCTACAATTGTAACCAAAAGACCATAGGGCTACCAAGTATCCTTTCCGCTCTGAGGCCCAGGCTTTGTTTCAAAAAAGAGCCATGCATGAGGAAAAGCAAGCTCAAAAGTCAGGAGAGAAAAAATGGAGGACACCTTGATCAATATGGTCTTAGTGCCATTACCACCCATAGCAAATCTCCAGAGGAGGTAGCATTTAGGTCTGGAGAACCTCTGAAGGGTAAGGGACCCTGGGATTGGAAAGAAGAGGAGAGATTGCGGCAGTTGATGGTGGATACCATGCAGCAATTACAAAAGGAGGTAACAATTTGCACAGGAGCAGTCAGTCTATATGGTAGAGACAGCCTGCATGGTGAAAACCTCTTTGTTGCATTGATCATAGCCATATGAATGTTGCATGATGATGGGATTCCTCAATGATGAATATGTCGTGGCCAAACATTAGAGTGGTTGAGATGCATGATCGTTGTTGACATTGTTGGTGCCATTGGCTTGGGGATGTCAAGTGGCACAGATCCTGCACCAAGACCAGTGCTATGTATGAACCTCGGAGCAAAGTCAATTTTCTATAGAAACCTCTGGACCTGATAAATGAGAACTGCATCCACAAAGCCATGATGCTAAAACATAGTTGTCACAAACTTGTGGGGATTGCAGAGTGTTTATTTGGGCAGCTGATCAGCTGTCTGACTCTGAAATGGAGATTTGTTCCAACCCTAGAATGCATACCCAGCTCCTGGAAGACTTTGGAACAACTGATTAAGTATAAGCTAACCGGCTTTGTGGGATGCACGAACCAGCTGGCTTCATAGATTCCAACACCTGTACTGCATCTGCCATACTGGGCCGCGTGGCAGGTACCTGCACAGGAGCCAAAGACACTATCCATCTGCATTAATCCTATATGGTCTGATGAGTAATGTGAATGTACTCCAAGAACAAACTTGCACTGACCTTGGAAGTGCAAATGATAGCCAGTTTCAGCACTTGGCCAATCTCACTTTCTGGATAGAAGCTGAGCTTGGGATCGATGCAACTACTCAATCTCCCATGTTCCAGTCGGCTCCTGACAAACTCCCCTAGCACAGTAGAATTGCCACCATTTCCCTCAACAGGCTCCCGACCCGTGACCAGTTCCAGGAGCACAACTCCAAAGCTGTAGACATCACATTTTTCAGAAGGACGAAGGCCCTGGCACACCACTTCTGGGGCTGCATATCCAAGGGCTGTGTGGAATCTTCTGCTTGAGGTATAACTGCTGTGCCTTGACAGGAACTTGCCCAACCCATAGTCACTAATCTTAGGCTCAAAGTTTGTATCCAGGAGCACGTTGGTTGATGTCAGTTTGAAGTGCATGATGGGTACACTGCAGGTCATAGTGCAAGTGTGGGACAAAGACGAGAGAACATTAGTGTGCTAACTCTTGGGCTGTGGTAACAAAAGACACCCATCAGGGAGGAACCACTCATGTGAATGCCAATCAGAGAACTACAACTGCAAAGCCATTTGACGAGGACAGTGACAAAGCAGTGTGTTCTAAAAATCCATAATATTAAAATGCAGATCAGGATGGTGGATTGTTTTTGTCTATTTGCTATGACATCAAAGAGCCGATTGCATGTCTAGGCACTTCATCTATGACTGTTGAATGACTGCAAGAAACTCCCACAGCAATTCAATCTAAACTCCAACTGGAACACTAGTGTGACCTTAGACTGGTGATGGAAGTCATGCTTTGAGTGAATTGAACTCAGGAGTTACCAACCGGAAAGCATGGTGAAGATAGGCAAGGCCTCGTGCAATCCCCAGTGCAATGCGGTGGCGCCGCAACCAGGTGAGGGTTGTGGGTTGGCCATGAAGATGATAAAACAGTGTTCCATTGGGTATGTAGTCACACAGCATCAGCTTCAGCTTGGATGACCAGTAATAGCCTTGAAAAGCAACAAGGTTCTGATGCCTCATATGACCCAGACTGTTGATCTCCGTCTCAAGCTCCTCAAGATCTTTTATTTGGTCCAAAGATTTTTGATTTAGCACCTTCACTGCAATTGTCAGCCCTCCATGCAGTCTTGCTTTGTGGACTGTACCAATGGAGCCTCGCCCAACTACACACTCTTTATCAAACAGTGCTTTTGTTACTGCCTCCCAATCCTGATACCTTGCAGGAAGAACGTCATCAAACAGAACAAGCTTCCCCACAATGGGGCTTGTATTAGATGACCCAATATCACCCTCTACTAGTAGCAATTCTTGTTTCCTCTTGTGCTGTTGATTCCACCCCCTAAGATGTAGAAGAGCAATCACAATTACAGCTATAGCAAGGGCCCCAGCAGCTGTGATTGCAAAAATTGCTGTTGCACTCAGGAAGACTTGTTTATGATCCTTGTTTATGACTGGAAGTGTTGTGCTTGTGTTTGGATGGAACACTGTTGTTGGCACATGCACACAAAGGATTTCCAATGGTATGCCACATAGACCAGGATTTCCAATATATGAATCTGCATTGAACTGCCTCAATCTCGTAATCTGGGGGATGGTTCCTGAGAGATAATTGTATGAAACATTAAAATAGGTTAGCTGCTTCAGATTTCCCAAAGAAGATGGGATGCTGCCAATGAAGGCATTGTATTGCAAGGCCAATTCTCGTAGGCATTTCAATTGCCCAAGTATGGAAGGTATGCTGCCACTTAGATTGTTGTTGGACAGGTTCCTGCACATCATAATGCCCTGAGTCTGTATTACAAGGAAGCAGAGGAAATTATCTTGCCAAAGGCAGTATTCCTGAGAGAATCTTTCCTGCAACTTGACTGGTGGGCTGTTTGGGTCATGCAGGAAGTAGCTGTTCAACGCTCATCAATACAAGAACAATGCAGTAAGCAGATTGTTTATCAATAAAAAAGCAAAGCAGTAAAAAGGGGGTCAAGAGAAACAAGAATACGTACAAGGTGATCAAAGAAGTACAGCTTCTAAGAGCAGATGGGATGCTCCCTTGAAGTTTCAAATCTGACAAGTCAAGCACCTCCAGTGCACCAAGGTGTCCAATCTGTGGAGGTATGACTCCATCTATCAGGTTATTTGCTAATCGCAACAGAATGAGTCCACTCAACCCACCTATCTCTACAGGGATTCTACCACCTAGATTGTTGCTGCTAACATCAAGTGACATGAGATCTCTGAGCTGGCCAATCTCTGGAGGCAGGAATGAAGACAGCTGATTGCTCGAGAGGTTTACAGAGATAAGATAAGAGCAAGTATTCAGGGCTGTGGGAATAGCCCCCTGAAAATTGTTGCCAGCAAGGTTCACATTCTGCAACAACATGCAGTTACCTCCATAAAAGGGGAGTTGTCCAGCTAGGACATTGAAGGACAGATCAAGGGTTTGCAAGCTGGGTAAGTAGACAATATCTGCAGGCACCTCTCCTGAGAGACAGTTATTGCTCAGAAGAAGTTCTTCAAGATAGCTTAACTGGCTCAGCTGCAGAGGAAGGCTCCCTGATAGCTGATTGTAGCCCATATTGAGGACCCGTAAAGAAAGGAGACTCCCAAAGGATCCTGGAATAAGGCCTGAGAAATTATTCCTTTGAAGTGACATGTTTTCAAGCAGCATCAGCCTTCCAAGAATTGATGGAATGAAGCCTTGGAAATTATTTGATGAAACATTTAGGCTGGTAAGTTTCATGCAGCTTCCAAGTGAGGTGGGAAGGTAGCCTGTGAACATGTTGGCTGCAAGAGAGATGACTCGTGCATGCCTGAAGCCATAAAATAGGAAGTCAGGAATTGTTCCTGACAGATTGTTCACTGAGAGATCAAGGATCCCCAAGCCAGTCAAGTTGGAAAACGACAGAGGAAGACCACCTGACAGCGCATTGTGGCTCAAATCCAGCTTCCACAGCAGAGTACCTGTTAACCAACCAATAAAACAATCAGAAAGAGGATTTTCTGAGGAATGCTGAAACATGATTTGCCTGACATTATCTTGCGTGCTTATTATGGTCAATGTTAGATCTTCAAAAAGCTTTTAGAAAATTGAAAGCATACAGGTTCAAGTGCAGTTGATTTACCAATTTCTGAGAGCTCTGTCCAAGGGACAGGGCCAGACAGATTATTCCTTGAGAGCACTATACTGCGGAGGTTTTGTAAATGGCGAAACTCAGGGGAGATGGGTCCTGCCAACTTTGTGTTCTGAAGGTTGATCTGTTTGACTTTGGATTGCAGGTCGCAGGTGATCCCGTACCAATGACATGGAGATTGGTCTGAGGCATTCCATGATTTCAGTACCCCAAGAGGATCGTTCACTCCCCCCTTGAAAGCCAAAAGGGCCCACCCTTCATCATTTACAAGAGCCACCACTAGCGTCTCATCCAGTACCAGAGAAGCCACCAGAATTATGCAAATTAGGATTGTGGAGAGAAGACACTGTAATACATGTCTATGCAGTTCCATTTTTTGGATCGAGAAGACATGCCTTGATGAAACCCCCAACAGCAACAGAGTGGTCATCTACAAGCTTCAATATTGCTCCTGTCCTTCTCCTCATCAGTTGCTTCATACCATCATCACAATGTGGCCAACAATATTGCTTCACGAATTGCTGTAAAAATTTTGGCGCCATGATCCTCCCTTCATGCCTTGCAACTGTCATGAGCTTGTGTTTGCATAGTATTGAGTATCCTGGATGCAAGTCAAGAACCTACTGCAAAAGATTAGCATCTGAAAACTAACATGGTCATAGTCGGGCTTAAGCTCCTTTCTCTGCATCAATTTGGTCCCAGCTCTTGCGTCAATCAATCAACTTGTAAAGAGTTTTTGCACCTCCTGGTTCATATTCACTGCGTCGTTTTGTTCAAATTTCGAAGCAAAGAAGAGCAGTAATCGAACAAGAGAAGTGACTGGAACAAGAGAGGATTGCAACAGACCGACAGAGAACGAATTCTGACAAGAGACCTCACCAAATGTGCAAAGAAGCAACTCGCGATTCACAACTCTTGAGTGCCGAAGGAACTACTGCTCTAGTAGAGCCAGCTAGAAAGGACGCACCAACGCAAAGATGCAAACACAAACCAAGATTACGATCACGACTGTAATGGTTGTTGTAGAAGCACACGACATGATCTTGAACAACTCCACAATAGAGAGATCACACCGATGGCAATGTCGAAGCTGGAACAAAAAGGAGAGCAACAAAAAAGCTTCATGCAGATCTCATCCCCGAATCCCTTGATTTTGCTAAGTTCTCTTCGTTCCACAAGGAGAGAACCTGCATGCGTTGCAGAATTGAGGAAGAGAAGAATCATGCACAAGGAAGAGACAAGAGAAACTGCAAAATGCAACAAAGTGCGCAGTTGTGCACATCAAAAGTTTCTGATCTCCGGAGAAGAGAGAGAGTCGACGTTTAAAAACTTCATAACGAAAGATTCTTGCAGAAAACAAACTACACAGAGAAACAGAAAACTGGATCATCGGACTCAAAATTGAACACAAATTGTGAATCTGGAGCAAAGAAGATCAAAGAGAAAATAAAAGCCTGGCTGTTTCAAAACACACTAGAGTCACAAACACAAACAAAAACATGCAAGAATAATCATGCACAAGAAAGAGATAAGACAAATTGCAAAATGCAACAAAATGCGCGTGCGTGTACATCAGAAGTTCCGATCTCAGGAGAAGAGAGCTCGACGTTTGAGAACTTCATAACGAAAGCTTGTTGCAGAAAATAAATTGCACAGAAAAACAAAATCTGGATCATCTGACTCAACTGAACGCAATTCAGAATCTGGAGCACGAAAATGGAGGCGAAGAAGATCAAAGAAAAAAGAAAAAAGAAAAAAAAGAAAAAAGCCTGACTGTTTCAAATCACACTAGAGTCACAAGTTACACAAACAAAAACATGCAAGAAACATACAAGACAAAAAACACGTACCTCAGAAAAGCAGCAGCGATTGACAGAGACGGAGGAGGCTCAGGCTTTGTTCCGTTGAACGTTCCGCCCCGGAGCTCCAAATTTCGTTTTGAAAGATTTTCAAAACCAGTGTTCAGATCCTTTCCAAATTTCGCTTCTGATCTTTTTTTATTTGTCATTCCTAAGGATTTTTTTGGTGTTTGCAAGTTCCAAAAGAAGACAAAACACACTCTGATATTATTGC
>Ga0209611_10009562_pt1 | contig 14636 bp, 10 predicted proteins | sample S1TSphgellanicum_3_FD_187693 | JGI IMG/M metagenome (GOLD analysis project Ga0209611, IMG submission 187693) | Host-associated microbial communities from peat moss isolated from Minnesota, USA - S1T2_Fc - Sphagnum magellanicum MG (SPAdes) (version 2) | ecosystem: Host-associated > Plants > Peat... | reverse complement strand
AAAAAAAAAAAAAAAAAAAACCTCACACTTTGAAGACTCCCCAATATAAAAAAATTTATTTCTAATGACAAGTGATTGATGAAAAAAAAAAAAAAACTCACACTTTGAAGACTCCCAATATAAAAAAATTATTCTAGTGACAAGTGATTGACCCTGAAACCCCCCTGCAAAGTGCATGTCCAACCCTCACAACTTACCAGTATTGTCAAGGGTGTGGTGGTGAGTCTAAAAAAAAAAAGCATGAAATGTGTCTGAACACACTCAATGGGTTGATCAGTTTCTTCAACCATGAAACAACCAATTGAAAACAGCCAGGTGGACTTCAAACGCTTTTGAAACTGACAGCTGTCCTCTGTTGGTGGAGCAAAAGTACTCCAAAAGGAATGGAAGGAGGGCACACCTGGCAGCAGCCCCATGTGCCCAAAAAAAAAAAAGTTCAATTCTCCCCAGTGCACAAGCAATCAAGTATCGCCACATGGATGATGGTCAATTGAGACTGGCAGCTGCCATAAGTGCCAAGTGTGCAAAGCTGATGTTCAGTTGGCTGAGGTGTAAAGTTATGTGGGAACAGAAGAGCATCTCCACCAACAACGCTCAATTTGTGACCCTGCACTAGAAATCTTGGATGAGGTTCATCAGTCAATCCATTGGATGACTGGCTGCGACCCTGACAAAACCCAGTCACTACTTGTGAAAGTAGTTACCTAGTAGTTACTAGTCTCCCGCCTACTTGCAGTCCCAATTTCTGTTTTATGGGTGGAGTTGGAAAAAAAGTTGCTCGGGGTGAGTGAGTTTGTGGGCAACTCTCCCTACTCATGATGATGGGCTGGAGTGAACCGGCAGCCACCAATGCACCAGTTGAGGATGAGGCCATTCAAGCCGTTTTGTGGATGAACCAAAAACACATCCTCTACCCCTGCCCAGGAATTTTTCAGCCCCATTCTCTGCCCTAAAATTTTCCCCTCCTACCTCCCTCACCTCATTTCTCTCTCACTCCATCTCTAGAACTCAGTAGAGCTCCCGAGCTTGAATAGCACAGAGGTTCATGACACAAGGCTTGAAGAAGCTGGGAGCTCAACATTGAAGGAACTTGGAGAGCTCAACACGACAGGAGTGTTTCATCCCAAATATAGAAGCGAGAGAAAAAAGGTCAACTCCCTCCCTTCTTTGCATTTTTTTTTTCTTTTTCTCTATCTAAAAAGAAGAAGACGCCATTGTCTTCTTTCACATTTTTGTTTCCTACCTACCTCCTTCTTACCTACCTCCCCCTCCTTCTTTTTTTTGTGTTACTATTGTAGCGAAGAAGGTGACGGCAACAAGCTATCGTCGCTTTCTTCTTTATAGAAAAAAAAGAAGGTGATGGCAACTTGTTGCCATCATTTTTTTCTCTAGTGGTGTTGTAGCGAAAAAGGCAACAGCAACCTTCTTCTTTGTGTTTGAGAAGAAGAAGACAACAGCAATGCGTCGTCGTCTTCTTTTGTGGAGGTGGTGTTTAAGAGAAGAAGAAAGCGATGTTGCCGTCACCTTCTTTTGTGGCCAGTCTTGCAAATAAAAAGAAGGCGATGACAACTGCCAGCTGCCGTCACCTTCTTCTTGGTTGGTGTTGCAAAGAAGGAGAAGAAGGCGACAATAACTACCGTCGCTTTCTTCTGGGGGGTGTTGCAAAAAAGAAGAAGGCAACAGTAGCTACCGTCGCTTTCTTCTTGGGGGGGTGTTGCAGAGAAGAAGAAAGCGACAACAACTACTGTCACCTTCTTTCGAGGGGGGTGTAGCAGAAAAGAAAAAGGCGACGATAGGAACTACTGCCATCGCCTTCTTCTGGGGGTTTGTTGGAAAGAAAAAAAAGCAACAGTAATAATTACTGTTATTACCTTCTTTTTTGCCTTCTTATGTGGTGGTGTTGCAACGACAAAGGTTGTGTCGCCTTCTTCTTTATGTTTGAGAAGAAGAAGAAGACTAACAATAACAGCCTCCGTCACTTTCTTTGATGGCTTTCTTGCAAAACAAGGCGATGGCAACTGCCATAGCCTTTTTTGGTGGTTTTACTGTGAAAAACATGACAGCAACAATGTCATCACCTTCTTCTATGGTGGTGGTGGTGGTGGTGTTGTGAAGAAGGTGATGGGAACAAGCTATTGCCTTTTTTTTTTTTCTTTTGTGGTCTTTTTGGTCTAGTTCATTAAAATTGAAAATTAATAATGAAATGGTGGTTTTTTTTAATGTTGAAAGTTATAATGGTTAAAGGAAGGAGACTAAATAAAATTAGGATTTGGAAGCTCAAAAGCAAAATGTTGTTTCATCAGAATTAACACATGCGGAACAAAATGTTGTTCCATCAGAATTGAGAATTGATGAATCAAACAATTTATGTCGCTTAGAATTCTCAATGGTGACAATTTGCAATTCAAATGGTGAGATCACTCGTAATACATATTCGAAATTTTGATCAAGAAATGGTGGGTTGATTGTTTTAGAATTTACATACATTAGATTAAATGCAGATAAAAAAATTGCACAAGTTTTTTTAAGTTTAATTATATCTAGAACTTCCATCTTCCATCATTTGATGGAAGTTGTAAAATTTATTTTGTCAAAAAAAATTATTGCAATACCTAAAAGCAGTTAGAATTTGTAAGAGTTATGTCTAATTGTGTGATTTTATGTTTTGTAATACCTATATTTTGTTTTTTGAACTTTTTATGTGCAACTTTTTAGGGTTAGGATTTTTTTATTACAAAATAATGATTTATTATTTAGGTTCGAAACTTGAAACCAACTAGGCTTCTTAGCCACTAACACCTCCTTGTCCACCTAATCTAACTTGAAAGGATAAAGAATGGACGAAGGTTGGGTCGAAATGGAAGTGTCAAATTGGCACTTTCATTGTCGCATATTGTGCCAAACGGTTGTTGACCAAGCATTTGAAGGAAATGCATAGCTTGGTGGCAAAAAAGGTCAAACTTGGGAGGCTTTCAACTTATGAAAGAGGTCCTCGACATCAAAACCATGCTAAAATGAATGTTTGCATCTTGAGAGATGCCACATCCGTGCAAAGGCAAAATGATCAAAAGGTTGTTGATTGTGCATGTGCTAAAACCCAACGCAAATGGGATAAACTGCTAATTGTTATAGAATAATGTCCACCATTACCAAAACCAATTTTGGTCAAATTAGCTTCAAAGCAACTATTGTAGGTGTTGGATCTTAATGCCTAGGGCGTGGGAAATGTGCCTCGAAATACAACATCACAGATGGAAAAGGATGAAAATTTATAGGAGATGATTCGATCCACCCGTTTTGTATATGCATGACAATTAAAGATGGCATGGGATGTGAAAAATTGGGATCAAAAATCCATTAAAGCAAGTCAAACAAAAGAATAGACAGATGTATTAAATTTCCATGAATCTAAAATGATTCATGGAAGGTGAGAAACAATAATAATCAATGTTTATTGTTTTTTTTATAATTTTGTTTCATCCAAGGTGTGTTCGGGTTTAATTTGGTGGTTTTTTGGTGTTTATAAGGTTCAGGGCACAACAAAGGAAAAGTTTGTTGCAAATGTAGTTCAAGTTGAAATACAACATCGCCATCTATACATTGTTCATCATTCAACAAAGGCTACAAATGTAACAGCTACTTACCAAACTAAACACGAGATTATAAATAATGATATGGTTTAGGGTTTTCACTTTATATAGTTAGCTAGGTTTTTTCAACCTTTTTATTTTTTGGACTACCCAATTTTTGAACTTTGGTCCTTTCATATATTATAGAGAATTTTTTTTTTCATTGGGTTTTTTAACAATTTTTGATCCACCCATTTTTGTACATATTTTATCAATATAATATTTCTTCTAGTCACACTTGTTTGATGAGTATATGGTTAATCATATATGTTTTCTTTTTCATAATTTTCTTAGTATTTTAAATGTAATAATCAAACATTAAATAGGCCGATATGAATAGGTAACCTTACTTTTTCTAGGGTTTACAAATATCAAGATGACCATTGTGCAATACCTACATAGAATGTAATAGGACTCACATCACTGAAATATTTTAAAAACAATAACCACATTCTAAACATGCAATACCTTCATCATTTTTTATTTTAGATTCCATAAGGCCATTTTCAAATATGTAATACCCATAGATAGGTCCATAATAGTTGATTTTTTTACATTGATTGTAATACCCACATATAGGTCCCATAATAGTTACTTGTTTTTACATTCATTATAACACCCACATTTTTGTCATAAAATTAATTCAAAATTATAATTAATTTAAGTATATAAAGAGACATATTTTGGGTACCCAAACCACTTATTAGTTATTCCAAAATGACTTTACATGCGAGTATTACATTTAGGGTTGGGTCTTCACATAAGGTTTGCCTCAATCACCTATGGATTATTTCAGAATGAGTTTGCATGCAGGTATTACATCTAGGCCTTGGTCTTCATTCAAAAGTGCACCCAAATTTCATATTAGGTATTTCGAAGTGACCCTACATGTGGGTATTGCATTTAAGGTTGCCCTTTCATTACAAGTTAGCCCTAAATCACCTATGGGTTATTTTGAAATGAACTTGAATATGGATATTGTATTTAGGGTTGGGGTTTCATATAATTTTGCAATATCGATAGACGTACTAACTGTCACCAATTAGAAATTTAACCATAATTTTTTAAATAATTAAATAAAAATTATAACAAAACACAAAAGAAGGTATGTTTCTTACCATTTACTAAAATCTCCAAAATGTGGCCCATCTAATGGACATAACGATTAACAGTTGAATTGGTGGTTACTAGTTCACTTTGGCCATGATGATGTACCTATTCAAAAAACACTAGCTGAAAATTTATAGTGTATCTGGAAAGCACCATATTAACTGCTCTTTAGCAAAAAGGTGTAAATTTTCGAAAGCAAAATGCTCACTCCTCCTACAGCCATTTGGTTTTTTATTTCTTTTTGGAGAGGCCTCATCATTTTCCTTGGGGGGAGACGAAGGTATAAAATTTTAATATATTGCATTCGTATAATGTTCCCACATGTTCCCAATGTGTTCCTCAAGGGTGTGTCACCCAAACACCACACTTTTATCCCATATGGTTTGTTTAAAGTTCTCTTGTAACCAAAAGAAAGGGGAAGATTGAAAGAACAAGCTTAATTGTATATGAAAAATCTAAACAGAGTCAGAAACTCTAAAACCTTACAACCAATTACATCACTTGATTTGTGATAACACTATCAAGGAAACATTTTGCTGATGTCTACTGATTTTAACAAACCAACTTTTGTACATGCAAATTCAGAAATTTGTAACAACTGTGTGCATCTTCATCACATATTTCCTTAATGGCCATGTACTACTTGCTACCAAGCATCAATTCATATCACTAAGAATCTAAAATCTATTGAGGTATGGTTTTGAGGTCAAAACTTTCAAGGTTCACTCAGTCCATATGAGCTACTAACCATTTTTCCCACTGAATGCATGAATGCAATGTAACATCAAATCTCTCATCTGAAAACCTAAATCTTGTAGACCTTTGGATTCAAATGTTCTGAATGTGACTTTGAACAATAGATACCAGGTTCAATTTAAACCATTCAAGAAGACAAATTCTTGTGCAAAAATGTACTACATATTTCATCTATTTAAGTTTCCCCCATTCCTAACCTTGTTCATCTCATTCTGCCCAAACCTAAAGACACCGTTTTGAGGTTTCTAGTACTCACTTTAACAACTATCTACAACATGGATTCAAGGTACTACAACAAAAAGTTCCCCTTCCCAAATGCATCTTGACTTCTATATGCCCCTTAGTTCTATAGCTCGGACCTCTTTTGTCTTCATCATTCCTCAACATCAACCCCTCATATCATCTATCTTTCCTTAGATCTACACATTTATTCTCTTAAGTCATTGGCATAGCGGAATTCATCAACGACTAACCTAGTAGTTTAAATTGCAACAAGAAGAAAATTTCATACCAAAAAGAACCTGCTACCTTGCTCCTTCATTTTGCCTCCTATTTTACCTTCCACCATCAATTACACAAACCTTTCTTCAATGTAGTCGCTCCCTCCACCATCCATCGCTCGATGCAGCTCTTGTTCTCCATAACATAGAAACAAACAAGGTTGCCTACCCATGCATTCCTTGCAACAACAATTGAATAATTTCTGCCGCAAGCATGCAAAAAATTGACGACTATTAAAAACAATCAAACAAAAAAAACAAAACCCTAAAACCTGTTGTGTTCACACTATTAGAGTGACTTTCTATCCGGTCACACTCCCCTTCTCAAACTATATATGTAGGTCAATTGGATGCCCTATGTGTTCACACATAAACTTCTATTTTGGGGAGTTTTCCAAGTTTCAATTCTTTCTTTTGTGATGGGCCAATCAAAATGGTTTATTGCCACCAAACCAAAATAAATAAAATAACAAACCTTGGAAAGCACCCCATCTTATTAATAGAAGGAACAATAGGTACTAATAAAAATTTCATGTGCACAGTCAACATGAACCCCATAAAATCCCAGTTTTTTCCTTTCTTGGGAAAGGAGGGGTGGCCATGGGTCGGGACTGGACTTGGTGGTGTGGGTTGAGATTTTTTTGGAGTTTTTCTGTTCCCAACGTGTTCCCACCAGATTCTCAATTGCGTTTCCCATGTGTTCCCCAAAATGTTCCCAATAACATCATGCTTTACCCCATTTCTTTTGCCCAAAATTTTACCCTTGTTATCAATATTGCTAGATCAAAGGGAACAGATATGTAATCTTCCACTTTGTCCATAGTGATCATGTTCTTTTTGGTTATGGGCCAATCGAAGAGGCCGTTTCCAACATTAAAATGCACGATATCAACTTCGTATGGTATTAGGTACTTTCTGCCTGACTACATACCATACAGGAGGCCATCTAGCACCGTAGAAGGTTAAATATTAACATACCAAATACATATGTACTTTTGATCTTGTAAATAACCCCCTCTCTCAGTGTTTTGAAAAAAAATTTAAATAAAATAAAAGAGCTGCTGGTTATGATATTTCATAATTGAAGAATCTCTCATTCCACCTATTTTAAACGCTCAAAGAACCTAAGGTTTTCTTGTGAAAAATTTGATAAAGAATATATATGGGTTTCTGGGTGCTCCTTTCATTCCTTTTTGGTATTATTTAGAATGGCAATTACCATATATTGAAATCGGTTCTTTGCTTTTCTGAGAAGTTATGAGAAATCAAAGAAGAACCTCCTTGATAACTCAGGGGGTTAGGTGCCATTTCTGATACCCGTACACACACTTTGGGTGCAATCTTGATCTTGTAAACTAGAGGAGTAATATGAACACAGAAAGTACTGGCTGGACTTTTCCTTTTGATGAAGTATTCGGTAGATGTCGGCCTATTGGCCTTGGGCACAGATCTCAAATCACAGAAGGGTTTGTACTTAGGCCCTTTTCCTATACTTAACTACCAAACCCATGTGTAGAAAGGCTTGGCTGTATGGCATGACTGAGTGAAGAAGCTGTGTTTTACTGAGCATGTAGTCATGCATTTTGTGGACCATCTGAGGTCTCAATTGGATTTCCATAGTGTACTATAAATTGTTGTTATTGTTGAAGTGCTCAACAAAACATGTCACAAGCAGGTCCCAAATGCAAACTCTTCTTTTGTCATGAGAGTTGTCGGAGATGAAAGTTCAGTCTAGGAATCACCACATTGACTTCCATATACTAATTAGAAAGTGTTTAATTTGGAAACGAGCTTCTAGCCTCTACACACATGGGGTACAAGAGGTCAATGGGTTGTCTCCCAAAAAACCTTAAATTATGCAAACTCCACTTAATGTATTACAAGAAAATGGGTGTTCTTGGAATTGTTTTCTAAATGCTCTCACTATGGTTTAAATTGTCAAACTTCTTGTGAGGCTTCTTGTGTATATTTCCTTCTCTTCAATGGGTTGTCTCAACTTAATTATCTTCATTGTATTTAGATTAAAACATTGTTGGCAACTTTACAAGCATTTCACTCTTTAATTTGTCTTTCACCATATGTGACCTCAAAGTTGGCTCATCTTTTCACATAATCGTGTTCCAAAAGGTATGCAAACTATGAACCTAGTTTAGTTTTCAATTCAAAGTTTTCCCCAACTCATGGATCTTATCTTGGTCCGTAGTCCATACTTCATCAAAAGCTTTAAAATGTTCGCCCATCTATAGTAGTGCAATGAAAATAATACAAAGACTTATTCAAATCCTGGCTTCTCCCCCAATATTGTGGGGGTGCAAATCCTAACCCGTCTATTGTGCACACCTTCAAATGTGTTGCCTTTCATTTTTTCCCCTTTTTGTTTTCATCAAAGACTTGGCACCCTATCCACCCCAAAAGTTCTTTAGTGTGGTGGGATATTGGCACACCAACTTAGCCTTGGGCGATAGGCATTGCCTTGTGTCATCAAATGAATGAAAGAAAAATTATAAGGTGTTGTTGTATTCACTCATCCTTGCAGTGACAATCTCCTTTTGAAGTTTGACACTTAACTCTACCCATCCTAGTAGCCCAAGGGAAAACACAATCTCTCATTTCTTTCTCACAAAACTCAAAAGCCATTAGGTTTCAAGACTTTGAATATTTGGTTTAGATAGTAATCACTAAACCAAAAATGGATTGCCTATTCTAGGCAAGGTCCAACATTTTTAAAACATCCTTTAAGGAACCCACAAGTTGCAAGGGTTAGTGTTTAGGGTAAACCCTAAACCCTAAATCCTACCTTCTAATTTCTACTGACCCAAATGGCACAATTGGGAGCAGTCCATGCTTTGGGCAGTTTTCAAAGTTGGCAATTCTCAATGTTGGAACCAACCTAAAAACCTAGGCAGTTTTCAGTCAAGCCTGACAATAATAAGGACCTTACCAGTTTGGTATGAGCTGAGGCTATAGCAACCTTGTAATTGTACCCACCTAGACAAACCTAAGGTAATACTAGGCTTATACTAATACCCACCTAGTACAAACCTAAGGTAATACCAACCTTGAATCAATTTTATAATCATCTCAATATTGAATATATAACTACATTATACTAGCGAAAAATCAATTTTGGACTCCATACCAAGACCACACTAGTACTATACCTATGACGAAAGTCTCACTTTTGCCAAATAATTAGTTTTTGGGAATTTGTTTTTGAAACATAATTATATAGTATATTAAGTTTTCATTTTTGGAAAAATAAAATTGTAATATTAAGATGAACAAAATATTATAATTATTGAAACAATTCAAAATGCATTCATTTTTTAATTTTTTACAATCATTTCTTTATGGACCATGGGTATTAAGTTTTAGAATGTAATTTTCATCACAAACTTCTCATCCTATAATTTGGTAATGGAAATTCTATGAATTTTTTTTCATGGGTTTGTGTTTTTTGTATGCAAATATCATGTGTTTAAAACACATATGAAGCACTTATAAATAGAATGAAAAAAATTCATGTGAATGGAAAATTTTCACGTGATCATTCACATGAAAAAAATTCATCCTACTTATTTATTTATAGGTGTTTTCTACATGTTTTAGACATCCAACATTTGTGTGCAAAAAGTATGAACCAATGAAAACATGAATTTCACATGATTTCTTTTATCAATTCATGGAATGAGAAATTTGTAATGTTTGTCACACACCATTACATAATAACACTCTCATTTAATATGACAAAAAAATTTGCAAAAATCTACCATTCATCACCTAGGTGCTTGAAGTTATAATGAAATTTTTGTTTTTAAAGTCTTTGTATAATGTTCATGAAGAGGTACCAAGCATAAAAGTTTTGAACTAGTAAACTTTTTACAATTGAAACAACAACTAGCAAGGAACAAAAGATGATTGATTCTATGTTTAATTAAATGAACATGGAAGACAAAAATTTATTGTAGCTCTAAAGGTGCAGGCCCTTTCAAAGAAGATCCAAATGCATGTTCAACAAGAGGAAACAACTACCAAATCTTTGAAATGGCTTGTTGGAAGGCCATAAAAACAAATGCAAGTAACATCCCTTTCCAGAAAAGAAATGAAAAAATAGAACAATGAAGATGGGGACAGTTCCATATCAACAAAGTGGAGGAAAATGAATGCTTACACAAATTGGTTTGGATCACACCTTTGGCCTTCAATCCTTGCAACTATGAAGAAGCATGGTGATCTCACTAGTGTTTTTTCACCTAAAAACCTTTCACAAAAAGCCAAGAGAAGTTAATGGTCCATATGAGAAGTTGTTTAAAGGGTCCTTCTAGGAGTGGGTCATCTAAGAGGAGAAATAAAATCACATTTGAAAGGTGTTATACAAAAAAGGACAATATTTTTGAATGTTGCAAAAGTACATTCTTTAATTTTGGAAACAATATTACATTGAAAGATGAATTTACTACCATCTTGAAACACATGAATGTTGTTAAACAAAGTCTTTTTGCACTTAGTGTACAACCAATCATTCAAAGGACATTTGAATGTAAAACAAATGAACTCTAAAAGGATTTTACAAAAGGAGGAGCATACAAAATGACTTCAGAATGGATGTGAAATTTCATGAAAAACCATTTGAAATGGTCTTATCATGACATTGTTACCCCAAATTGTTGTGTTGTGAAAACAATTTGATAAACATGAAAGGTTTATGTGAATTGGGGTTTAGAGGGAGCTTTCACCTTTCTACACAAATGATGATGGTTTTAAAAGGATGTTGACAACCTTCTAGAACTATGTTTCTATTTTTGAGGACACTAACATCTTGGAGTTCTCTTTTTTGTGTGAGGCTTGGATTGTGTAAATGAATGTGATGGAAAAATGTTATGAAAAGGAGAAGAATATGGTATAATCAATGTACCTTATTAATGATTGATGAAGCTTTATTCTTGCTAGTGGTTGGTAAATGGTGATTACAAGAGGACAATGTTTATTCACATATGGTGTTGGTGTGGTGTGAAATGCAAAAGTTCAATAATAAGAAGATTGTCAATTGGTTTGGGTGGCAAGTTCTTCATGTACAAATTTAGTAAATGATTGTGTGCATTATGAAGTGGTGCACCATGTAGAAGATCTAGAGATGTTTTGTTTTCCAATATGCAAAAAAATTGTAAGTTTGAAACATTCATATACAATAATAAAAATGGATGTGGCAAAAAATGATGACAATCAAAGGCATTTTTCATGATTCTACAAGGTTGGGAATTTGTGAAAAATCAATGGAATTAGATGCATTTGTGCAAAAATTGTGACAATTTAGTTATGAATATTAAAGCAAAGGACCAACATAAGCAAAGAGGATTTAAAATGTTAGTTGTGTTTGGGAAAAGGACTTCAAAAAATGGACATAAAAGTGTGTTTTTTATTGTTGGGTGATATTTGAAGTTGCAATGTGTCGAAGGAAATCTTGTATTAAATCACATCAACAAATAAGAATTGAAGGCATAGAAGTATAACTATGTTTGTTTGATCAAGTTGAAAGGTGATTAGTTTAAGGCTCATTAACACAAATTGATCTTGGGAGGTTCTGATACGTAGCTTACAAAGAACTGTTGGAAAATGTTACAACATGAGTGCAAGAAGTGAATTACAATTGGCAAGGTCTAATCCAACACAACATTCAAAATTTAAATTGTGAATTAAGGTCATTTTCCTTTTTTTAGGTTTCCATTGCATGTTATGGTTTAGCATAACAATATTGCCAAAACAACATGGTCCAATGTTCATATAATTCAAAAGGCTAAGTGATTGCAAAGATGATAATTTTAATAAAAATTGTTCATAAATAGAAAGGGATGGTGTAACAAGTTTTGTCATTTTTGATTTGGCAAGTGATACTAAAATTGATCTATGTGTCAATTTGAATTAGTAAATTGTTAAGGTCAGTTGTGATTTGTGACCTTATTTAATTACAAAACTATTAAAATAATGCAAAAATTACCACCAACATGGGACTAAGAAGGTACAACCCTAGCACATACGATTGCTTACCTTGTCAAAATGTACATTAGTAGGTGAATGCACGGTATGGTAACTCAATTTTGACAAATAAAACATTCCATAAAAGGCCATTTGGTAATGTTAAAATGATTGTTCATTATTATATCATCAATTCAATAAAAGATTACATAGTGGTTTAAACTAAAAACTCAATATGAAAGGCACCCCACCTAAATATTTCAATGTGATTTGTTGTGGCAAAAAAAAAAACTAAAAACTAAAAAAAATGCATCTTATCAAAAGAAACCCCAATTTTGATCATTCAAAAGTTCATAATTTAGTTTTGGCATAATTTTTTGAGGCAAGGATTCCACATATGAATTTATTATGTCAAATTATATCATATATTGAATCCCTATAAATGGTTTGAAGTGAAATTCAATGTCAAGATCTCAATCCTATTCCATTCCAATCAACTAGTCAATCCATAGTTTTAACTTTGAAAGTCCATTATTAAAAATGAATGTACATTTTTATTTTTGAAATGTAAATATGTGTAAATAATTAAGTTGTTAATCTTGATATAATGGCTGATTAACAAATCTAAGCATATATTTTTTGCCATAGGTGTTCAAACCATGAGTACCATGTAGAAATCATGTGTGTGATGAACAAAGTGGGACACCATACCATGCATTCACCCTATCCTTGCATGCCTTGTGGTCAACATGGATGAAACTAGATATCAACTTGTATTTATTAGAAGAGATTAAACATGGGAATTAAAAGGAATTAAAAACGTTCAACTATTAGGTATAAAAAAACAATAAACAAATCACAATTATTGTCTCATATTCAACTAATGGGTTAATCATAAGTCTTTGCATAGTTTTGTTTTCTCAAATTGTTACCACCATCTTACAATATTACAAGCCCACACATTGTGAAGCCTTAAATCTAAGTTGTTTGAATGGCATTGGATTTTGGCACCCCACAACCATTTTGGATTCCCCCAAATCCAGAACTACATTCATCAATTGCACAAAGGGAGGAGAGAAAAAAGGCATTGAAAATACACTTGGGGAAATAGAAAAAGGAATATGTAGTAGTTTGGGTTTGCTTTTAATTTAGATACACAAGTTTAAATATTTTTAGTTTCAACATCACCCATCCATCTACAAGTATTCAAATATCAAACAAGAGGATTGTTGACATGAAGCTACCTCAAAATAATAGGTTGTAAATTAAAGCTCATGGATGAATTCATAGAGAGAGAGGCATAACATACAAAAACGTGACAATAACTAGACTATGTCAACTTCTTGTAGAATGCCACCTTGTGCAATCATAATCATAACCATACCCATCTTAACAATCTAGTTTCAAAACATCACAACACATTTTGGGTTTTGTGACTAAGTATCAATTGTGAAGGACATATGCAACTAACATATTATGAGTTGTTAAATTCATGTTGTTTCACCCACCTAATTGTAAAGGACAAAGATATGTCATTTAACTGCAAAAAGTTAGTTGTATTATAAACTATCATTTTTTCATTTTGTGAAAATATTGAAATTCCATATCATAAGTTCCCATGGTGTGACATGTAAAGTGTAAAATGATCTATAGTTGCAATGTTCATATATTAGCCATTTGTATTATATTAGTTTACACCCATGTGTCAAGGTTCTATTTGAGATTGAATCACTTCAAGTTATAAGCATTCACTATTAGTCACACAATGGGGATTACATGTTGGTGCCATTTGATTTCATGGTATTGGTCACAACAATGCATCTATAGGTTTTGGGACTTCCTTGTCATGTTGTGTCAATGTATTATTTGATAACCATGGACCTAAAGTTACAATGTTCATCTAATAATCACATGTATTATTTTGTTGCACTGATGTGTCAACATTCTATTTGAAATTTATTCACTTGAAATTACAAAAAAATATTGTTGATTACATAGTAAGGATTATTTTTCATTGCTACTTGTCTTGATTGTATTATATTCAAAACAACATATTTATAGGTTGCGGGACTTTTTTTTTGTCATGTCATATGTCAACATTAAAAGGAAAATTGTCATTTGCAATTACTTTTTACAACTAGCTTTTAGTTGCAAATGACATTTGTGAGTAAACAAATACCCAACAACAAATCACAATGACCACTAGTCACAAATAATGGATGAACTTTTATAATGTAATATATGCATACATCAACCATATACATGTATTGGAATGTGTTTTTTCGATTATACTTATGAATACAATGCAACTATAGTGTGTACCGACTTTGATTTGACATGTGGCAACATTTATATTATTCATTATTTTGGGAAAAAAAGCACAAGGGGGACACTTAGTGTAAAGTTTGCGATCTACATGCGTCAAACAACCATTTTTAGGGGAGGTATTAAATAATTGTCCAACCTATTTTTTATCACCTTATTATTATTTAATTTTCTAATATATGCATATTAAAGCCACCTTATATTAATTATAATCCATTATTTCATACTATTACATACCTTATATTATAATTAAATTGATTATTTGTGTAAAATGTACCCTACTTTTTAACTAATTAAACTAAAAATTTTTACCCAACAATCAATATATTGCACCCTATCTTTT
>Ga0209611_10009561_pt1 | contig 14638 bp, 10 predicted proteins | sample S1TSphgellanicum_3_FD_187693 | JGI IMG/M metagenome (GOLD analysis project Ga0209611, IMG submission 187693) | Host-associated microbial communities from peat moss isolated from Minnesota, USA - S1T2_Fc - Sphagnum magellanicum MG (SPAdes) (version 2) | ecosystem: Host-associated > Plants > Peat... | reverse complement strand
AGGGTGTAGACCTTGGTCTCGTAGGCCTTGGCGTTGGTCCAAAGCTCGATCTGGGCCAGGGTCTGGTTGGTGAAGGACGCCGACATCACAAAGCTCGGGTGGCCCGTGGCGTTGCCGAGGTTCACCAGGCGGCCTTCCGAAAGCAGGATGATCTTCTTGCCGTCCGGGAATTCCACATGGTGGACCTGGGGCTTGATCTCGTCCCACTTGAAGTTCTTCAGGCCGGCGACCTGAATCTCGCTGTCGAAGTGACCGATGTTGCAGACGATGGCGTTGTTCTTCATCGCCCGCATGTGGTCAACCGTGATCACGTCCTTGTTGCCCGTGGCGGTGACGAAAATGTCGGCCGAGCCGGCGACGCTTTCCAGCGTCTGGACCTGATAGCCTTCCATGGCCGCTTGCAGGGCGCAGATGGGGTCGATCTCGGTGACGATCACGCGCGCGCCGCCCTGGCGGAGCGAGGCGGCCGAGCCCTTGCCCACGTCGCCATAGCCGCAGACCACGGCCACCTTGCCGGCCAGCATCACGTCGGTGCCGCGACGGATCGCGTCCACCAGGCTTTCGCGGCAGCCATACAGGTTGTCGAACTTGGACTTGGTCACGCTGTCGTTGACGTTGATGGCCGGGAAGGGCAGCTCGCCCCGCTCCGACATCTGATACAGGCGATGGACGCCCGTGGTGGTCTCTTCCGACACGCCCTTGATGGCGTCGCGGATGGCCGAATAGAAGCCGGGCTTTTCCTTGATGTAGCGCTTCATCACCGCGAAGAGGGCTTCTTCCTCTTCGTTCTGCGGATTCGAAAGGACGGAGATATCGGCCTCGGCCTTGGGCCCCAGCACGCAGAGCAGGGTGGCGTCGCCGCCGTCGTCCAGGATCAGGTTGGGGTAGCCGCCGTCGGACCATTCGAAGATCTTGTGGGCGTAGTCCCAATACTCCTCCAGCGTCTCGCCCTTGGTGGCGAACACGGGCGTGCCCTTCACCGCGATGGCGGCGGCGGCGTGATCCTGGGTGGAGAAGATGTTGCAAGAGGCCCAGCGCACATCGGCGCCGAGCGCTTGCAGCGTCTCGATCAGCACCGCCGTCTGGATCGTCATGTGCAGCGAGCCGGCGACGCGGGCGCCCTTCAGCGGCTGATCACCTCCGAACTCTTCGCGGAGCGCCATCAGGCCTGGCATCTCCGTCTCGGCGATCTCGATCTCCTTACGGCCCCAGTCCGCGAGCGAGATGTCCCTGACGATGTAGTCGGCCATGTTTGGCTCCTATAACCCTTGAAATTCGCCGCGACCTATAGCGGCGTTCGCTCATAAGGGCAATAAGAGATAAAGATATCCTTATATGAGTTTCTCATCTCTCCGCTCATCCCGGCCTTCACCGGGATGAGCGGCGTTGTTTGGGACAACGGCGTTGACCGCGGCGAGGCGGCGCCTTAGAAGTCCGCCCTCGCACGATTTGGGGCGGCGCAAGCCGGCTTGAGCGCGCGCCCAGGTGGCGGAATTGGTAGACGCGCTGGTTTCAGGTACCAGTGGTTAATAGCCGTGGAGGTTCGAGTCCTCTCCTGGGCACCAAGATTTAGATATGGACGCGGCTCAAGGGCGCGCGTCGCCGCGATCAGCCTCGCGGAGGCCCTATCGCGATGAAAACGGCACGATGACGACCTTTCTCCACCACGGCGACCTGCCGGACGACCTGGACCTAGGCGCGGTTGTGGCCGTCGATTCCGAGGCCATGGGCCTGCGCTTTCGGCGCGACGACCTGACGGTCGTGCAATTGTCGGCCGGCGACGGCGACGCCCATGTGGTTCAGCTCAAGCGGCCGGGGTATGAGGCGCCCAATCTGAAGCGCCTCCTGGCCGACCCGGACGTGCTGAAGATCTTCCACTACGGCCGTTTCGACATCGCCATGTTCGCTCTGCATCTGGGCGTCGCCACGGCGCCGGTCTATTGCACCAAGATCGCCTCCAAGCTCGCGCGCACCTATACCGACCGTCACGGCCTGAAAGACGTCGTTCGCGAGCTTCTCGGCGTGGACATTTCAAAGGCGCAACAAAGTTCCGACTGGGGCGCTGAAATACTTTCTCCCGAACAACAGGCCTATGCCGCGTCAGACGTCTTGAACCTGCACGCCTTAAAGAGGAAGCTGGATGGGATGCTCGAGCGGGAAGGACGGATGGCCTATGCGAAAGCTTGCTTCGACTTCCTGCCCTGGCGCGCCCAGCTCGACATCGCCGGCTGGGATGATGTCGATATCTTCGCCCATAGCTAGGGCCGGGGCGCGCCCGTGACCACTCATCCCGGCGCTCATCCTGCCGCAAGCCCGGCCGCGGTGATGACGCCGCCCGAAGAGCTCGCCCGCCGGGCCTTGGCTCTGTCGCGCTGGCGTAAGCGTTCAGAAGTCGTGCATTTCTATCGCCGGGCCCTCCCTGCGACGATGATTGTGCTGGCGGTGTTCTGCGTGGGCTGGATCATCGTGCGCAGCCTGATCGCACAGTTCCATGCGGCGCCCGATGTCGCCACCATCCATATGCTGCACCCGATCTATTACGGGCGAAACGACGACGATCAGCCCTATCAGATGAAGGCGAGCCTGGCGGTGCGCGACGCCGTGGACCCCGATCGCATCGCCTTGACCAACCCCAGCTACACCCAGGCCACCGATGCGCCGGGCCCTGAGGTGGTGACCGCAGATCGCGGGGTCTACAACGACAAGACCAAGCTTTTGGACCTCTACGGCCACGTTCGCGCCACAGACGGCCATGACAATCATTTCGAGAGCGAATTCGCTCACGTGGACCTGAACAAGAGCGATGTGAGCGGCAAGGTCCCCATGTACGCCTATGGCCCGTCCGGAACGCTGCGCGCGCAGTCTTATGTGATCTTGAACAAGGGCCAGCACATGTTCTTTATCGGCAATGTGCACAACCGCATCTTGATGACATCCTCAACGCCGAAGACGCCGTCGCCTCCTGCGCAAAAGCCCACAACGACCCAGCCGAAAATGACGAAGCAAGGAACCGTCCGATGAAACCTATGGCGCGCGAGAGCGCAGTCGCCACCGCGATCGCCACCTTGCTGATGTCGGCGGCTCTCCTCACGCAGGGCGCCGCCGCCCAGGCGCCGGCCGCTGCGCCCGCGGCCACCTCGCCGATGGGCGGCAACTCCAAGAGCCCTATCGACATAACGACGGATAATCTGGAGGTGATCCAACCCCAGCACGTCTATATCTATACGGGTAATGTTGAAGCCATCCAGGACGACTCCCGCCTGCGCACGCCGAAGCTCTTTGTTTATACAAAAGAAAAGCAGACCAACGGCGCGCCGAAGGCCGCCTCGTCGGCGGCCGGCCCCGACATGGGCTCCGTCGATCACATGGATGCGGAAGGTCCTGTTTACTACGTGACGCCGACCCAGAACGCCCGCGGCGATCATGGCCACTGGGACGCAGATACCGACACGATCACCCTAGACGGAAATGTGGTGCTGGCTCAGGGCAAGAGCGTGGGTAAGGGCGACAAGCTGATCATCGACCGCAAGACCGGCGTCTCCCACCTGATCGCCTCCAATCCCAAGGCTGCGAGCGGGCGCGTCCGCACCATCCTCTATCCGACGCAGCAGACCCCGCCGCCCTCGCCGGCCACTGGCAAGCCCTCATGAGCGTCGGCCTTCCCGACCTCCGCCGCCGGCCGCCGGCCGATACGATGCAGCCCCTGAACCGGCGCACCGACATCGCCGGTCAGGCGCTGGCCGAGCCGATTAAGCAAGGTTTGTTCGTCGATCGGGTCGGTAAGTCGTTCAAGGGCCGCGCGGTGGTCAAGAGCGTCAGTTTGCGGCTCGGCCGCGGCGAGGTCGCCGGCCTGCTCGGCCCCAACGGCGCCGGCAAGACCACCTGTTTCTACATGGTGACCGGCCTGGTCGCCGCCGATTACGGCGCCATCTATCTGGACGGAGAGGATATCACCGCCCAGCCCATGTACCAGCGCGCCCGGCTCGGCGTCGGCTACCTGCCGCAGGAAACCTCGATCTTTCGGGGTATGACGGTCGAGCAGAATGTGATGGCGGTGGTGGAGATGCGGGAAAAGGACGACCGCGTCGCTCAGGAGACGGTGGATCGCCTGCTGGACGAACTGCGCATCTCGCACCTGCGCAAGTCGCCGGCTGTGTCCCTATCGGGCGGCGAGCGGCGTCGCTGCGAAATCGCCCGGGCGCTCGCCAGCGAACCCGCCTTCATGCTGTTGGACGAGCCGTTCGCCGGCATCGACCCCCTCGCCATTACCGACATCCGCGAGGTGATCGCCTACCTGCGCGACCAGGGCATCGGCGTCCTGATCACCGACCACAACGTCCGCGAAACGCTGGACATCATCGACCGCGCCTCGATCATCCATGCGGGCGAAGTTCTGTTCGAGGGCAGCCCCGAAGAAATCCTGGCCGATCCGGAAGTGCGGCGGGTGTATCTGGGCGATCGGTTCGGTTAGGGCTGCGCCCTGCGTGCCGCCGTGCTCGGGCGCATCAAGGCACGCTTGGCTCTGCGGCCTTGACCCGATCGAGCACGGCGGCGCAACCCCAAGCTCAATGCCAAAGCCAAACGAAACGCCACGTGACGGCGCCCAGCCTGATACGCTAAGGCTCACCCCATGACCGAGCCCCCTGCCGCAACCTTCGGCTACCAAGACGTCGCGCCTTCGGAAAAGCCTGGGTTGGTGCGCGGCGTGTTCGATTCGGTGGCCTCGCGCTATGACCTGATGAACGACCTCATGTCCGTCGGCGTGCATCGCGTCTGGAAGGATATGACGGCGGCGCGCCTGAACCCTCAGCCCGGCGAGCGGATCGTCGATTGCGCCGGCGGCACGGGCGATATCGCAGGGCGCCTCGCCAAGCTGGCGCGGGCGGCGAAACGTCGGCGCGGGGGTGCGGATACGGAGATCCTGGTGGTCGACTACAATGCCGAGATGATCGGGGTCGGTCGCGAGCGCATCACAGCGCCTGAGATCGCCTGGGCGGTCGGCGATGCGCAAGCCCTGCCCCTGCCCGACGCCAGCGCCGACGCCTATGTCATCGCGTTCGGCATCCGCAACGTGACCGACATCTCGATCGCCCTTCGTGAAGCGCGCCGGGTGCTCAAGCCCGGCGGCCGGTTCCTGTGTCTGGAGTTCTCCCAGCCGCCGGCCAAACTTTTGCGCAGCCTTTATGACGCCTATTCCTTCAACCTGATCCCCCAGGTAGGCGCCCTGGTGGCGGGCGACCGCAGCTCCTACCAATATCTGGTGGAGAGCATCCGCCGGTTCCCGAGCCAAGACGATTTCGCCGACATGATCGCCGCCGCCGGGTTCTCTCGCGCGGGCTACACCAACTTTTCCGGCGGGGTGACAGCTCTGCATCATGGCTGGGCCGTTTAGTTTTAACTGTTGCGACCCCTTCCCCCTCTATGGGGGCAGGGGATGGGGGTGAGGTCGCGAGCGATGAAAGAAAGAGCGCGAGAGGCGCCCCCCGTTCTTTGCTTTCGCCCGCCGTGCGAGCATCTCCTGCCCCTGCCCCTTCGCCCATCGAGGGAGAAGGGGTCTTTGGGGCCTTCGGAATTCCTGCTCGGCAGGTCTAGGTCTTAAATGCCCAATCCCGTTTCCTCCGCACTGCGCCTGGTGGCCGCCGGATGGGTGCTGGCCCATTACGACGCCCTGACGCCGCGCGAGGTCGGGCCCCTGTTGCCCGCGCCGATCCGCATCGGCGGCGCCGTCTTGCGGCTCCTGGCCGGTGGGATGGGGCGCAAGGGCCGCCCCGGCGAACGCCTCGCCCAGGCGTTCGAGCGGATGGGGCCCGCGACCATCAAACTCGGCCAGCTCCTCTCCACCCGCGCCGATATCTTCGGCGCCCCGTTCGCCGACGACCTCAGTCGGTTGAAGGACCGCCTGCCGCCCTTCCCGCTCGACGTCGCCAAGCGCGAGATCGAAACGGCGCTGGGCCGACCGCTGGCGAGCCTGTTCTTAAGCCTGGACCCGCCGATCGCCGCGGCCTCCATCGCCCAGGCCCACCCCGCCCTGCTACTCGACGGCCGCAAGGTGGCGGTGAAGGTGCTGCGACCCGGCATCGAGCGGCGCATCGCCAAGGACGTCGCCGCCATGGCGCTGGGCGCCGCGATCGTCGAGCGCCTGGCGCCCCAACTGTCGCGGCTGGAACCGCGGCTCTTCACCCAGACCGTCTCCCGCTCGCTCGAGCTTGAAACGGACCTGCGCCTGGAGGCCGCCGCCGCCAGCGAGATGGGCGAGGTGATGGCGCTCGATCCCTACATGCAGGCGCCCAAGGTGGTGTGGGAGGGCGTCGGCAAGCGGGTCCTGACGCTGGAGTGGGTGCGAGGCGAACCGCTGACAGCCGCCACCAGCCTGGGCCTGGCCGGCCTGGATCGCCCGACGCTGGCCAACAACGTCATCCGCGCCTTCCTGACCCAGGCGCTGGACCATGGCGTCTTCCATGCCGATCTGCACGAGGGCAACCTGTTCGTCGAGGCGCCGGCGTCGCTTTTCGCCGTGGATTTCGGCATCGTCGGGCGGCTGGAGCCCAAGGCGCGGCGATTCCTGGCGGAAATCCTGTGGGGCTTTATCCGGCGCGACTACCGCCGGGTGGCGGAGGTGCATTTCGAGGCCGGCTATGTGCCGCCGGTGCACGACGTCGCCGCCTTCGCCCAGGCGCTGCGGGCCGTCGGCGAGCCGATCTTTGGCCGCAAGGCGGGCGATGTGTCCATGGGCCGGCTGCTGGGCCAGCTGTTTGAGATCACCGCCCTGTTCGACATGCACCTGCGCCCTGAACTGGTGCTGTTGCAAAAAACCATGGTGACGGTGGAGGGCGTGGCCCGCCGGATCGATCCCAACAACGACATCTGGGCCGCGGCCAAGCCCGTGGTCGAGCGCTGGATCGCCCGAGAACTCTCTCCCGTCCGCCGCTTCCGCGACCTGGCCGACCAGGGCGTCCGCGCCGTCGAGGGCCTGGCCCGCTGGGCGGAAACGCCCTCCCCGCCGCCGGCTGTGATCGTCGCGCGCAAGGCGTCGAACGTGGCCTGGATTGCCCTGGCGGTGGGGGCGGTCGGGATCGCGGCGGCGGTCTACGATCTGGCGACGCGATAGGGAGTCACTCGCGCACCCCTCCGTCTTGCCCGGACTTGTTCCGGGCATCCATGGCGCGACGGTTCAACCGCCAAATGGGCGTCACGCCTGTCACCCTGACCCCAAACCGGTTCTCAGGGAGCGCATATCTCATACCAGCCGCCTTAAGTTCTGACCCGTGCGTGTTCCGCCCGGCTTCGCCGTGCGGCCCCCTCCCGCCTCTGGCGTACTCCCCCATCGCTTCGCAATGGGGGAGATGAAAACCGCTGCGCCTCATCCTCCCTAAGCGAAGCTTGGGGAGGGGGACCGCTGAAAGCGGTGGAGGGGCCGCGCAGGTGCGCGGAAACCGCCGCAGCTACTTTAGACTGCAACATGGAGTCACGATTGAGATGGTTGGTCTGACGGCCATTTGGCAGCCGATATGGCGCGCCATGGGCCCCCGGAACAAGTCCGGGGGAAACGGAATGGGGGTGGGGCGCCTTATCTTAGCGCCTATGGGAACAAGTCCGGGGAAGACGCAATGTTGGAGTACGAGGCGCCCAACTGAAGAGCCGCCCCCTCAAAACCCATACTTCACAGTTCCCACCACCTGTAGCGGCGGGATGAACTCCTGGCTGGTCTGGCCGGTGCCGTAGGGGTCGGTGTAGCGGGAGTTTATGCCCGCCACGTTGAACAGGTTGGTCGCGGCGATCGAAAGGCGCAGCGGGCTGTTGGTGCGCGCATACTCCAGGTTCAGGTTCACGACGCCGTAAGCCGGCACGCGGTCCAGCGACGGCACGTTGAAGATGCGCGCCCATTCGGAACCCCGGTAGATATACTCCACCCGAGGCGTCAGGGCCCCGCCCGGCGCATCGAAGGTGTAAGACGCATTGAGCGAACCCGACAGCTTGGGCATGGCCGGCGGCGTCTTGCCCTTGAGCTGCTCGGCCGCCGCCTCCACCGCCGCCGCGCACGCAGCTCCAGCTGGGGCGTATAGAATGTAGGGACTGGCGTAGCAGGGATAGCCTGCGGTGTTCTCGATCTCGCCCACGACGGTGGAGTTCAGCGTCTTATAGGTGCTGGCGACCTCGCCGTTCTCCACCGCCAGGCTGGCGTTCACGTGCAGACGACGGTTGGGCGCGGTGTAAAACGCCTCGCCCTCCAGACCATAGGTGTCGACGGACGGGATGTTGGACATGCCCTCGTCGAAGGGCACGGGGTCCGTCTCAATGTACTGCATGTTGCGGTAGAGGTTGTAGTAGGTCGCCAGGTTGAGCTTCAGGGTCCGGTCGAACAGCTCGTTCTTGGCCCCGAGCTCAAACGCGGTGTCGGTCTCGGGCGCGAAGGTGACAGGGACGACCTCTTGGCCATAGGTCCCGTTCACGCCGCCGGGCTTATAGCCCCGCGCCACGCTGCCATAGACCAGGGTCGTCCCCGCGGCGTCGTAATCCAGCTCGACCCGGCCCGTCGGCTGGCTGTCGCTATAGCCGTGACTGACCCGGTCGATCCCGCTGTTGGAGAAGTTCAAGGCGTCGAGGCTATAGGCGTCCTCATTGATCCGGGCGCCCACCGTCAGCCGCAGGGCGGGCGTGATGTGATAAGTCGCCTGGCCGAAGCCCGAGACCGAGCGGCGGGAGACGTCGGTCTGATTGCCGTACGGGAGGTTGCTCGGCGGATCGGTCTCGATATTGGGCTCGACCGTCGTGTCGGGATCGGGCGTCGAGCCTTCGAATTCGGCGACGAACTGCTTGCTGGTCTGGTTCAGGAAGAAGGCGCCCAAGGTCCATTCCAGCCGCGCGCCGGGCTTGGAAAGGAGGTCGATCTCCTGGGTGTAGTTGGCGAGCTTGGTGTTCCAGGCCGCCACATCGTCATAGGCGCCGATGAGCGCAAATGCGCTGCGGGAGCTGTCCTCCCGCTGGACCTGATCAAGCCCCTGATAGGCCGTCACCGATTTGACGATGGCCCAGGGCGCATCCCACTCCAGGTTCAGGTGATAGAGCTGGGTGTCCAGGCGGAAGTGGGCGGGATAGTCCTGATCGACCACGCGGGGGTCGGCGTCGGGATCATTGATGTTCTTCTGCTCGGCGCCGTTCTGGTCGGCGTAATACCACTGGCCGGTCAGGGTGGCGGAAAAGGTCGAGTTCGGCCGCCACAAGGCCGCGATCTTGCCGCTGACATCGTGGGCGTCGTCCAGCCGAAAGCCTGGGAGGGCCACGTCGGTGGCGAAGCCATCGTGATCGTATTTCTGGATCGAGGCGCGCACCGCCAGATCGTCGCCGAGCGGAACATTGACCGCCGCCCGCTCCCGGAACAGATCGTAGGTCCCAGCGCTGACGTCGCCCAAGCCCTCAAAACGGTTCAGCACCGGCTGTTGGCTGACGATATTGATCGCACCTCCGATCGAGCTCTGACCATAGAGGGCGCCCTGAGGCCCCCTCAGCACCTCGATATGGTCGATGTCAAATAAGGTCTGGTCCAGCGACACCGTATTGGCGATGTAGACGCCGTCGATGAACTCCGACACGCCGGGCACGGTGGTGGGCGCGTTCTCAGGCGTCTCCGACCCGATCCCCCGGATCGTCACCAGCTGTTCGAAGCCCGAGGTCTTGGTGATCTCAAGACTGGGCGCGACCGCGTTCAGGTCGCTGATCGCGTTGACGAAGGACGCATCCAGCGCCTGGGACGAGACCGACGTGATCGCCAGCGGCGTCGTCTGAAGATCGCTTGGCCGCCGCTCCGCCGTCACCACCACTTCGGCGACCGGCGGTGAGATGGGCGTTTCAGCAATCGCCGCGCTGGCGATGGGCAAGACGCCGGCGAGGGCGCAGGCGTGCATAAGGGCTAGGCGTGAGGGAGACATGGCCGCTAGCTAGACGGCGGCGTCTCCCGCATCAACGCGCTTGCGGCTTCTGCGCGCCTAACATTTCAGAAGCCCTGTTAGAGCGCGAGGCGTCAGCCCGCCTCTTCCTCCGGCAGGCCAATCATGTGGAAGCCGGCGTCCACATGCACCGTCTCGCCCGTGGTCGAGCGGCCGAGGTCCGACAGTAGCCACAGCGCACAGCCCGCAACGCCCTCGACCGAGGTGTCTTCCTTCAGCGCCGACCAGGCGCGCCCCTGGGCGATCATGCTGCGGCCGCCGGAGATGCCGGCGAGCGACAGGGTGCGCACCGGGCCGGCCGAGATGGCGTTGACGCGGATCTTCGACGGGCCCAGATCGCGGGCGATATAGCGCGTCGCCGCCTCCAGCGCCGCCTTGCACACGCCCATGACGTTATAGTTCGGAATGGTGCGCTCCGACCCCAGATAGGTCAGGGTGATCATCGATCCGCCGTTTGGCATCAGCTTGGCCGCCCGCCGCGCCGCATCGACCCAGGAATAGGCCGACACATCCATGGAGCGCAGGAAGTTGGCCCGCGTGGTGTTCTCCACGAACGACCCCTTGAGCTCGTTCTTGTCCGAAAACGCGATGGCGTGGACCAGGAAATCGATCGTCCCGAACTCTTTCTCGATCGTGCGAAAGGCGGCGTCCATGCTGACGTCGTCGGTCACTTCCGCCGGGACCAAAACCTTCACACCGATGCTTTCAGCCAGCGGCGCCACCCGGCGCTCCATCCCCTCCAGATAGGTGAAGGCCATCTCGGCCCCTTGCGCCGCCAGCTGGCTGGCGATGCCCCAGGCGATCGAGTTGGCGTTGGCCACCCCCATCACCACGCCGCGCTTACCGGCCATCAGCGCGCCCTTGGGCAGGTTCATCTCATCGGCCATCCGCTCGTCCCGATCTATTGCTTTGGGTTTGAAGGGCGCTCCGCCTCTCAAATTCACTGCGTTGAGGTACTAGCCCATTCTCCTGACTGCCGTCACCTGTCGCGTTACATGTAGCGCGCGGCGCTACATTCTGTTGGAATTGCGTAGCGTTATGCGCTACTAAGGGACGCGAGGGGCGGTTGCCGTGATTCAGAGTTGGTCAGGAAAGGAAGCCGAAGCGATCTTCAAGGGGATCGCGCTCAAAAGTGTCGCAACGGACCTCGCATCAGCAGCCCGCTTGCGGCTGGCGCGTTTAGACGCCGCAAGCCGCGTTGAGGATTTGCGCACACCTCCCAGCCATCGACTCCACAAATTGGATAACGGTAGCTGGTCTATCAGCGTAAATATGCAATACCGGATCACCTTCGTCTGGGGCGCTAACGGCCCTGAAAATGTGTGGTTCGGCGACTATTACTGACAATAGGACCGATGTCAGCCACGTTCCGGATGGAGCACGAGATATGCACGATTACAGCACCTTTGAACGGGCGTTGCCGCATCCAGGGGAGCACCTTTCGGCAGATTATCTGCCCGAATATGGCTTGACGGCCGGAGCTCTGGCGAAAGCTATGGGCCTCAAGGATCGCACGCGGGTCGAGCGCATTATTCGCGGCAAAAATCCCATCACGTCAGACACCGCGCTGCGGCTCGGCAAAGTGTTTGGAACGTCGGCTGATTTCTGGATGGGCCTACAAACTCAGCACGACCTGTCCCAAGCCGCTATCGCCTCTCGCGATGAGCTTGAAAGGATTACGCCTCTGCCCATGCCTGCGGTGGCCTAATCACCGGCAGGTTTCAGGGTTTAGCTACTCATGCCGCAGCGCCTTGGCCGGCTCGGCGCGGGCGATGGCGTAGGCTTGGCCCGCGACGGTGGCGACCGCGATCAGGAGCGTCAGGGCGGTGGCGGCGAGGAAGTAGACGGGCGTCAGCGCAATGCGCTGGTCGAAGCCGGAGAGGTAGCCGCTCATGGCCCACCAGGCGAGCGGCCAAGCGAACAGGTTGGCGATCACGACCGGGCGCAGGAACTGACCGACCAGGAGCTTCAGGATGTCGCCCGTGGAGGCGCCCAGCGTCTTGCGGATGCCGATCTCCTTCACCCGGCGGGCCGTGTTGAACGAGGCTAGGCCGTAAAGACCGACGCAGCCGATCAGGACGGCTAGGACAGCGCCGATGGTGAAAAGGTGGCCCTGGTGGTCGTCCTTGGCGTAATAATGATCGAGGTTTTGGTCGATCGTCTTGGCCCGGAACGGGTCCGACGGAACGATCCGCTTCCAGTCGGCCGAGAGCTCATCCATCACCGCCTGGGGTGCGGCGCCGCTGTAGTGAACGGTCGCCGTGCCGCTGCGCACATCGCCGGACTTGCCGAAATACAGAGTCGGCGGGACGTGGCGGCGGGGCGAGCGGAACCGGATATCGGCCACGACGCCGATCACGGTCAGGGGCGCGAAGGCGCTGCTGCTACCGCCCTCGCGTACGATCTTGCCGATGGCGTCGGTTGGGCTACGGAAGCCCAGCGTCTGCACGGCGCTGGCGTTCAGCACGATATTGGGCGCGGGCTGATGGGTCTGAAGCGCTTTGTCCTTGTCGCGACCGCTCGGCACATAGGTCGGATAGTCAGCGCCGTGCGCGCGATCAGGAAAGCGGCCGGCCAGCAGATGGGCGCGGTAGGTCTGGAAGAAGTCGGGGCCGGCCTTCACCACGCCAAGTGTTGGACCGTCTCCGGGCTGCCCTGGACGTTTGAAATTGCTATTGCTGGTGCTGTCGTCGACGCCTGGCGCGATATCGCCGTTCGTCACGCTGACGACACCGGGGCGGGTGCGCCAGACGTCGAGAAGATTGGCGCGCTGGGCGGCGCTGACCTCGTCGTCGTCGAAGGAGTCGATGATGATCAGGCCGTCGCGATTGAAGCCGATGTCGGCGTGGCGAAGATAGCTGGTCTGGCTGACGATGACGCCTGTGGCGATGGTGAAGGCGATGGCCACGGCGAACTGGAACACCACCAGACCCTCCCGCACCCGGGCGCCCATCCTTCCGCCGCCGGGCGTCTTGGCCGAGGCCAGCACCGCGGCCGGCTGGTACTGAGCCAATATCAAGGCGGGATAGAGCCCTGCGCCCATCCCCACCAGCACGACGGTGAGGAGGACCGCGGCAGGCAAACTGGGGTCGCCCAGATAGTCGAGCTTTAAGGACAAGCCGCCGGCCGCGTTGACCAGCGGCAGAGCCAGCTCGCACAGCGCAAGACCGAGCAGGGCGCCCAGCGCCGCCGTCGTCAGCGCCTCGGCCATGAATTGACCGATCAGCGCCGGAACCGTCGCGCCCATCACCTTGCGCACCGCCACCTCGCGGGCGCGCAAGCCGGCGCGCGCGGTCGCCAGGTTGACATAGTTGACGGCGGCCAGGAGCAGGGTCAGCAGGCCCACCCCACCCAGGGCGGCGATGACGGCGGCGTCCTTGGGCTCGATCAGGTGTTGCGCCACAAGCGGCACGGCGCGTTGGCCCCAGATCTTATGTGCATCGGGACCCATGTCGTGGACGGCGTGCCGATCGATGAAACGATCGAAGTCCGCGTTCAAATTGCGCGCCTGATCCGGCGTTTTCATGCGCAGATAGGTTTGGAGTTCGATGCTGCCCCACTCCCGCCACGCCGGGTCTTGCACAGGCGTCGGAACCTTCAGCGGCGTGATCAGGTCGAAGGTGAAGTCGGTCGTCTTCGGCGGGTCCTTCACCACGCCGACCACGCGCAGATCCTTTACCTCGCCATCGTAGGCGATGGTCAGCCTCCGCCCGATGGGATTGGCGTCGCCGAAATACTGCTTGGCCTTGCTCTGGCTCAGGATCAGATCGTCAGGCCGGGTGAGTAGAGCGGCCCTGTCGCCGGCGACGAGCGGCAAATCGAACACTTGGAAGAAGGTCGGATCGACCTTTTCGATCTGTTCACCCGTAATCTTATCGCCTTGGCGAACGGCGCCCCCGTCATCCTGGATTCGGGTACCGACAAGTTGAGGGTCGTCGGCCCGCAGCTCGGCCAGCAGGTCGCCCATGGTGCGGCCCATCTCCGTGATGCCGGCCAGTTCGCCCCGCCCAGAAGTACGGACCACATAGATCTGGCTCGCGTTGGGGATCCACCGCTCGAAACTGGTCTCGAATCGCACGTCCAGGAACAGCACAAGGAACACGGCGATGCCGACCGCCAGCCCCAGCACATTGATCGCCGCGTACAGCCGGTGGCGGCTGAGCGAGCGGTAGAGGGTGAGGAGGTAGTGGGTCAGCATGGGCGCTTCTCTCTTCCGTTTTCCCCGGACTTGTTCCGGGGACCCATGGCGCGACCTTTCAGCGCCGAATGGTTTTCAGAACTTGCGTGGCGCACTCGCAGTCCAAAGGGGAAAGCGAGCGTGATTTCCGACAGCCATTCGGCGGTTGAAAGGTCGCGCCATGGATGCCCGGAACAAGTCCGGGCAAAACGGAAGAGCGGAGGGCGTTCGCCAGCCTGAACCCTATTCATGCCGCAGCGCCTTGGCGGGCTCGGCGCGGGCGACGGCGTAGGCTTGGCCCGCGACGGTGGCGACCGCGATCAGGAGCGTCAGGGCCGTCGCGGCGAGGAAGTAGACGGGCGTCAGCGCAATGCGCTGGTCGAAGCCGGACAGGTAGCCGCTCATCGCCCACCAAGCCAAGGGCCAGGCGAACAGGTTGGCGATCACCACGGGCCTTAAGAACTGCCCGACCAGGAGCTTCAGGATATCGCCCGTGGAGGCGCCCAGAGTCTTTCGG
>Ga0209611_10009560_pt1 | contig 14638 bp, 14 predicted proteins | sample S1TSphgellanicum_3_FD_187693 | JGI IMG/M metagenome (GOLD analysis project Ga0209611, IMG submission 187693) | Host-associated microbial communities from peat moss isolated from Minnesota, USA - S1T2_Fc - Sphagnum magellanicum MG (SPAdes) (version 2) | ecosystem: Host-associated > Plants > Peat... | reverse complement strand
GGCAAATTTTAAAGTTTTTTCTCCCCCCCCCCCCCACAAAAGTCCTTTTGTCGAAGTCGCAGGCCCTCTTTTTGTTTGGTGCGAAATTTCGCCAGAAATGAAACGTTGCTCATCGCAGAGCAGCCAGCGTTCTTTATTCAATTTTTGTGTCATCGAAAATTTGGCGATTATTTCCACAAATTAGCGAAATTACTTGAATTTACACTTCATAAAAGAAAAAAGGTTTCACAATTTGTCCGTCCAAGAAACGACAAAACTTGCTCAAAAACACACACTCGTAGAGCGGCTTTGTTTTGATAATTTCAAAAGCCGAACCTTCAATAGGTGTCAAACGGCTCTTTATATGTACTAGTGTGGCCTGTGCCGTTGACCCAAGTGTTATCACATCCTCAACTGATTTCTCCTTCCCAAACCTGATTTTTTTAGAATTTATTTGAATTTTTAGCCGAAGAGATCACTTAAAAATCAATACCTATCTCTCACATTCTGAATCCAAATCTTACCATATAAATTCCACTAAATCCTGTTCATCAAGATTATTCCAACAACACCAAAGACACATTCCAATTCATCTGAAAGTTTCAGCAATGATTTAATTTAATTTTCAGTGAAGAAATCATTGATTTTAAACAACTTTTGCGCAGCAAGTCCAAACGCCATTTAAAAAAAACCAAGCCAATGCACCCCTTCTTTTCTTGTCGAGAGCTTTCCAAAAACACGATCTGAAGCATCTGGGTTCAGTGGATCTCATAACTACAAAACAAAACAAACTACCTTCCTTCATAGATAGATGGAAAACCTCCAGTTCTGATTATGAAAAATGAATTAAAACAATCTCAGTTCCAATCTCACACAAAATGCCCATTAAACATCATCAGTTTGATGGGAGAGAAATTACTCTTTGTAAAGCCCTCCATTATTAGTCTACTTATTATTACATTATAGTAAGTACACTAATAATGGAGGGATTTTACAAAGAGTAATTTCCCTCCCACGAACTGGGAGGGAAATTATGATGCTTAGGGGGATCTCTCTCTTTTTCATCCAGTTTGGCGGGTTTCTTCCGCTTCTCCGTCAAGAGATTTTAGTTTCATCCACTTGGTTACTTTCCTTCATTCTGAAAATGGGCTCTTGCCATTACGTTGGGTAACTCCCCTGGCGTTACCCTCACATAAATGGAAGTGGGCATCCCCATCCAGGTCCAGTTCTTTATAAAAAAGACTAAATTTCAGTCTGATTCTGGTTCTGAAAATCATACTTAGGGTCACTTTAGAAAAGGGTCCAAGGAGCAGGGTCCAATGAAATTGAGCATTCCTATTGATCAATGGCTTTAAATTGGTCCCAAGGCCTTAACATAAGGATGCAGGACCAAGACAAATCAAATTGTGGTTAAGCTTATATGACACCATTTTGAAGGGAAAATCAATTGATCGGGACCAAAAAAAAAAAAAAAGAGTTTAAAGGAGAGCTCATGGTTTGGAGAACCCAAGTGCAAGCTAAGGTCCAAAGTTGGTCATTTTTGTTCTTTTTCACTATTTTTTTTACATTTGTTGGACAAATTTTGTGAAAATGGAAGAAATGTTATGGATTGAGAACATTGTTCACAGCACACAAGCTCCTCCATTTTTGACCAATTCTAGAGTTGACACGAATGTTTTGTGAATCCTCACAAGGTGGTTGTTAGAAAGAGTGCATTGTTAACTTTCCCAAGTGCATGAAATGGAATTGAATTAGAAGGTGGGGCAAAAAGTGGATTTGCAAGAGATCCTTAAACTTTTTCTTGTTCCAAAAAAGAGAGCACTAAGGAAGAAGGTGGTTGTGGTGAAAGGCAAAGATGAAGAAGGTGACAAAGCTAAAAAAAATTGGGTGATGACAAGGTATTACACTTGATTGCTCTAAGAGAAAAAATGGAACTTAAATTTGTCCAAAATGTAAAAAAGTAAAATAAATTTTGTCTTTGTCCTTGAAATAGTTTTTCAACTTTGAAACCCTAGTTTTGCATGTCAACCTAATTTGATTTAAGGTCTAAATTTTGAATCAAATAAAAGAAAAAATTGCAAAAATTCAAATTCAGATTGGACCAATTGGGCCAATTGGACCTTTTTAAAAGCCTTCACTTTTGCCTCCCATTCCCCCATTTGCATTTGTTTAATTCAGCCATTATGGGGATTGAACTATCATCTCCTTGGGGGAAGGGAGAAGAGCTAACCACCAAGCCATCTTTATTTCAAACAATTTGAGATGTTTTCCATTTGGTTTATCCATGTATTGCATTTTTTTTTTAAAATTCCAAGGATTATTTTCAACTTGTATTTCATGGCTTCTTACCTCAATTGGTTTGTTTTTTAGAGGTGGATCTCCATACTCGAATGTTGGTTTCCATCCCTGGATTTTCGAAAACTTCAATTGCTTACAAACATAAATTTAATCCAATTTATAAACAATACAAGGAAGACAAGATTGCAAATGAAATTTCAAGTAATGATCGCCATGAATGTCCCTTCTATGATGCATTGGATAGTTGGTGGCATCAAAGTGGAAATGTGATGAAATAGGTGAGTGCATCTACCAAATGAAATTAAAGAAATTATAGGCAGTCCATAATCCCAAGCAAATTTTGATAATGTTTCAAAAGACAAAGGTAGTAAGGAGCCAATGGAGAAATCTCTCATCACCCAGGATGAAGTTAAAAAACAAAACAAAAAACAAAAGTTTAATGTGTATGAACATTTTTCAACCATGGCTGAAAAAAATACATCCATGCTACAACAATTTACTAAAACTAGTGTTTTACTTAGAACATGGATGTCTCATAGATAAATTATAGGTTACATAAGATATTAATCCATGAGTCATTCATCACATTGTAACCTATAACTAGATGTATTTGGGAAAACAATGTTATTTTTATTTTTGAAATTGGATTAAAAGAAGTTTTTTGTTAAAGCTTCATGAGTTACCATAGCTTCTATCAACATTCTTTTGATTTTTTCTTCTTTTTATTGCTTACTAAGAATGTTTTCCATGGTTGCCAACACATGATCTTCATCTTCACCTTGATGCTCCATGTCTTCCATGTCCTCCATGTCATTTCTATCATTTCCATCCACCATCCTTGGATTTTGTAACCTCTTCATTTGTTTAAGTGTTTTTTTAGCCACCCTAAAAACATCAACTCTTTTCAAGTTCCCAAATGTTGTGTTTGTTTCAATTTGTGCATCTGTTTGAGCCTCCAAAACCAAGTCCATGTCAAGGCCATCCAAATTAACAATGCACATGTTATGTAAACATATGCAAGTTGTGACCGAGTCTAGCATGTGGCGTAATGGAATGTTTACTCTTTTTGGTAAAATTCTAAGTCTATTATTTAACATTCCAAAAGTTCTTTCCACTAACATCCTTGTACTAAATTGTATAAAATTTCAATGTGTTTTGTATCTTAGCAATCCATCTTTCTCACCTTTGAAAAGAGAATAAAATCATGGCCACATTGGATAAGTGGCATTTCCTATCAACTTATAAGGTAAAAATTTGTCTTTCATCACACAACTTCCTACATCTCTTTTTTGGAAAAGAACCTAAACATGAATACTTCTTGCCCACCCATAATCATAATCCCAAAAACTGCATTTTGCATTTACAATCCTTGAATCAATGTGGAGTAAAGCCCTTTTCGACAATAATATCATTTTAGTTCTACCTTAGGTGCAATAATCAACATGTGACTACCATTTATGGCACCTAAAGTGTATGGAATTATATGCAAATTTTTAAAACCAATAGTGATTTCTTTGATCTTGTTTTTAGTCAATTTAAGGATCATTAATGGTTTTAAGTGCTTTTGAATTGTTGAACATAATTCTCTCACTATAATTGATGTTATATTTTTTGCCAAAGACCCAAAGACCTTTCCACATTTGCAAAGAATTTCCACTACCTACTCATGTAAGATCCATTGTTACTTTAATTTCAACAAGGATGTTTTCTCTCATTTGTATATTTTTTCGTTAAAGACCTGAACCCACAACCATAAAATCAATGAACAAAATGTGTCGTAACTTAACCTTATTTGTTGCCAAAACAACTTTTCAAAAAAGTTCCCCAAAAGTTGATTCTTCATGCATCCCATCGCCCTCTCATACTTCCACATGTCGTAAATTATTGGTGCCATGTCAACAAACTCCATGAAAACAACATTGCACATCATCATACTCCCATGTTATACAATAGTTACTCATTGCAATGCAACCACTTGTGTAATCACTCGATGTGCATGGCCATAGTAAAAACAAAAGCCACTAATAACTTGTGCTTATGTTCATCCATTGTGTGTAATAAGAGTAAAAAAGGAGAAAAATAACAAAAATAAAAAAACCATGAAAAACATGAAGAAAATAAAAAAGACCAAAGGTTAACCTAATCCTCTCACATGTCAATCACACATTTTTTTTATTGAACCCTCGAATTGAACCCCACACCTTTAGACACACTAATTGTACCATAGAAAAAAATGTTCTTTTGCAATTTGAATAAGAGTCCAATTCAAGGTTCAATTTACTTCAAATTGGTCCATATATTTTTGGTCCTTGGACCTTTGTGTAAAGTGGCCCTTAAAGTAAGGCCACACTAGGTGTTTAAAGCTTGCATGTAATTTCACTTTAACATCAACAAAGTGCCACCAACCACAACATCACGATTTCTCATATTGTAGACTACCATGAACCTTTTAAATAGTATTTCAACATGTCCACACCAATGTGGGGTGGGTATTTGATTTGTTTGTATTTAATCAAGAATGGTTTAAAAAATATATATATTTAAAGAACCAACAATGTCCAATTAATTGAATTTTTATATTTTTAAAAAACTACCTTAATTGGTTCTTTCATAATTGAAGCTTAATGGGTACAAGCTAGGGGTAGGAGTTTGGCTATCAATTTAGACAAGTATGTGACTAGGTTATTTCACAAAAACCCAAGCTATTTTACGAAGTAGATTTTAAGATTCTTTGGGGTTTTTCATGGAACCCTAGCAGGGTATATTATGTGTGTTGTAAGTAACCTAGATATTTTAAAAAATTCATTGACAAATATATGGTTGAATGAAATACCTAGGTTTAAAAGGACACCAATTCCTAAAGTTCAAGGCGCAACACAAAAAAAAAACCTTAAATCTAATTATTAACAAAAGAAATCACAAACATAAAAGTGGTGCAACTTGAAAATCCAAGATAAATCTTTCAAGCTTTGATCTAAATTTATTTGAAACTCCAAACTTGATAAAAATGAAAAATGAACAATATATTGAACCATATATATAGGGCATTTTGTCTATTCGTTTCCAGCGAGCAAAATTAAATTCTTCTTTCACATATTCCAAGTGTCAATTTCCATCTCCCATATTCACATCCCTTTTAACAACTAACAATATAGGAACAAGGAAAAAAAAACACATACATGGATAAGACCAAAAATTGTTTCAAACCTAATGCATTTGATAGAAATTAAAAACCAAAAACCCAATGCAAGCAACAAAAAACCCAACGTGACACACAAAAATAAAAAACCCATAATTAACACAGGTAGATACCAAAGACCTTAAGCAAGCAACAAAAACCTAGTGTAACACACAAAAACCCAAGACCCAATGCAAGCAACAAAAACTTGGTGTGACACAAAATCCCGAGACCCAATGCAACAAAAAAAACTAAAAACCCAAAACATAAATAAAAATTAAAAACCAAATGAAAGAGACCCAAATTTCAAGATGCAAAAAAAAAAAAAAAAAAAAAAAAAAAAAAAAAAAAAAAAAAAAAAAAAAAAAAAAAAAAAAAAACCAATGCAAAAACATGACAAATACGAAATGGATGGGCAAGAACAAGGAGCAAAACACCAAGACACATAACATAGGATGGATCATAGAATATAGGGTATAACAATAAACCAAATTGAAGCCCCATAGAAAAGAAAAAACATTAGTAACAAGGTACATAGTAAACATTAAAACAATGACTATACTTGATAAAAGGAAAAATATCCATAAAACCAAATTAAGCCCATAGATGACAAATAGAATACAAACCACACAAATAAAGAACACATTGCAATCATTGGCCATCTTAGAATCATTGCATAGAAGAATTTTCTACCTTTGAAATATTGACATAAATCATACTTCATCATCTTCATTTTTTAAAAGTTCATGATAAAATTACATTTTCCATTTTGATTAAGAAAATATAAATCTTAACTTTTAGATTTTATTACATGATGATTGTCCATGAGAGTCATCCATATCAGACACAGACTTTACCTTCCAACAACTCACAAAGGACAATACAACAGTTGCAAATGTTGTAATATAATTTGCTAAACTTATGGAACACTACGTAGACAAATACCTAGGTCCAAAGAACTATTTTTAAAAGGTGGAAATTGAAACAACAAGTTTAGCATCCCATCTTCAATTCCACGTCATTGGGCATGAGTTATAAACTTGAAACATTTAGAGAATTAGAAAGAAATTCAACTTAGTGAACTGGATCACAAGTTACCACATATTCTAACCATTTTAAACCTCCAAAAATTCTTCACGTTGCACTTCATTTGTAAATTCAACATCTAGATCCTTAATCAAATCCAACTATGCTTCACATACATATGCAAAGTCAAAAAAATTAAAGCACCCAACACGTGGATCATATGGCCAATTTTTGTTAACAAAAATTAGTTTGTCAAGATTTCTAATAATGGCAAAAATCCCTTCTATTTCAATTTGGGAGGCCAAGATTCCAAAAATTTGTTTTGTTAAGGTAACATTTGTTGGAAACATGTGTTTTTCTCTCTACCACCATGTCAAAGCACAGTTGCAACTCTTTCCATTAACAAGATACGAATAGTAAATGTATGATTATTTGCCAACAAGGTCCTTCAAAGTGTCTAAAATTGTATTTGTGGTGTAAAAGAAATTTTCATTTCCAATCTCTAAACTAGATGCATCAAGTTTGTCAACGATAACTAGCATTGCCAACTTATCAACCTCCATCAACAAAGGCAACAACAATTCCTAGTCATATTCAACGACTAAAATTATAGCATTATTGTGACCCACATAAATTGTGACTAGGCGCATAGATTTGTATATGGGATCCAACATTAATGTTAGCATATCGAGACCTTTTTTTCTCAAATGTGTGTAAAAAGAAAGGAAAGGGTTCAAGACTTCCAAAACCTTGCACTTCATGTGGCACATAAGTTCTTCCAACTTTTGATAAAAAAAATGGAAGTCGTTGGATTTGCCAAGCTATCAAGAATACCCACAACAACAAGTTTTTCACAAAAAACAATGTATATAGAAATGATGAAATGTAGGTCATCTCCAAGGAGGCAATGCTTTCAACTTTGATTCATAACACATCTAGTAATTATAGGTGATAAAATCTTCACCACTACTTGGCAAACTACCCAAGTATGTGACTTTGCAATGTCACGTTTTGACGATTATAACATAAAACAACATCTAATCGAACCATCAATGCATCCTGGAATAACAAAACTTAGCTTGTAAACCAATAGCCTTGAAATTCATAAAGTCACGTACATCCACTTGGTAAAATTTTTTAAACCAATTTTTGAAAACTTATTATTTGCCAAAACAATTATATTTACAAAATAGATAAACTTTAGAATTTCATTTATAAAACTTGGACCAAATGAAATAAGTCCCAAAATTAAACCTAAGATATGACCTAATGCGCACACAAAACCAAAACCCAACCTTCAATTTTTGGAATTAGTGTCAAATATTATAATCCAAACCAAAAACTAGTTGCCTTTTAAAGTAAGCCCATAACTAGATCCAAGTTGACAAATTATTGACCAAACTGACTATAAATTATAATTATTAGGATTAAACCCAAACTAATTAATAGTGTTACAATTATATTTGCATTTCAATGACTCAAAATATTCAAGATAGTAAGTAATGTTTAATTCCAAATTGAGTCGTACTTTGATTGGGTTTGTTCCACAATACTAATTCATGTGCTAGTTCCACATCTAATTTTTGCACGAACATTCTATTAGGTTGGTTTATAGTTTCATCCTTTAACATATGGAAAATTTAGATTTGCAATAGGGAAATCTACCAAAAAAATCAAAATTAGAAATAAAGAAAAGGAATAACTAATCACATACCTCGTTTTCACAAGTGTGTTTAATTTCCTAGGCTTCAATCCAACCTCTATGCACGTGTGTTCCTAAACTTGGCCCCCCTTGCCCAAAAATTTTGGCCAAATAATGCATTTTAAATGTCAACTTGTGCACCCTCAATATATGCACAACTTAATCCCCAACAAATTTTATTTATAGAGGCATAGTAATAGACTTTGGATAGAGCATGCCTAAAGGAAGAACCATGAAAAGATTTTAACATGCCCAAACTCTTATACGAAACCACTAAATTCAAGGCAATTGTACAAGATTATAAGTTGGAGCTTTTGTCTTTAACATATGCAATTCTTTTTGTGAGGAAAAAATTATCAAGGAGAGCTCGTAATTTAACACCATGGTTGCCCCACTAACTTCAATAACCTTGAGCAAATTGACTATCACATGCTTAAGTTCCCAATTGTTGGATAGAAAATTGACAATGACAAACATGTCATGCACCCTTGCAAACATCCATAGATCAAAAGTACATGTGGTATAAAGACATATAACTAGTGCATGCTATACATATGTCATCAAAGTCCTATCCATTAAAGCAAGTAGAACCACCTCCACAAACATTTTTTCTGGTGGGAAAATAACCCTCGACATAACCTATAAGCCATTTGGCACAACCAAATGGATTCAAATGTTCTCATTGGCAAAAAACCTTTTATCACATATAACATTACATCTTCCAAAAAAACAACTTGGGTTTCATGGTCTTTTTAAAATTGGTTTGTAAAAGAGAAAAATCTAGAAATTACAGTTGGGTTAACATGAGGGCATTTAATGGCCAATTCATGCTCAAGTGAAGTTTTGGGATGGTTGTTTAACTCTTCCACATACCTTTTTAATAAGGCACCATGTTCCATATCCACATGTTTCTTCATGGTAGTTATGTGTTGGACTTGTGGTAAACAATGAGCTCCTTGTAACATCTAATGTGTAAAGCTAAAATAACAGGACCAACAATTTTATTGTGATAAATAATACAATGAATTATTTAATTTCGAGTAAGATCAATGGGTCAATTGTTGTTCAATTGGTAAAAGGCCCATGTGGAGGAGTTGTAGTAATGGGGCTTCCATGTAGCAACATATTTCTTCATATTTATCAAATGCACCTCAAGAACTTGTTATTCTTCAATTGAATGTTTTTCACCTTCAACATTGGATTACTACTAGATCTTGCAATCATTTGTAGGGGATTAAACTCATGCAACCAGAACCTTACAATCAACCAAAGTGTTTGAAAAATCCATCAAATTTATAATGCAATCTATGAAGGAAAGGTTGAAATGAAAAAAACAACAATGGAAGCACTTCAAAAGCTTTTGGGAAACTTGAAACAACAAATTATGTAGTTGACTAAATTCTTGCCGATGAATGAAAAAATGAACATGTTGCACAACACACATGATTTATACCATTTAACAAATCTTTTGATAATTTCGACAATTTGAACACCTTGGAAATTCCAACAATTCGAGGCTTGAATGGAAAAAATTTCAATGAAACTTTCACAATTGTGACCAAGAGATAAAATTGTAAGAAAACATAAGCTTTCATAAAAGCTTTTGATAATCCTAGGTTTTAGCAAACTAAATAGTGAACACCTTGAAAATTCCACCAACCTTGAATGTAGGAGGTCTTAACGAAACTTTCAACAATCATGACCAATAGATAGAATACCAATATAATAGAAGCTTTTGATAACCATAAACCCACAATTCTCCATTTTTCAATTCTGACTATTGTTAATCATTACAAAAATAAACAAAATGCAACCCAAATTCATCAATAAACCAACTAGTCATGATAAAACACCTTGAAAAATAGGGCAAAAATTTAAAAATAGTAAAATAATATGAACCTAACCAAAGTAGCCAAATAAGTTATAGCATAGCATACAACCTATTCGATTTACCTTTTTTACGGCTTTTCCTTTTTAGACCTACCTTTTTTTGCAACCTTTCTTTTTCAATTTTTTGACCCATATAATGCAAGCCAAACTAGGTTGTTTAAAATTACATCAATCCAAAACCAATATCACCACAAAAACACCTATCAACTCCACATTTGTTAAAAAGTGAAGGAAAATTTTATCCCCAAATCTTGCACAAATGCATAGCCTCTTCCCTATGGGGGGAGCCAATAATATTTCAAATATATGTCAAAATAAATCTATCAAATATACATAATATAGTTTATAGATGAAATTGACAACACAAAGATGCAATTATACATGGATGAAATGTGGTCACAACATTTTAACCACATCCAATCTTTTGATGAAAATTTGAGTATCAATATAGGATATTACACATGGATGAAATTAACCGCACATGTAAGTCCCCATATGAATGTATTGATGGATAAAATTGATCACATGATCATGATTGGCCATATGAATGAATTGAATAACATGGATGAATGGACAAAATCAATAAAAAGGGTATAATAAACAAATACTAATGAAATTAATGATAGAAATAAAGTGGACAGTGGATATGATATGATTAAATCATTTTTTATGATTTATATCATATAGAACAAGGAGTAATTTATGAATGAAAATGACAATATTCAAGCAACTAACAACATGGATGATAAAATTAACATATGGATGAAAATCAAGAACATTTATGAAATGATGAAATATCACATGCATGAAACAAAATCCTCATCCATATGGTTTAATAACATCCACATGGGCAATAATATATGTGTGTGATTTCATCCATGAACCCAATTTCATTGATGTCAGCAAAGTTTCATCCATTTCATCGACTAGATTGAGATCAATTACATACATGTAATGTGCTTCATACATCTCATTTACATGGACATTGTTTTCTTTTCAATTTCATTAATGTCTTTTGTTTTTACAATTCTCATTTGTATTACCAACTTTCATCCACATGGTTATATCACACATGTTGTCAACTTCATCCTTACAGTCCACTTTCATGGACAAATCACACAAAGCACTGGAAGTCATGAAAATGCAATGCACATCATTACATGATGGAAAGGACATTAACATGTCTAATGTTTTCTGCTAAGAAACCTTCCAATAACATAATTGAAAATGTTTGCATTGTTGTGAAGACCACAGTTGACCAAAGGTGTGGATGAATCAGTTGGCACCCATGCCCACCTAGTATAACTTTTAAAATAATTCTGGAACTAAGCAACAATCTTGCCTTGAAAAAAGAAGCAGAAATGCCTTCAGAAACAAACCGACAACATGCATTTCAAGATTATCTCTGGAGTTGTGATAAGGTAAGTGACAAAAGTACTCCAAGAAACTGAGTTTCAAACTTTACAGTGGAAGAGGATTCAGTCAAACTCCAGGATGGAGTTCAACCATCATGATGGAGAATTGAGTCAACTCCAAAGATGCAAACTTCTTGTGGCTGTTTTCTAAGCAAAATCAAACTGGAATTGTTTATGATACTAAAGAGCTTGCAACAAAACTGACCACATCAACCACATTTCAATCCCCATTCTTGGTCAGAACTAACCCCCAACATGTACATACAGTAGAGGATTCAGTGAACTCCACCAGGATGCAAATTTTTGTGGCTGTTTTCTAGCAAATCAAACTGGAATTGTTTAGGATATCAAAAGAGCTTACAACATAACCTGAACCATACTACTTCCAAATTCAGGGGGGGAAAAAAAGGCCTTCAAGAGGATACACCATGTGCTCACACAGTGCAACTACAGAACACCATATGTAGACATCAACCACATTTTTCAATCCTGATTCTTGGTCAGAGCTAGCCCTTAACATGTGTGATAGATACAAGGGAAGGATAGCAATCGGCAAACATGATATATAATCTCACAAAGAATTATTTGATATGGACATAAAATTGTTCGTGAAGAACGCTAAGGGTATGGATGAACATCATGCTTTCCAAGATGTGCATGTACATGCTTTCTGAGATGCAGATTTCCATGCATCCGAGATGCAGATTTGAGCTATTAACTATAATGAGAAAAAATGGGGAACCAGTGAGTGACCCATGAGCTTGAGTGCTCAGAAGTTGGTGACTTTCTTGTTAGGCTCAAAAACATACTTGATGAGAGAATCCTTGATAGACAACATGTGTGGAAATTCATTTTGAAGCTTGCTGGCATCGAGCTCATTGTTGCTGCGAGCTGCAACAATCACTTTGGCTTGCTCCTCCAAAGTGAAGTTCTTGTATGTGAAGCTTGGATCCACATACTTTTTGTACATATCAAGAATCTCATTGTGGCTCACAACACCAGGATTTGTGAAGTTCCAAATACCTCGCAGATTGCGCTTGCCCATCTCAATTGAAATCGGCAAAAGCTCATCCAGAATGGTCATGGAGTTGGGTATATTCACCACCTTCTCGTACCGAGTGATCTTGGTGATGAAATTGCGGGGATTTGTAAGGTCCCCTGAGATGGGCATTCGCACCCGCAATGTACAAACATTGTCAAACTCCTTCAAGAGCTCCTCTACCTGGTGGCCATAGTTCACACAAAACAACACAATTTCTCAACAAAGTTTGCAGCAGCATGACAGACACATTTCTCAACATAAAAATCTGCAACAAATCATGCTGACTGATCTCTTGCTTGCAGGATAATATGAGAAGGGGGGAAGATTAGGGTTACGAGTGGGGTTAGGTCCCTCTCTCTCTCTCTCTCACACACACACACACACTCACCATGGCCTTAGTTCTGGAGTAATAAGAGCCGAAGAAATTGGGGGTGTCTTCTTCCTTGAATCCAATGCCACTGCCAAGAGGGTGATCTTCATCATACTCAAAGATGCAGCCGGTGGCGTAGTTGACCAAGAGCAGGTTGTGCTGCTTGCACACATCTGCCAGAGTGAGAGTGCCTACCACATTGGCTCGAATGGTGTCGATTTTGTGACTCTCGCACCAGTCAACATTAGGACGTCCTGTCACCCCTGCAGCATTGAACACATGCGAGGGCTTGACTCGAGCTATGTCCTCTTCTATCTGTGCTCTGTTCTCCAGCCTACCTACACCATACTCATAGTCTATACCTTGCTCTGTACACAGTTTCCCTAGTAAACCTCCAATCCATCCAGTCCTTCCGTAGATCAGAAACTTGTAGTACTCCGAGTGACCTCCTCCTCCGTTGCTGTTCAACGAAGCAACCATGTTTCTCGGATTTTGCAAGAGATCTTCGACACAGTTTTAGAGATCCTTGGGTGAAGCCCCTCCTCGGAAGCAGCAGAGTTGAAGCTGAATATCTACCCCCAAAAAAGCAGGAAATCATCCACACCAGAGCTTTAAAAACCTCTTTCAGTTGTCAAGGAAAATAATAGAAGGAAAGCACCAAAAAGGACGAGTATCAATCTGTAACAAGATCTAAACCAGAGATGCAAATGCTTCATTAAACACCCAAGACCAAGATTTTTAAAAAAATTATTTTTGAGAGAGAGCAAACCTTCCATAGACAGATCTGGGAAGCAAAGGACCCATCTTACTCTGGAGGAAAAAAGGGAGGGAAAAAAGCAGCAAAATCTCCAGCAAACTCCAATCCAAAAAGAACCCCCACCACCCCCAACAAACTTGGATCCGCAATAGGGACTTCACAGATGATGTCGAAGAAGAAGATGATGATGAAAACACAAGAGAAAACGCCAGAGATTCGAGAGAGCGTTCAGATTCCGGCAGTGAAGCAGGCAGGCGCAGACAACACAAAAGAAGAGCAAAATCGGAAAGACGAAAAACAAAAGGAGCTTGGCTGCAGAAAAATCTTTTTCAAAGATTTTTTTTTTGGGGGGGGGGGGGTGCAGAGAAACTGGAAAGTGAAATCTTCGAGGAAAGTGACTCTGAAATTGTTTACTGTAAATACTAAAACTGGAAAAGCTGATTTATTTATTTTGGTGTTTTGATTATTAGGGTTTACTTGTTGCTTAAATATACACCTTAATAATTTCTCAAAATTCCTGATTTTTTAAAAATAATTGTTTAGTGCCAAATGAAGCTGCTAGGCTATTATTATTATGGCATACCCAAATCAACATTGTTATTATTTTGGTGGAAATTTTGTCATTTGGCAAAGCAAAAAAATAATGAACTTAACCATAGGGTACTCAGAATTGCAGATCAGAACAGTGTAGGAGGGTAGAGTTCTTATGCCTGCTCGTTCATAGTGGGAGAGAAATTATGTATAGATAGGGTAAGGCTTGCTCACCAGGTTCTCCCCTAATTTGAAGGTTGTAACTTGTAACCTTGAAGCCAGTAGCTTGAGAGTTTAAAGCCCAAGTATTAGGGGAGGCCTGTGCGAGCAGCAGACCTTCACCAGTGTAAAGCATGAAAAGTTTTTGAACAAAAGGTCCACTTGTGATTCACAGAAGCCGCCTTCAACTAATGAAGGAATCTTCTGTGTAGGGAGATGTGTTCAAACACA
>Ga0209611_10009558_pt1 | contig 14639 bp, 10 predicted proteins | sample S1TSphgellanicum_3_FD_187693 | JGI IMG/M metagenome (GOLD analysis project Ga0209611, IMG submission 187693) | Host-associated microbial communities from peat moss isolated from Minnesota, USA - S1T2_Fc - Sphagnum magellanicum MG (SPAdes) (version 2) | ecosystem: Host-associated > Plants > Peat... | reverse complement strand
ACTATTTTGAGGATTAAGGCAATCAGGCCTTCAGGTGTGTTGGAGTTACAAGGAGCTGACGGACGCACAATTCGTGATCATTCCAAAAATTGTGCGCCCTGCCACTTGCCGAACTTGGATCCTACCATCATCACGTCGACTTGGATTCCTCCACTTGATTATCCATGTCAAGTATGTCAGAGGACGGACGATGCTGATCAAATGCTACTTTGTGACAAATGTAATGGTGGATACCATCTCTTCTGCCTCAAGCCGGAGCTCATTCAAGTTCCCGTCGGCAATTGGTACTGTTCATCATGTTCTCCTACAGCACCTTGATTCCTACTCAGACCATGCCATGCTTTTCCCGGCTCAGGTCTGGGGGGGGATACATGAGAATTTCATCTCAGCCTCCCTTGTGCATTGTGTATATATGTGTGTGCATGCATCTCTTTGATTAGTTTCTACCTTTAATTGGTTTTAGGCTGTTTTGTTTAGTAGAGTTTCCTGCGGATTCACACCTTTATGACACTGTATGTCACGACACTACACGTCACGACAAAACTTTGCACACATATGCAAACAATTTCTATCCTAAAACAAAAGAATAATGTTGTGCATGCACGCCAAAGTTCATACACACACATACACACATACATGCAATATGTTTCCAACATTTATTACTTCAAAAGAATAATGTCATGTAACCTCAATTACTTAGAGAACCACATTCATTTCCATGACCTTCAAGGTTTCAATGCATAGCCTTATTTTCCCATTTTCATCTAAGAAGAAATTGAACCCAAATTCCTTGAATTGTTCCCTCCCCTAATGTTGTTTTTTTCCTCCTATTTTTCTATTCCTTCCATATGGTCCTTTCCATAATGTTTCAAATCTTCCTTCTTTGCTCCTATCATTTCTTGTTTATTTGAGTAGTTATAATTAATTGTTTATTATTGGTAATGTGATATTTAAGTTTAAAGCTATGTCTTCTTGTTTGGTTGCCATCAAGGTGGCTATCCTTCTGGTTGGTAATCGCTACTTGCAAAAAATGAATATTTTCCATAGAAATTTTAATAATTCACAACTTCCAATTGTGAATATTTGAACTCCAATTTGAATATTTGAAGGGCCTACCTTATAACCCTTGGAAAGAGCTTTCCAAAGTTGTTTTAAACATCTCAATCGAAACTAATTTGACCTCTGAAAATGACAAAAACATGAAGTTTGGCAATTAATTTTGACTATTTCAATTGGCAATTTGGTAGGTGATTTCAATTAGTCACTTTCAAAAAGCAATTTGAGTGATCTTTTTATTAGTGATTAGTTATGTAATAAAGGTAACTTTGTTGCCCAACTTATAAACTTCAAGATTAATTATTCCTTCTACTACTAATAATTTTTTCACCTATTATAATACAATGTAAATGTGATAATCCCTCTTTTGATTATTATTTTTAAATATTAAATCCCAATGTCTAAACATATGTAGCAACCATTCATGGATTAGTTGTTGGTTTTAGTGATTTTATTGGAGAGAAAAAACCATCTTTGGTGTTGACACATCTATAAAAAAATATTCACATGCACTTGTTGTTGGGGAACTATCTTTGTTCAAGAGGTTATTTGTAATTCCTACTACATGTGTTAATCCCCTAGTTTGGTGACACAATCATGAAACTCAATTTCCAAACATTGGTTTCCTTGTCAAACAAATCTTGGGTATTTTGAGGTCACAAATTGAAATTGAATGTGTGTTTAGTTTTGCTAATGTTTGATGAAATCAGGCCAACCTTTATAAAAAGAGAACACCCAAGAAAGGAAGAAAAAAAGATACAAGGAGCAAGTGTGTTGATAGCTTTAATACATTGTAGGTTACAAGTGGAAAACTTAGATTACATCTTCGCTATAGTGAAGAATTGGTTCAATGACCCTTGTTTGAATCCTAAACATCATATGGATTTGATTGAATTTATGGAAGTTGAAAATTTATTGGCTAAATAAAATTATAACTTGGTTGAGGAATTAAATTATTTTGAATGATTGGAAGTAAACAATGATTAGGTTTGGCAAGGTGAGATCACAATTTTTTTGTTGTTTTGTTGTTTTTATTTAAGGTTGCTAGAATGTAAATGACAATTTGCATTATGTTCACACATGGCTTACTTGTGGAGTTCATTAACAAGAAGGATGATGGGTTTTGGTTGTGTTGTGTTGGGTCGGGCGTTTTCATGTTTTTATGTGAGGTGTATGTGGGGTGTGGTTAGGACATGAAGCTTGTGATGCATGGGGCAGAGTTCCTGAAAAAATTGAAGTTCAACTCCCCCACAAGTTAGTGGTTTTGTAGAATTTTCCATGGACATTTGTTGTAGTTCACTTGTTCCTTATGTAAGACTTTGAGATGTTGGATTGTAGTTGGCACTCTTGGTCTAACAACAAGAACATTCCTAAGGATCAAAAGATTACCTTGCAAGTTGCTGGATTTTTAAAGGTAAGAAACTACTAATGTAGGCTTTACATATTGAAGCAATGTCCATGGGAAGTGTGTGATTGTGAAAATTAGGATGAACTTTCAAAATTTATCCTCAAGCTTTCTACATATTCTTTAGTTAGTTTGAGTTTGTAAATTGGCAAATCCATATTTGCCGAATGAAAAAATATGAACATGAATATATATGTCTTAACATGAACATTGTTATTTTGTTATGCATATCCTTCTATGATCCTTGTCATTAGGTCATGGGTAAGTACATAGACACTTGTGATTCAACAATAAAGATGAGCAATGTTTCAATCAATCCAAGAACCAAATCATACCACCATGAAGCTTTAGATCTTATGAACTTGGTCCTAGTCTGCAAAGCACTCAGAGAAATTTTCCTGGTGATTTTGGAGGCACCTCATATCTGGGAATGACATCCCTCCTCACCCAGAAACAAGAAAGAATCTTACACCTATAAGTAGGCGTAAGCTCCCTTGCACTCATAAGGAATAGGCATAAGAACCCCTCCCCTCCTACACTGGCCCCATTTCACTCTTTGAAATGTCTGCTCACGGCTGATGCATGAGTATGTCAGGTGAGACACCGTTGATTTACACTACACAAAAAAATCTCAAACTGCAACCATAATTTGAAACTGAAACCTTGGAATTCAGACCATGCTTTCTTGTTGTTGTAGTGATAAATTTCTTGAATCATGGATTTCTATCACTTGGAAATAGTTTCTCAACTATGGCACACAACAACCTCCAGCTTTTCAACCACCATCAGCTTGTGTGAGCTTGCCAACAAAACTCTCACCAATCCATATAGTGAAACCATTTAACACATACATACTAACTCATGAGTCTACAAATTCCCAGTAAAAGCAGAAGAACCTCCTGCTTTTCAACCATCACCTGGTTTGAGCTTTGCCAACAAAAAACTATCAAACCCATCCTGTCTGAAACCGTTATAAAAAACTGTCTAGCACCAAAAAAATAAATTGCAAACAGCATGAACAACACTAATCCTCCAAGAAAAAAACTTGCAGAAAAGCAGGGAAAATCTTAAGTCACAACAAGTGTGCACTGACTCTCTTGAGGGAATCACAAGGTACAGATGCAGAACCAAAATAACCAAAATGGTCTGAGGAGTAGAAAAAAATTTATTGAGTTCCATGTAATCTCTTCATTTTGTTTGATGTACAACCCTCATCTTTAGAGGAGATAGAGAACCTGAGGAGATAGAAAACACACCTATAAAGAGACTGCAGCATGGCTCAAAAACATATACTGCATCTCTGCAGAAGTCGATTACCTAAAGATGTTCTCAAAATGGAAGAAGGAGAAGAATAGGTTAGTTTGATGTCAATTGCAAAAATTGTGTGACAACTGCCTGAAGCTGTTGTTGTTCCAAACCTCAGGCAGTGGCAGCTTCTGAAAGAAAGTAATGGGATGCCCATTCTCCCCCTCTGCAGGAATGGAAAAGCATTTGAGAGAGAGCCTCAATATCTTGGAGCAAAGAGAAGTGTCTCAAAAGAATTGGGTCCATTGTAGTGTCGGGTAGTAGAGCCACAGCCTGCCTTCATCATCTCAGTTTTTGGGTTTGGGGTGGCACAGCAACCTTCCTTGCAGCCTAACACTTCTGAAATGGAAATCTGCAGAAAAAAATTCCACAATCATCAGTTTTTCATCTTCTTCTTTCCCAGAGAAAGAAAGAAGGAAACAGATGGATTCCAATACAAAAAGTTTTGCATTCCTTAGTATCAAGGAGGGAGAAACCACAAAAACGATCAAAGTACTCCTGAAAAAACCTAAAGTGAGGAAAACGGGAAACTACAAAGACCTAAAGAAGGAAAACTGCAATTACCTTAAAGGCATCTCCGGGAGAGCTGTGAAAGTGCAACACACGGGCTTCATAGCTACAGAGGACCCCAATAGCAGCAGCGGCAGCAGCTCCTGCAAGAGCTCCATAGAGGGCCATATCTGTCCTCCGCGATCAATCGATCGATCTCAGTCGACAAACCTTCTCCTCCGCAAAACTCCACAACCGTTTTCTTTCCTTCACTCCAAAAGTAGTAGAAACAGTTACGGCGCCGTCCCCCTCCCCCTGAACAAAACCCGTTCCCAATCCTTTACTCCAAAAAACTCAACCACTTCACAGCGGAGACGACGGACATGCTCAAAGAGAAGGACACAAAATCCCCTCCACTCTTCCCACAAAACACACCTCACTACCTCCGACAATTCTTGACTGCAAAATCCACAACCTCAAAGACAACAAAGACAACGCATATTTCTTTCCTTCCTTCCTCCAGCAATATAAACCCGTTGTATAATCAGGAAAAAAAACAAAAAACCAAGCAAACAAACAACCACCAGAGGCGTTTACAACAACATCAAACGGAAATCCCGGCCTCGGTTTCTCGAGTGAGGGGCAAAGTTGGCGGAAAGGCCGACATGACGGCACTATAAACGGATGCGTGCCCGCGACAGCCACACGCAACGAGGGCGAGCGGGTGGGGACGACGCGACGCAACGCAACGCTCTCAAAGCGCAAGTTCCGAGAGTTCTGTTTGGCCTTGGAACCCGGCGCACGCTAACGCGAGTGGGATCGACGGAAAAGGACGGTCGGACGGTAAATGTGGTACCCACCAGTTTTGTCCGGGTCCTCCTTTTGAAGAGAACCTCCGGGTCCCGGATTTGACATTATCACATTTATTGCCGGCGGGGGTTCGAACCAGTGTTGGGCGGGTTTCAGTTTTTAAGACCCAGCGGGTCCGGGTTTCAGGAGCTTTTTCAGATACCTGACCCAGTTCCCCCTTTTCTTTTCTTTTTTAAAATTGTTTAACAGACCCGGGGAGGGTTTCAAAAAATTGACAAACAAAAATTTCAGCCATGTTTCAAAGTGCCAGTTCTCAAACAGTTCGTACCAGCCGGTTCTCAAACACAATTCTTAAACAACGGGTATCAAATTTTCTGTTTTTTCAAAAAAGAAAAAATTTCCAAAATCTTAATTTTTTTTCCCAAAAATATTTTAAATGAAAATTTTAAAAACTCTCCAAAAAATTTACTAGTCCAAAAGTTCATTTTAATTTTTTTTCCAAAAAAATAAAAATGAAAATTAAATAAATTGTGCAAAATTTTTACAAGTCCAAGAATTCATCATGTTCAAAAGAACCTTCAAATTTTTCTAAGTCATCCTCAAAATCTAAATCCTTTTCAATTAACTCTACTAAATTGGAAAGTGGTTTACAATCAATTCTAAAATCATTTGGCCAACTTTTTCTCACAAATATCAACTTTTTTATTACAAATGACATCATTTCAAGTTTGTAAGTATTCTTGCTAAAGAAAAAATCCTTTCAGTCTCAATTTATGATTCAACAATCCCTAGGATTTGGTGCACCAAAAAAACAACAGTAGCAAACATGGTTTGGTGCTTTGCTCACCATTGAAAAAGGCACTTGATATCCTTGGAAACCGCTTGGTAACATCTAAATATCAACATTTCCCTAGTGATAAGTTCTATCAATGGTTCACTTGGGCTAGGAATTTGTTCAAAAATATCCAGATCACAATTTGCATTTGTTGTTTGACATGCATGACCAACTTCATATTTTACAATTGGATGTAAACAATGATAGCATTTAAAAAGCATAGGATATAATGTTCGTTTATCATATTCTTCAACAATATTCACCCCCTTTCCACCCCTTCTTCACAACCAATAAATGAAGAAACTAGATGAAGGCTTTTAAATATGGGGTCTAAGATTAAACATAACATGTTATGAGATTTTTTCTTTTCAAATTTTCTTTTAAAGAAAGGAACGATTCTAAAACATCACAAACATTCTTCTTAATATTGGTAACAAACAAAGATAATTCAAAAGCATTCCGTAATCATCATCAATCAAATTTACTTGGGGAGGTGGGTATGTAACTTCTTCCTTGATTTTTAAGCACATGATAATGGCATATTGCAATGCATCATATAGTAACCAATGGCTACTAAATTGGTTCAAAACACATGCACCCACAATAGGATAAAAACAATCAACAATTATATGAGATATGTGCCAAGTAAGAAGAGGGGGCACCCTACCACTAATTTTGACATTATTCTGTATTTTTGCATGTTGTAGCAAAGAATGATAGAATCTTTGAATTGCAAGGCCTCTTGGAACATAATGATTTTATTTGCAAGCTTGTAATAAATAATCAAATGTCAAATATCTATCAAAGCAACATTTTTCAATAACAAAAAAAAAATTAATAAAAAAGGAAGAAAAGTAATTTATGCAAGATAAAAAAACTCAGCTTGTATTCAACTTTTTGGGGTGAATATTAGAATTTAAACATGCCTTGTTCCATTTTTGTCTACCTTTTATCAACTTGTTAGGCCAAGTTATATTTTTTTGTAGATCTAATTAGGCAAAGTTGATAGAATAAACCAAACATTTTTGCAAACCTTTTCATTAGTTGTAGCATACTAAAATGTTTTAGGAAAAACATGCCCAAAACAAGTGCCCTAAAAATTTTCATCTAAACCTAAAACTTCACATTTGATTAATAATTTTAATGTAGTTGTCATCGCATTTAAATTTGACCCTTCATATTTCACATATGCAATTTTTTTTTCTCAATCTAAATTAATCTAACAATTTTGTTAAATTAATAACCAAGGCTTGCATAGTAGTTTCTATTGTTTCAAATAACGCAATGATCACTTGTTTAGGCTGCCAATCAAAACCTAAAAAGTTAATCACAAGTGCAAAAAGATCATGTGTTCCCTTAGACATCCATAAGTCAAAACTTGTTGCAAATATACAATTTCCCAATTTTGGCAAAACGTGTATTTGTTTCGTTTTTTCCACCAATTTAGGTAATATCCTATTAAAAAATATTTTCTAGAAAGGAAGACAATTTGAAGTCATAAATGTAAAATTAAACGTTCACACCAAACATTTTCCACAAATTGTAAAGGTAGTTGATTTTTTACAATTAAAGGACTTAAATCTTGAAAAAAATCTTTAAATCAGACCCGAGCTTAAGCTTGGGTAAACTATTGTTCATCATCCTTTTTGAAAGGATCTTCAACAAAAAAATAAAATAGATATTACACTTCTTGTAACATTCTATCTTTTTTTTGTTGTCTCTTTAAAGATATCATGTATTTAATTAATTTCGAACTTTTGAAAAGTACAAAATTAACAAATGACCATTTGGAGATTCAAAATTTGGAAAAAAAAACTTTAATTTGGGGACTAGGTCATATGATGCAACAATAAAAATGAATAATGTTTTGCCCCATTAAATGATCCAAAAATATTTATTTCCAATGTTTTGTCCAGAAACTTGATCCTAACCATCAAATTTGAAAAGTTCAAAATTAACAATTTAATCCAAAATCAATTAAATACATGTTAAATCCTCTTATTACAACATTTACTTCATCTTCAAACAAATATTGGAAACAAAGTAAATGTTATAATAAGAGGATCTCAAGTCGCATGATCATTATCCACATGTTTTTTCAAGGCCGTTATAACATATGTTTTATAATATGTTATCAATCCTTTTTTTTTTCAACTATTCATATTACTAACATGCACAAAATTATTATTACAAAGCAAACATCTCATAACTTGAGGATTTCTAGGATCGACTTCTTTATCATCATTTACACAATAAAATGTTCAACAAATTACATTCCTATCATGACTTCTCCATATTTTTCTAAGTATGCAATATTAAAGGTTTCTTTCCATTTCATTAAGAACTTGTCTTTTTGCATTAGCCTATTCCATTATGTTTTGTTATGTCTGAAAGTTAGCATAAAAAAATCATTTACATTCATTTTCATCATCAATTTTCATCACATTTCATTTTGACTTGATTCCATTTCTTCAACGAAATTTAAAAAATTGGTGGAGAAATTATAAATAAGTACAAATTTTACCACAATTATGGGTCTTGATTTTAATTATCCAATCTACCCAAAAAAAACATCAAACAAAAATTACTACCAATTTAAAACATTAAGGCAATATTAGTAATTTACCCAAAGAACATCAAACAAAAATTACAAATGAAGTAATTACAAGCATTTAAAAGATTATCAAAGGATTATTGAGTGATTTTTGAAGTAAAAGATGTGTAAAAACAAAAATTAAAACCATTAGTAAAAAGTGTGGGTGTAGTTCACTAGTCTTCGTTCACTAAACCAGTGAATTCCCTACTTTCCAACTAATCCCCATTTATTGAAATTAGTGAATTCATTCAAAATCTAGTGAAATCACTTGGCGTACAGGGACACCTTTTGTTGTAGTGAATTTTAATGTGAAAATGTCTTTGCAAATGTTCACCTAACTCCTACACATGACAAAATATACATAATATGTTTATTAAAAAAATTTGAAAACAAAAAAACCTAAAAACACATACAATGAAAAACTTTGGAAACTAACATTTCAAATAAATAAAATGCAAAAAAAAATAAAATTAATACATTTAATGTGGAATTGAAAAAGAAGCTCCCAATTTCCAACCTACATATTTGCAAAGAAAGTGCAAGGGAAAATACAAATATGGAAACTCAACAAACACCAATAGAGCACAACAAGGAACATTGACAAACAAGAACAAAACATAACAAGGAGCACTAATGAACATTAGGGTTAGAGAGGTATGAGAGGTGAAGCATTAACAAGGACCAATAGAGCTTAGCAAGGAACACCAATGAGCATAAACAAAACATAGCAAGCAACACCGACACACCAATGAGCACTAGCAAATCTCAAAAAGGAACACCAATAAACACCAACAAAGTACAATGAGGAGCGCCAACATGCCGAATGCTAATGAATACTAATAGTCCACAACAAATAACATCAACAAACACCAATGGAACACCAAGGAGTGCCAATAAGCACCAATAGAACACCAAAGAGCACCAATGAACACCAACAAAGAGCAATTCAAAAATCCCCAACGAGAACCAACATAGCACAACAAGGAGCCCCGACAAGCATTAATAGACCACAACAATGAATGTCCATGAGCACCACCAAATCACAACAATGAGCACCGGCAAAACATGGCAAAAAAGCCAATGAACACCAAGAGAGCAAGGCAAGAAAGCTTTTCAAAATACCAATAGAACATAACAAGCTAATGTTAATTGCTACAACGACTAAACAAGCAAAAAACAAGAACTTAAGCTTTAAGCTTCATGCTTTGGAGCTACTAATCACCCTATTTTATATGGAAAAGGAAAAAGGAAAAAAGAAAAAAAGGTGGCAACTTTGCCTTTGCAACACCATTGGAAACCCCCAAAAAAATATTTAAAGAAAACCTTACTTACCACAAGCAACTCCCATAGTAAATGACACTTTTACTAATTGTTGACACCCTAACACTACTAATTTTTTATACCTTGACAAGGTATCCAAAAAACTTGTAAAATGAAAGGGTTTCAAGAGGGTGGTTATCAACTAGTGAGAACTTCTAAATGAGTTTCAAAAAGGGCATCATGTTTAATGATACCCTAAGGGATTCAAGGTGAAAACTGGCTTGAAACCATGTCCAATTCTCACCTCTTTTCTGATACATGCCCAACATTGGTTTGAATTCAAATCTTTCGATTTTTAAACCCTTTGGCTCCAACTCTAGTACATTTTTTTCAAATTCAAAAAACCTTTGGGCCCGGTTCAAAATCTATGTTCGGTTCCATGTACACACACATCTTTCAATTACATAATTCATAATGTGGTAAAGGAAAATCCTAACTTTATACCCATTACATACACAAAATTTGAAATCCAAATTATTTCAAAATCAAATTGTAATCTTATTTGACAAAAAAATTGAACAAATGATAAATGTATTTAGAAAATCAAAATTCAAAATTTTCCCAAAAACTTAAGTAAGAGTATTTTCAATCTCATGCCAACAATTGCAATGACATCAAAATAACATCATGAAGGTTCAAAAATAATTGTGAATCTTGGTAATATCCAACATCAAATGAATTTATGTCAAATTGCAAAGCTATTGTGATTTGAATAAAAGTTCCAACTAATGTGTAAATGTGTGTAAGACTATGAATTGACAAATGAAAAATCTACAAATGTGTGCCAAACTATGTATTGCAAATGATGAGCCGAATCACAAGTTTTAAAGGAATGTGTAAATATATGAATCTATGTCAAATATATGAACAAATCACAAGCTCTAAGACGAATAGTTTTTTTTATAAAATCCCAAAAGAAAAAAAAAACTCCATTTCAAAAATCCAAAGTAATCACATAGTTTTGTACATTGCATTTGTTGCCAAACCAAGAAAAGACTTTGGATAAATGACTAAAATTATCAATATTGGACCATTATGCAAATGGTTAAAAACATGCCTAAAGTTTTGTTGATGTTGAGGACTTCAAATGCCTACCAACCATGAATAGAATTTAAGTGATATTTATGCTTAGAAAGTTCAACTTCAAAGACTTCATTCCATAACTTGTCATCACCCTAAACAAGTCATTTACTTGATTTGTTGAATTTATAAAATATTTTGAACAACATTAACACCATCAACAACAAGAGGTTTCTTTAGACCAAAAATAATAACAAAAGTTGTAGGTTTTTATTGGGTTAAAAATTCATGATCAATATTAACACTTATTTCATCAATAAAAACAAAATAATCAACAAGAACCACATCAATCTGATCATCTTCAATATGAACCCCCTACACAAACAAGATAATAATAAATAAATAACAATAGAAACACCTTCAAAAATAATTCTTGCATGCAAATTCAAAATATCATTAATATTTTTGGGATAACAACAATTGAATCAATAGAAGCCAAATTGATATCATTATCTCCAATATGAACTCTAGAACACCAAAAAATTGAAAAACCAAAAAGAAAAAAAAAACTTAAAAACCAACAACTAAGAAACAAGAAATAACATTTAGATTTGTCTTTTCAAATGCTTCATATCATATAAAAGGAAACAATTTCTCTTTAAGTCACAATTGATAATACATTATAAAATTTTATTTCTCAGCCTATGTTTACCAATTTGATTACACCTCCAAACATAAAGAATCAAAATGAAAATTGAAAACCACAATTAAAAGCACAAATTAAAAAACTAAATGAAATGATTGAATCAAAAAAAAAATTACAAACTTTAAAAAAAAAACATAAATTAAAGAACTAGAAAAAAGTAGAAAAACTAGGTTCCCATTTGATATTTGGATTTTGATGACTGATAACTTCCATACCATACTTTCATGGAACAAGAGCTTCTTCCATTTGAATAATGCCAACACCTTTGCCATTTTTGTTGCACTATTTGTTTTTCTTTCAAGGTGGGAAAATAAAAAATCAAATGACTAATAATCAATCATTACTAATTGCAACCAATTAGAAAGGTAATAAACCATAGATCATGATTCCTTCTTCCATTTACATTTAAAACAGAAAAACCATAGGTGAGGACTTGATGTATCAATAAGGCAAACAATACAATATCAATGGGTTGATTTCTTGTATGTTGCAATAACATCATTGATTGGATAATCAAAAAGAGGTCAATGCCAATCCATGGAACGTTCCATAACATCTATGCATTCATTTTTTCAAACTCCATGGCAAAACTTAAAAACTAACCTTGTAAGCAATTACATCAAAACAAAATTTTCAAATTCTACATTTATGAGTTCATAATACAACCTAATGAAGAAATTCCTCATGCAAAAATAACCAAAATTTAAATATAAATCTAACTAAAAATATTATCTGATATATTGGTTATGTTAACATCCTTCATTTTTCCTAAATAAAAACCACATTAGACTTTTTAATAAATTCTCCAAAATTGGCATGAATTTGATGCCTATGTAAGACAACTTTGTTAATTGCAACCTTTAGTCAATAATACTTCACAATAATAAATATGTTGAAATGAATTATTAAAATTACACCCATTTTAACAACCTATTAATTCTACCTTTGCCTAATCAACCTTCCAATACCTTCAATCAAAGATTGGATGTTACCATACAACAAAATGCAATTTAAAAAAAAACCATAATAAAGACATACAATAACAAAAGTGCATAATCACAAAATAGGAACTTGCAATAAAACAACAAGACCAAAAATAATAAGACAAAACAACAACAATATAACACAAAAGAATAATATTCTTACTTCATTGGAAGGTATAGATTCACATCTTTTTTAACAACTTGCAACACAAGCAAAACCAACATTTCAACACATCCTTTGATGGTTTCTTTTTAAACTATAAAAAAATTGGAACTTCTTACTATTCTTAAACATATCTATTATGGATATTTATTTATCATATCCTTCAAATTTCCTCCATTTGTCAAACACATTTTTAGTTGTTATATAACATTTTGCAATACTAAGCAGAACATGCAATCAATTAGTTTTCTCCACCAAATTTGGCAAAATTTCTTGTGAAAATTACCTTCTAGAAGGAAAATTAAGTTTTGGACATAAATGTAATACTAATCTTTTAAACCACTTACTTTCAACAAATTGAATTGGCAAATTTTTTTTTACAATTAACAAACCTAGATCTTCATAAAATTCCTTTTGTTAAGTATCATCTTTTTTGAATGAATCTAGCAAAAAAAATTGATATGGAAGATCCACTAGCCCATTTTAAAAACTAAGAGGCTAGCATAGTGAATTAATTAATTATTAGTGAATTCATTATGTTTGTAATGATTGGTCCATGTTCATTAAGGGATTAACCACTTTTACTATGTAAATTTGTCCAAGTTCATTTAAAATCTAGTGAAACACATAGAAAAGTTGCCCATATATAATTAGATGAAGAGAAAAATATTCTAGCAATTGCAAATAGATCTTTGATCCATCATCAAACCACAAAAGATCATGTGCCATACAATTAGTAGAATGTGTGGGATGGAATAATAACAATTGTGGATGGTGTCAGAATATTTGATTTGCAAGCTTCAAGGTCAAATAATTGGCCAAGTTGGTTAACTAATAGTTTAGAAAATTCAACAATTTTTCAAAAATGTTCAATAAAAGTTTCATCAACAAATTGTTGAACATTATCACTACAAAAGTTCTTTGAAATTAATTGATCAAATATCAAACATTGAGAAACATAATCTTGAATGAAACAATGGAAACAAGAAGAAAAGTTTAAAGTGAAACAAGAAATCAAGGTGCTTATATTGTACTACAAAAGAAAAAACAAGAACATTTCTAGAAAGCCATGGTGAGTGAATTAAATAATAACATCATAGCACAATTGAAGAAATAATATGATGTTATAAATGAACATAAGCACGAAGCAACATATAAATCTATGTCAACACCTACATAATAAAACCAAAAAATAGGCTACAAACAACAAACCTACAAGAAAACAAAAACAAAAAAACAAAAAATCAAGAAAAAAAACAAATGAAAAATCATATATTTGTGTTAAAAAGAAAAAAAATTGGCAAGACATCAAAAGGATTCAAGTTGAGAAGGTGCAACACAAAGTGAAAACAAGGGTTTAGGGTTTTAGGGTTTAGGTTAGTAAAAACCAAACTGGAATTGAAAGTTCAGAACTGCAAAATTTTCAGAACCTGACTCTCCTAGAACCAGAGTTTTTGACGATTTTTCTTTTCAAAAAAATAAAAAATGGGAGTAGAACCAAGGGTTAACCAGCAGTTAACCACTGGGTCCAATCTTTGTTACCTGAAATTCAACTGGAGTTGTGTCTGATTTTCAGAATCAAAACCAGTACCCGACCAGACCCCCAAGTTTACTTTTTGAAGAACCCAACACGGAACAAGAACTGTAATAATCTATTTTTTTAGAACTGTGACCAAAGGTTCTTCATAAAAGTAAAGAACCGGCCGACAATGCAAAACCGGCACACTCAAAATTTTCGTTCACTTCCTTCACTTGCAATGTCTTTTAATGTAAGTGATTCTTGTGTAAATGAAGTCGGACTTGTCCCTTGTCCGTATTTGTGTATGTGTGTGTGTTAGCAAAATTTTGACTAAATCAGATTCCGACAACTGAATGGTTTCCGGGACCCCACTAATAACCAATATCTTCTGAGGAAGTGAGCAATAAGATTTTCTTGCTTGAATCTGGCTAA
>Ga0209611_10009556_pt1 | contig 14640 bp, 11 predicted proteins | sample S1TSphgellanicum_3_FD_187693 | JGI IMG/M metagenome (GOLD analysis project Ga0209611, IMG submission 187693) | Host-associated microbial communities from peat moss isolated from Minnesota, USA - S1T2_Fc - Sphagnum magellanicum MG (SPAdes) (version 2) | ecosystem: Host-associated > Plants > Peat... | reverse complement strand
GATCTGTTCCATTAACTTTAACCCTTGGTTGACATTTGATCAAAACAGTTCCAATCCAAACAAGGTACCCAAGTGATGTGCTAGAACCTCATCTGTAAATAGCTATTACCTAGACATCCACTGTTAGTGCACTAGGTAACTAGAAGACAAATTTAGATCACCAAACTCATCAGTCCTATTGCCCTGAAATGGAAATTTCAGGCTTACACACAACCCTACTCTGCGGGATGTTGAAAAATGGTCCCTTTCGAGCATTTCCATCTTTCTTGTAAAATTCTCACTGTTAGTTCCCTCAAGATAAGTTGGAAACTTCTTCAGACCATAAAATCCAGCGGTTTCACTGGTAATGACATTTTTCCTGCATACCTGCACACAGGCCCATTCAACATCCTCTGTATGTTGATGAAGTTAGGACTAGATACCATTACTTCAATGAGTTGAAGACACTACAGGTGAACTAATGACTGACATGCAGCAGCCATCACTGCTACCAAGAGAAGTTCATCAGTCAGTGAAGTTTTCCCAATTATAACAGTTGTCAGAAGAATCTGCAATTTAGTGCTCTAAGAGAGTGTAAGGCACTTGCTCTGGAGTCTCGACCCTTAAATACAACTGAAATGATAGTGCATTGAGATAAAACTGTATTGAAAACTTGATGGTTGAATTGAAGAAAACTGCATTTTGGTACCTGGACACCAAAAAATGCAAAATGGTTGCAGAGCCAGGTTTCAGTGGCCACCAACTTGGCAGTGATATAATATGGAAGCAACAACCCCATCCACTTCTCACAGCAGAGATACATCGAGGCTTAAACAATGTCACTATAGATTTAGTTTAACCACAAACCACTCTGATACCTTTGCTCTTGCTTGTGGTTACAAACCACAAGTTAAGAGTCCCGCACAACAGCCTCATGGGTTTAAAGAAACCTCATATATCATAAGAACCTAAAACATAAATAAAAATGTTCTACAGTAAAACTCACTCTTCTGCATCAACTGGCCTGTGATGGCATACTCACCACAATCAACACATCAATACGTCAAGATAGTATTCAACTTGCCTGTGAAAAGTTGCTGACAGTCTAAAATGAACTCTGGAAGCAAACACATATGTGTGTTAACTGTATCTACAAGCAGCAACTCACAAATGAGAATGTCTATAAAGATTCGTAACAACTAACACGACATGCTTGTCAATCCTGTGCTCAGATGATTGAATGCTTCACAGCTTCGACTTTGATGGTACATTTATACATCATCATTGCAAGATGCACATTCCAAGTGACTGAATGACAGACAGCATTGAAGCCATTCCCATTCCAGTTGACTTGGGAAAATGAGTTTAAACTCTTTTTATCATCAAAACTGTGCTCAATTATATTGTGTGCACTATTGCTACCATGACTTGGCTCACAAATGGTAGTTACTACACAAGCAGGAAAATCAGAAAACTCACAGATCATCATTATTATGACTGGTTTCTAGTACCCACTGCATGACCCTTGGAGCATTGCCCAAATGTGCACCATGAAGTGGTCTAGATTCATGGTTGGGGCTCTGTACTGATTTTAGCATCCTAATTACATGCCACCAAATTGCCAACTGGAGCATACAGAACCTAAAATGTCCCACATTAACAATCCTCTTAACATGTAAGCTAGCATGAAGAGTTGAACAAAACCGCCAATATTTATGATGCATACACCATAGATTTACTGGAAATGCATGCAACTTACTCAAGTGCATGGTATTCAAAGGTACCAAGAACATGTAGAATGTAGATGAGCAACCATGTTTGGGGCATGATTTCATAGGTTGAACTCTGAAATCTTGGCTACATAATCATCAAAAGTAACACATTGCTGGATTTAATATCAATGAGAAATGATAGGTGGTTGCACCTTCTCAGGCAGATACTCCGACCCCCTTTGCTGCCCCAACAGCAACCTTGATTCATCACATCCCTGGATGGGCACTTTTTACAGCTATCCTACTTGCAGACCAAATAATACCAGTCCTCCATGATCATGGAAAACAAGAGAGAAGAGATAAATTATATTGCATATTTATTAGTGCACAAATCCACCAGTGCAAAGGATCAAGAGAGAGTTTCTGCCAAAGTTTAGACCATGTCAGGATAACAACCAACAGAGAGCACCAAGATTGACATGAACAAGAGCTATGGCTCCAACTGATATGGGAATTCTGACAGGATTGATGTTCATTTACCTTCTTCATGTGTCATTGGGCACCATTGAAAATGATCCAAAAAGAACTCCCACCATAGTATATTCTCTATTTGACCTGCACGAGTTAGAGCAAAGCTTCCTATCAAATCATGTACTTTGATCAAAACAAATAAAAATATCTTTCTATGTACTGCAGCAGTTGTTGATGGGTAATAATACTGCCATTGCAGGAGTACACAGATACAAACAAGCAAGCTGATCCAGGGGTAGGCTGGTTGACCTCCCTATTTCCCATGTGATAATGGAGCTGCTGTTTTTGTGGTCTAGAAAAGAGTTGCATCCTGCACAACGCAATTGCAGGACCACATTGAACCAGATATTCAATTTGGTGTGATTTTTTTGGCAAAAAAAATAAAACAAAACACACACTTAACTGTGACAACAAGGTACTTGACAGAGAGACGGAAAGGGAACGACACAAATTTTGTTGAAATAGTACGTACTTCCATTGCCTTCTGCTGCCCTTGCCCACATATATTTCACGTCCCAAGTGACCACATCTCTCGAGGTGGGTCGATCTTGTAGAACAATCTCCAAACATTAGCGTCGTTGCATGGACAACCCATATACGAAGGATTCCCCAAAAAATCTCCCCCATATATATACCAGTTCCTATTACCTAGTCACTGGAATCTAGAAGCTAAGAAACTTCCAGTAGCTGTAGTGTATATAGTAGGCGCATGGCTCACCACCCAAACAACCACTGACTCAGAGAAAGTCCTGCTTTCTTATCTCTCTATTTCTATAGCTACATGAATGATTCAAGACAAACAAGATCATAGATATAAAGGATCCTTCCACCACTTTAGCCTCCTAGCTTTCTTCTATGTTCTTCCCCTGAATATCTGGTCCTCTCGATCCGGCGTGCATGCATCAATTCGTACTATTTCTATAAAGCTAATAGTGTTGAAATTGAAGACCAGATCCTAGTTATAAGTAATTTGCATGGCATGGTCACTCCATATAATTGTCCCCAAAAAAAAAAAAAAAAAAAAACGACGAGAGTCTCGACTTCCACAGAAATTGTGACTTTGATTTGGAAGTGTATTTTGATATACTAGTTGTAGTGTAGGGCCAACAACTTCAACACATTTTTGTGAAATAATTAAGTTAAAATTTAAATTTCCATTTCAAAAATAGAATCTTCCAAAAGATTCCAGAAGATTCCACAATTTCTTATACATGTTTTTTTTTGTATATTTATTTATTTAAATAAAAAATAAAAATGGAAATTTTCAGTATTTTAAAAAGTAATATTATTTTATGCCAAAGCTGCCAAGAGATTCCACGTTTTCTATTTAGTATTAAAATGGACTTGGAAGAAGGTTCAATTCGGACCTGAATCTGGACCTGAGAGGGAAATTTGGGCACCTACTTCAGGACTTGGACCTGGACCGAAAAGGGGTGGGGTTTTTAACACTAGTTTCGGGACCTGGATCTGGGCCTGAACGGGGAATTTGGTAACCTGGTTCGGGACCTGGATGGAAGCCGCCCTGTTTGCCGGTCGGTCGGTCGGTCGGTCGGTCGTTCGGTGTACACGGACATCGCCATAGTTGCTGCCCTTGCCCGAGCTCTGCAGAGCTCCTTTGCACACGCATTTCTGTCAAGCGAAATCCTGGTTTTGTTTTGGTTTTGCTTTCCTGGCCCTTTTTTCTTTATCATCATCTGTAGCTTCTTTTTAACTGCTGTGGAAGATTGTAGGATTTTTTTGGCGTGCTTTGGAAGAGTTTTGGGTTCTTATTCAAGTGCATTGCTTCAGGTGTTGCCTCCTTAGGGTTTCTTAGGGTTTCTTGGGGTTTCCAGTTTTTGTTGTGAAAAGAAAAGGGGGGAAACATGTCTTCCTCAGCGGTCTTCAGCGGTGACGAGATTGCGCCGTTCTTTGGATTCATCGGAGCTGCAGCAGCGCTGGTCTTCTCATGTAAGTGCGCGCTTATTACAATGCTGTTTTGTTTTTAGGGTTTTTTTTTGGGGGGTTCACTTTGAACACCTTGCAAGGGGATCGAATTGAAAGAAACCTGGGCGCTATTCGATCCACGGGTTTGTTGAAATGTCTGTCAATTTTCTGAAAGAGTTTTACTGCTGTACTTTCGTGGAGATCTGCATGAATTCTCTGCTGAAGGAAGTGCAGGACGAGGGTTTCAGTATCATGATCAGAGTAGAAGGAGGAACAGCTACTTATTCCTCTGCGACTCAATTTGCAATTTTCTCTTGAAAATGAGCATGACCTCAGAAACTGAGATTTGATAAACGAATTTTGGATAATCTTGTCCCAGAAGTGGAAACCCTAGAAGAAGATTTAACACTGGTACTGAAAAAAGTGGATATGTATGTATGTAGGCATGGGGGCAGCATATGGAACAGCAAAGAGTGGTGTAGGAGTGGCATCTATGGGAGTTATGAGGCCAGAGCTGGTTATGAAGTCAATTGTACCTGTGGTTATGGCAGGAGTGCTGGGTATCTACGGTTTGATTATTGCTGTGATTATCAGCACCGGGATCAACCCAAAGTCAAAGCCATACTATGTGTTTGATGGTTATGCCCATCTTTCTTCAGGCCTATCTTGTGGACTGGCTGGTCTTTCAGCTGGCATGGCTATTGGCATTGTTGGTGATGCTGGTGTCAGGTAACCCCTTCTTCATGTCCATCCTGTTTGATCATTTTCTGATTCCCTATGACTTTGATTCAGAGTGGTTTTTAAAGGCAGTGGGATTAGGAGTTCAAATCTGTTGGTTGTTTTTTTCCTCTGATTTCATGCTGGGTCTCATACTTTTTTACATTGTTGGTTTGAGCTGAGGTGTTAAGCTTTGTGGTTTTGACAGGGCAAATGCACAGCAACCCAAATTGTTTGTTGGGATGATTCTTATTCTCATTTTTGCTGAGGCACTGGCTTTGTATGGACTTATTGTGGGCATCATTCTGTCATCTCGTGCGGGTCAGTCAAGAGCAGATTAGGCTTCTGTAATGGGTGGGTGGGGCAATAATGGTTACATCATAGGGCAACAATTCTCACTTGGGGCAGACAGGTGGGGGGCTTTCTGTGGTGTTGTTGAAGTGATGATGGTGCTATTTCATAGTTGTGGGTTAAATTTTGAACATTATGTTCATGGGCTGTTTATGCTGCAAGCTTTTAGCTTACATGCCTTATTATGTGTATTGTATTGAGAGTACAGTGAAGAGCTTCGAGCGTTTAGGTGATTTGTGACTTTTAAGGACTGAGCGCGGTATTGTTTTACATGGACATTGTCTCCAGGTGCAGTTTGTTTGCACCTGGCTCTCTAATAATGTACAAAGAATTCCTCTATTTTCAATTCATCTCTTTTTCACTTCAATTCCACCTGTATGGGAATGTAGACTTCAGAAAAAATTGTGAAATTTACTTTGTTATTCAGCTATGGGTATGTGAAGTTAAAAGTTGAATCTCCACTATTCAATCATTGGGTACAGCCATGTTGAACCTGGAGGTTATAGAGAAATGTTAGTCGTAAAAATCTTTGAGCTCCACAACCCAATTTGGTGGTTCTGTACTTTAGATATTGAGTAGGAGCACTTATCACTGAAACTACTGAATTCTGTTGGGATTGATGTGGTGATGGTGCCATTGCAAGGTACTGGACAGGTTCCTGGTTATTGAGTAGTAGCATTAAGTCACTGAAACCACTGAGTTCTGTTGGGATTGATGCAGTAATGGTGCCATTGCAAGGTACTGGACATTTTCCTGGTTCATGTTTCCACCATGGTATAGGTAGAAACAATGTGAACAGTGGAGTTGAAAATGTCAAAATATATTGCACTCAGAAACCAGTGGACTGAGTTGGAGGTTCAATGCATTTGTCCATTCCTTTCTTGCCTGCGAAATTTGGGTACACAAATTGGGAATTTTTTCTCTAAATTAATTCAGAGCTGTAAATTCTAGTTCTCAGCTGCAGTATGAAATTGTCTGTGTTGCCTTGGTTGTTAGAAATTTTGTTCCAAACAGTCATGGTTTTTGTGGGCTAGAAGCTGCAGGATCTCCGTGTTCAAGATTTAGGCATAGAGGTCTCATTTGTAGCTTAAACACTGAAATCACATTCAAATGTAAAAGTGCTCCTCATCTTTCCGAACTCATTATAGATTGGAGATTGGAGATAAGTAGTGCAGGAGTTTGTGTTGGATCTTTGTCTGCTGCAAGACCCATGATTTAAATCCTGGAGAGCAATGAACCACAGCTCTGTTATTGTGTAGCAGTAAAAAAAATCTTCTCGATATGAAAACAAAGTTCCTTTTTAAGTGTCACATGATGTATTCGAAGTTTTCAGATTAAACTTTGACAAAGAGTAGAAGTCATGACCCTGATATCATAACCCTGCATCTCATCTTCTTAGAGGAAACTTGAAGTAACACTTACACAGAAATTCCCAGAACTAACTCAAACAGAAGTCCCCACGACCACAACAGACACAGAAATTCCCACAAACCACACCCATACAGAAATTCTCACAACCAAACCCATACAGAAACTCTCACAACCAAACTCATACAGAAATTCCCACAACCACACTTATACAGAAATTTCCCACATCACATACACAAATTCCCACAGCCGCACTCATACAGAAATTCTCACAGCCACACTAATACAGAAATTCTCACAATCCAACCAAAAAGCCTGTAAAGTGACCAGGTTCTGGTTCCAATCAATAGAGCTCAGGAATCTGGACTCCTGTTATCGAGAAACAAACCTTAAGGAAACTCAAAAACAAGACAAATAATACCAAAAGTCTGCTAATAATTTCCACCAAGCAATTGCCTTTTTCACTTCACCAAAGTTCAGAGCTTTTATTCCCTTTGCATATCTGTAGCATCACCACATGCATATCTCTATCACATGCTCTTGCAGCAGAGGAGGATCTGCCAGATGAAACCATACCCTTGAGGTTCTAGGATCTCAAACAGGAATAAGCCAAGAGCAATAATCTGTGGCTCCCACTTAATGCTTCTTCGTCTAAACCTTTTCACAAGAGCTAGCTAGCTAGCCCACGAGATTCAAACCTGTAACGTTTGTGACAAGGCTTTCTTACAGCAATTCTGAATTCAAATTAGGTCTCCAAAGACCGACCTGCGAGAGAGAGGCATGGTTCTTACGTGCATCTCTGAGGTCGCCTTCTTCTCGAGCTGGGTTCCAACTCGGATTCTATTTGCCGTGCGAATGGGTAGGACGGGACGGAGGCGGAGGCGCGTGTCCATGGGGCGCTGCGTTGGTAGGTCCGCTGCGCGCCGGCTCAGCTGGTGGATTATGATCGGGACCTCCACCGCTTCCGAAAAACCACGGCAGACACATGATGGGGTGTAGTAGAAGCTTTCCTTGTTGACACACCGCAGGAAACTCCGGACCGTCGAGAACTCGGAAAAAGTGAAGTTCACTCACCGCGTCCTCCCTGATGTTAAAAGCAATTCAGCACCTACCTGCGTGAAGCTCACTGCATTTGAAAACTGCCAAATCAAAACCAACCCAATTCGCAACTGATGGGTGGGAGACTAGACGCAACCAGATCGCGATCGAGAAATCTAATCTACAAAAGATGACGAAGAAACCCTAGTAGGTGGCACACGAGTGAGTCGTGAAGCGCCTAGCACTAATGACCATCTGCCACGCAGCAAAAGAACCGCACTGGAGCAGAAAGACGACACCTGCTGAGGTAGCTGTCGTGCCTGTCACTTCAACGAATAACGAATCTAGAAACACCACAAGATTCTTCCCGACCCTAACGACTTTTGTGACTACAAATGTAGCTTCGTTGCTGAGTATGCCCAACAGTAACCCCTAAACCCTTAAACCCTATTAGCGTGTTGCTTTGCAGCGGACGACTCAGTAACAATCTGAAATGTGGTCTCGGGTACAGAAAATATCAGAAACTTGAAAAAATGGAGCATAATGAAGAAAGGGTGTGGTACTGGGAACAAGTTTTAACATAGGCATAGAGCCCCCCCAGACAATCATGACGAGCTCCCCTACGTTTTCACGTTTGCAGGGATGCTCAAATGCATGTGCCAGTGTGATTAGCAAAAACATACAAAAACAAACTTTCATGCAAAAAACAACCCTGGCTAGCAATGGTTTCTCAAGTGATCAGTTTTAGAGCAATTCTGTAACCAGTGACAAACACTGCTCCACCACTTCTGTGTGTGAGGGTTCAGAACAAACCCCCTGAAAACTACGTACAAAACAAGATTCCACAAGTTGTTTCATACTTTTGGGAGCCCATATGAATAAGATATGAACATTTGAAGTTAGGGCATAGGCTGTCCCATAAGTGATGCATAGTTTATGACAATGTCCTATGACCATCATCACTTAAGTGTTTAAGTGGTCTCCTTAATGCCCTTGTACCATTCCTTGTGTGCAAGAATTTGAGCACCTCACCTACCCTATATAACTCCATTGGAAACATGTTCCCTAGACAATGATAATGCAGCCCCTCTCTGTTTTACACTGTATCTTTCTGTTTCTCAGATTATCGGGATGTTTGCTTCAACAGATAGGTAACTTTGAGGAAAGCCATAGCTGGGTGTGGTTGAGAGCCAGTCCCTCTTCTGTAGGTGCCAACTCTTTTCCAGAGGAGGGAGCTTGATGCAGTTGCAGCACCAAGCTTGGCTGGACACCCACCTGAAGACTTCAGACATCAAATAGGATACGGTTTATCCACACAGTTAAGTTGCCATCAATCTCTCTCCCTTCAGTGAGAGCATCTTAATAGTCCCAAGTTAGATATGGATCCCATGTTGGAGCACCATAAGACTGGTTCTCTGTTTCCCTCTGAATTGAGAATTAGGGTATGTGTTAAAACAAGATGCTGGAAACACAATTAATTACATGTCAATCTTTTAAGAGAACCAAAACTTGGCACTTACTGTGTCAAACGTATTGCAAGCACAACTGCAATGTACAATCCAATTCCCAACATTACAAAGCATGTGCACATTTGATGGCTCTCTGGCAATGGAACCATTTTCCCTTATGTTCCAGCAGAAGATTCTACCCAATACTACCTCGTTCTTATTTGCTGGATGTTGCAAACAAATCAGAAGGATAAACCCTCTATCCCAAGCTTAAACTCCCACAGCAGCTCCATTTTGTCTCAATAAAGAATGAACCTGGTTCCTGAAAACATTCCATATGACAGTCCAGCATACATCAAATTGTCAGCTACAGCTACAGTGGAGAATGGGTCAGCATATGTGGCTTGTCCTAGGATCCAGATTCAGAACCTGTCCACAAATCTATAGAAAATAGGTGGCAGTGGCCTAATGGGCCATTTCACTCCTAGAACAAACGCACATGATTGCATGTACTCAGAAGGGGCAAAGCTGGATCAGATATTAGCTGTACCTTCTTAAACCAGGCTGAGAGCCAGAGAACATGAACTCATGCTGATGAAGCCCTCCATGGGCCTCTGTCTGCGTTCCAACCTTAGTCACCAAGTTCCTGGGTATCAGGTGACCACAAGCTGTGTGGATGAACTGTGCCAACAAAATCTCCAGTGCAGAGAATCCAGAAAGTGGTTTCATGTGGAATCAGGATTATTCCAACAAAATGATGGCAGGACAGCTGCATAGATTCTGGCCTGAGGTGCACACACACTAATGAGAGACCATGACTACACTTTCCGGGCCCTTGTCCGCTGCTTTGCACCATGCTGCACCAATTTCTCTTCAACAGGCAAGCCTTTGCGGCGACGAACACCATCAATGAGCTTACGTGCTGTGTTTCGTGGTGCACTCAATCCATCTCCAAACTCTTCCAGTTCCTCTTCTGTTCGAGGCACGAAAAAAGGGTCCTCAGCTAATGGCTCCCAGTGGCTGAGCACCAACTGAGGACTTGCAGCCCCTGATGTTTTCCTCCGTAGTTCATCAGCAAAACCAAAGCTTTCAGAAACAGGCATGTAGGCATGGACAGTAAACATGGCAGTGCCCTCTCGCATTTCCTCTTTCACAACACGTGCCCTCCTTTTACCCAGGACACCATAGATCTGGCCTAAATGCTCGGCAGGGGCACCCACTTCACAGAAGTACAAGGCCTCTGCTATGCGTGGATTTCTTGCCAGTACAGCTGCTCGGCATGCCTCTTTCACAGCTGTCATAACCTGTATTGCAAATCATCCACTTTGGTGTCATCATAAGACTTGACATCTTATGGCAAAGCACAAATATAAATTTAGAACTTTCTATAAATGTACCACAACCAGCCAAAGAAGGAAAATATTCTGTCACAGGTTGTCTTTGACTTTTTCTATTAGACTAAGCATGATATCAGATGTTTCCATGTACCTGGCCAGAAAATGGGCCATATTGATCTGCTGGGACAGTTGCATCAACTGCTTCTTCAATGCTACCTTGATCTGATTCAAGCCCTCTGGGTTTTAAGGTCACAAATGCCTCCACACTGAAAGCCAAGCCCCACATGGGCTCCTCACATAATGGCCCTGATGCTGTTGCCAGCTGAAATCCTGATACCACACTACTCTCCAGTCCTTGTACTTCTGTCAAAATAGAAGATACCGGAGTTCTGCCACTAATCTCTTCTTCTGCATCTCCATCTGTGACATCCACACCACTTGCCAAGCCCAGCTTTTGTGAGATTTGGGCTGACCCTTTAACCAAAAGAGATTGTGAAGCCATTATTACTGATTGTGAGATTCCATCTATACTCTCCATGCTTAAGCTTCTCACAATTTCTGATGAGTGTGCATCAGGCACAAGGAGAACATTGGGGCCAACTCGACGAGGCCCAAGTGCCCAAATGTTTTGTAATTTATGGACCCAATCATCCCTGTCTTCTTCAGATTTCTTCCTCCTCCCACCCTCCTGATTCCTAACCAGGTCCTCCCCAGTTGCAGCCACAAGCAAGCGGCTGCGCAGCAGTTCAATTGGGTCTTCCTTTCCTTTCCCTCCCCGTGCTGTCCCATGCACTTGACTTCTCAACCCCTTGCCTTCTCCTTCAACAATCTCTTTCAGCAAATCAGCACTCCCATCGAAAACCTGTCACAGGGGTTATACATGTTGATAAAACCAGGTGAAGGAACATGAAACTGTGTAAAGATCATCTGCTAACTGTTGGTACTGCATCTATGTGTTACATTTTCTACAAGATTGCAGAGAAAATTTCACAACACTTTGAAGGTAACATTGCATCAGTTCCACACAACTTTTACACTTCACAATAAAAAACAATACTGCAACAGATTGCTTATGCTTGCAGATTCCACCCACCTTAGTTACTGCTGCAGGTAACCTTGTGACATGTACTCGAACTGTGCATCTTCCATTGGGTGTGGTGGTCTCCACAAATTCAGATTGCCCTGGCACAGTTTTGACACCATCAACTGTGCCTCCTTCTGCATCCACTGTTTCTCGAAAGGCAACTAATGGTGGGGACACCACAAGCTCAACCCGTGCAAACCTCTCTCTCAGATCTTTAATACACCGTTCCAAGTGCACTTCCCCAGCAGCTGCAATCACATGCTCACCACTGCCTGACACACTCACCTCAACAAAGGGATCTGCTCGATTCAGCAGTCTCAATCCACGGGTGAGAGCTCCCATATCTGTTGGGTCTGATGGTTCGATAGCCACACGGACAATTGGAGCTGCCTGAAAAGTCATGCTTGCAAAAGGCCAGCAGTGACGGGTAGTGGACAGGGTCGCAGATTTTAAAATATTCTGGGCAAGTCCTCTAATTGCGACAACATTTCCAGCAGACACTGATGACTTTGGCTCAAGTCCTCTCCCCATCATCATATACAAGGCCTCCACCCTTGCCTCTTGGACATTTCTATTCCAGGATTCTGCATCTAGAGGGTCATAGAGGGCTGACAGAACAAACACCCTCTGGCCTACTGATAGCACACCACTAAAGACTCTTGCAAAGGCTAGAAAACACTCACGATGTGCTGCATCTGTATCCCCCACACCAAGATCAACCTCAAGGTTTGTGATCACCTCCCCATTTGGTCCATGTCGAGGAAGGGCTTCTATAGGAACTGCAAACATTTTAGACACAAAGGCCACACAAGGTCCCTCATAACCCCCATCACAGTGCTCCACTGCTGATCTCACCAACTCCAGTTCAGTTTGAACTTCTTTGCTGGTTCCTGGTGGAATATCTGGCCTAGGAACCAGGCGCATCATGCGCTCAGGCTGAGCCATCACAGGATCTGGTAAGCACTCTATCACCATTGACAAAACAGTGTCTGCTATTGGTAACCACCTACTAACAACAGCCTGAAGGACCACTTTGGGATCCTTGTGGTGCAAATCACGGGAAGGGATGCTGAGATTCATTGCCTGAATAATCTTGCCCAGCCTTTCTGCACCATCTTTGCCTTGCATGCCAACTTCATATACCTGCCACAATGGTTCCAGTACAAACTGGACAAACATAGGCTTCAGTTTGCCCGCTGCTGCTGCCTTCTTCCCCACTATCTTCTTTGTTTTAGGATTATAATAATGGTCTCCCCATAGAGCTTTTCTTAATGCTTTAACATTAGCACCAAGCTTTGCAGCATACAAGTCTGCAAAATAATCTATACGGAACCCAAATCCATCCATTGCACTGGTGAATGCAACATTACCACGGTCTGGGGAAAATGCATCTTCCTCATCCTCTTCTTCCTCTACTCTCATCATGTGACCGTCTTCACTGTCCAGACCTTCTGATATAGGGGTAGTAGGCCCTGTTAAGATTGAATCCACATCTGACAAATATTTCTCTGAGCGGAAAGCATTTATAATGTTGTTGACTTCCCCAATAATGCTCTGCAGTAGCACAAATGGAAAAACAAAATCAGTGCAGTTTTCCCACCACATTCCCACAAACCTGCTGTCCCCCCAAAGACAACAACAAATTGCACAGAAATCCATTATTTGCACTTGAACAGAAGTAATGTCAACCTGCCAAAATGGTTCAGAACTATCAATCTTTAGAGTAAAGTACACAAACAGAAAGATCAACAGATCCTAAAACCCTAAAACTAAAACCCTAAGTCCTAAAAATGTTTATGTGTAAAACCAACCATCTGTGTTACTTTTCAGCAACAACATGCTCCAAGCGGTTGTTGTTGACAAGGAGAAATTTCATTGCTGAGAAAATCCGCTCACAAATTGGCAGGGAAACTCCAAGAGAAAGAAAGAATGCAGATTTTTCTTTCTCCAAAATTCAGCTCTGGTGAGCATTTCAAAGACTCTGACCATCATCATCATCATCATCCCCCATTCAAGGATGACTTGGAATGCTGATCATCAAAGACAAGAGAACAAAACACTTGACCCATGGCCGCTCTCAAGGCGGAGAAGAAGGAAGGAAGGAAAAAAGGAAAAACCTGCAAGCGAGCATAAGCTTCCAATGGCGTAAGCTTGAGTTCCAAGATGAGGCGATCCATCTTATTGAGTACCAGACAAGGAGTGACGCGTTCAAGCCATGCCTGCCGCAGTACGGCATGCGTCTGAATGTGCACACCCTCGCATGCATCCACCAGAACCAGGGCGCCGTCGCTTAACCTAGCGGCCGTTGACACCTCGCTGCAGAAGTCGACATGGCCGGGCGAATCTATCAAGTTGATCACATGATTCTTGAAGTGGAGTGTGATGGAGGAGCTCTTCATCGTCACTCCTCGTTGCTGCTCATCATCCCTGTAATCCAAGTACCTGAGCTTCCCGGCCTGTCGAGCGTGCAGAACCCCGCCGCCTGCAGCGGCAATCAAGTGATCCGCTAGGGTCGTTTTGCCATGATCTACATGCGCCAAGATACAAATGTTTCGTATCATCTTCTGCTGCTCATTCAACACCATCTTCTTTACAAAGCTTCTTCTGGTCGACTCATGAAACCCTACCTCCGGCGCGAAAGGATCAACCACAAATTCTTTCGTGTTTTTCTGATTCTAGCAGTAGCCTCAATTCTAAAATCTAGAGTGCATAGCTAATCCAAATCCATTCACAGCAAAATACCAGAGCAAATCCTGTTGGAATTCAAGCAAGTTTCCTGATCAAATCCTCCCAAAACTCTGCGCTCTGCTTCTTGGAAGGCGATGAAGAAGATTAGGGTTAGAATTCTAGGGTTTGGAGAAACTTCCAAGCGTCCCTCCGAACTCCAGACCAGATTATTGCACAGTTGCACAAATTTTCATTGCAAAATTAGCTGTGCAACAGAGAACAATCCAGGGAACTATCTTCCTGCAAAACTGGATCCAAAGAAACAAGCAGTTCAAAGAACAATTTTCTAGTAGTTCCTCTTTGTTTTTCTTGCAACTCCTTTTTTCTTCGTTGCCTGATGGACAAGGATAGCGAGTGCGACGCGCTTCGCCAAGTCTTGGAGGACAGATGTCCAGGTGCAAAATTCAGAGGTGATGACATCAAGA
>Ga0209611_10009555_pt1 | contig 14642 bp, 3 predicted proteins | sample S1TSphgellanicum_3_FD_187693 | JGI IMG/M metagenome (GOLD analysis project Ga0209611, IMG submission 187693) | Host-associated microbial communities from peat moss isolated from Minnesota, USA - S1T2_Fc - Sphagnum magellanicum MG (SPAdes) (version 2) | ecosystem: Host-associated > Plants > Peat... | reverse complement strand
AAAAATATCATGTTGCTCTTGTAAAAGAAGCAAAAAACTATTACATAAAACATAACAAAACATTATGTAATTTTAATATTACTTTCCCCCACTATTTAACATGCTCCAAGTATAACAAAATAAAAACAATATGATATACTTTCAACCATTTTCCATTGCAAAAATCAAAGTATAAGGTATTTCAATATTTTTCATTTATATTTTCAATGCCAAACAGGTTACTTCCCAAGAGAATTATCTCCTAAAAACTTTAATCTTAAATACCATCTCTAATACAATATCTTCCTTTTCCCCCCTCAAGAGATATATAAGGAACCCAACAAGGATATTCATCATACAAAGGTGGAATCCTTAATTATCTTCCTAAATTTCATTACACTCTTAAATTTCCTTATTCTAATATGTTCCACACATCCTAGTTACAAGAAATCCATCCATCCCTTATTCACTTGGATTAATTAACCTATATGGTTTCACCCCTAATAAATAGAAAATGGTAAATCAAATATTTACCACTAGTAACTAAATAATTATTAGGATACTTTTAAAATAAACTAGACTAGGATATTATTTTTAGTAATTAATTACTTTTATTAAAATTCATCCCGTAATTATCTTCTAATTATTCTTGCCCCCATGAAAATAGTTCATTATATTGATGGTACTACCATCTCCTAACACTCGTGGTGTTTAACCAACATAAGACAATTTTCTACCCTTAACACCTTTGTGAATTGCCTTTAATAACTTAAGTTAGATAATTGAAGAATTCTTGAATCATTCATGGATCTTAACATATTGATGAACACTTCTTGGAAATGTTTTTCATGGTTGACAACAGTCTACAATTGCATACTACATCCTTTTGATTTGCATGAGATATAATTGATTGCAAATCCACCATGGGGTTTTTGGATGTGAATCTGAGTGCAGTTGATTGCACCAAAGATTAAAAGGTAAATTACATAGATCTCTAAATCCTACCATGACCTGAACCAACTTTTCACCTTTTGGCCATTAAATATGCTATCTAAAAACAACGTTAAGGACATAAACAAATTCGTGTAGTACCATGATCATGGAGGATTTTTTGATTATAAACATTTCAGTACACTGTAGTTAACATGCTCCATGAAAGAAACTGTATAAGGAATAAACAACCCTAAATCCTACCGGAATCACACATATGCATTTTGTGTTTTTTTTTCCATTAAAGGTTTGAGTTTTTTTGTCAATTGCAAAACTACCTCTCTAGTCACTTAGAAATGTTCTACCCACTTGTGGTTTTCATATTGTGTCATTAGGAAGTGTAAGTATTATGTCATATTTTGTGCTTTCACCCAATCCCCCAGCTCCTTATTCATCAACAATTCAAAGTCACATGACATTTGATATTGATGTAAAATAGTAGCATTTCGCATCGCTTCAAACACTTGCCATTGATAAGATTATTAACAATCTTCCATGAAATTTGTCATTGTATCACCTTGTGAATCACTATAGAAGTTCAAATGTTCCTATAATCGCAATAAGACATGTAATAGCAAATTTAAATGCAGATTCTTCGAATTTGTCATGGTGATGAACTGAACAAAGGAATAAGAAAAACAAAAAAAAACAATGCATTGTGACTACAATATGTGAGAACAATTTATTGAACATTGTGTGAAAAATAGCGTGCCTTCAATAAAATAATGGAACAAAATCAAAAGTAACAAAAAAATTACAAATGAAAGACCAAAAAATCCAAAGTGCAAGAAAGTTGCAAATTAGAGCAGTTGTGATGAGAGGAGAGGAGACAAAGAAAATGACAATGGTGAGACGATTTTGGTGTTAACTTTGGGTTGAACATCTTGAACCAAAATTAAGGTTTAATGATTACCTATTACTAATTGAAAGGTCACAAGTCTAATCGACAATTGCTTAACTATGATTAACTTAAGCATAGGTATAGAACCTTATAGGTAACTATGTTCCGAAAAGAGCCACAACCCTAACACTACCCTAACTTTGGGCCATTAGCACCACTTGCCTACCTACAAGTTTGAACATACCTTAAAAGATTTTTAGCAAGGTCTTTATTCATGGGAGCAGGCACAAAATGGATGGTAGTAGATAGGTTAACTGACTAAAATTATCGACACAACTGGTTAAATTGTCACAAAATATTTCTCACTAGTGAAAATTGTAGCTTCATTAATCTTGGACATGAATACATAATCTATAACAGATTAAAAAAAACTCATGTAGCAGTTTAAAAAGCATGTGTAAGTGTTAAACTTAGGCCGTAAATTTCCGCACTATATAAATACCCGCTCTTAATTAAATTAATATTCCCAACCCATACTTCTAACTCCCAATAGGTTAGTAACTAGCAGCCTATTTTTGTATTGAAGAAATTTTGTCGAAAAGAGAAATTGCAAATTAAAAATGTGAAAATGAAATGATTTTGGGAAGATTCTAATCACTAGAAGCAATGGGAAAAAGAGGGAAAATTCACCAGATTTTCTTTTTTTGAAAAATCCAAAAATATAGAAGGATGATTAAAGATTTGTAGTTCACATCTAGTTTAATAACCATAATATGTACCTAAATCTTCCTAAGGATGCAAACCAAAATTCTTTAAAGAAAACTCTAACTAGTAAGTAACTAACTTACTTAGTTTTCTCAATTTACTCCATTTATTCCAACCTCTACTAACTTCCACCATAGGGTAAAAATGTTTTTACTATCCTTTACTTCAATTACTTTAGCTCATCACACATCAGGACAGCAAGTTTTAAAAGTTACCCAGGGTACTTTTTTTTGACCGTTCAGGTAAATTCCCATTTACTCTTCCAGGCAGAACAGCATATACAACCCCCCCACCCCACCCCACCCCCCCAATAACGCTCATGATGGTAAATGTTAAAACTCTTTTACTTCCATTTATTATGGGCTTATTGTTTAAGAGGCTCCAGTTATTCATTTTTCCCCCTGCCCAAGGGGCAGCCAGGGTTACCAATCCGTAAATCATGCTGGTAAAACACCAGTCACCTGGGAGCCTGAGTAAATACCATTTATTACCATGCGTATATAGTACGTATGATTCTTCATGTGGGCAAAATGTACAGCATTGGCAGTTATTTAAGGGGGAATTATGAGGTGAAACCAGCTGGTTAATACAATAGTTAAAAATTATGAATGTTGCTAATTACTAAGTAGCTGTACCTGAGTCTTAAAACTCTTCCTGTAAATGTTTAAAGTTATCCTTAAAGTCACCTTGTCTTTGAGCCCTAGTTTGACCCTTCTAATCCTAGTTTCATCCCCAATTTGAGTGTAGTCGAAAGAAGTGACAAAACTAGGTATTGTAAAATGAAAGTGGGTATCAGCTCAGTAGATTTGCAGGATTATATTCTGAAGAGAATTGATTTGGTACCCTCTCTTTTCTCTCTCTCTCTCTCTCTCTCAATTTTTTTTGTTTTCCTGTGTACTATGTTCATCCTCAGTTTTGGCGAAACTGGGGGCCATACCTACCCCAAGTTTGGGGTACTCTAGGGGGTATATTGATTTATGCCTACATGTAAAAAAAGTCAGTCACTAGGGTAGACTGGCCCATCATCGACCGCCTGCTTATGACCAAACACATATTTGTATCTTCATCATATGTGCTTCATTTTGGGTGATTTAGAATGTTATGGGAGCACTACCTCAAGCTGTAGAAATCATCTTTGAAGTGCAAAGGAAAAGTATTGATGAAAAAATAACACGAAAAAAATTAAGCTATCCTCTTTGGACCTCTCCTACTTTCAAACCTCCTAACTTTCTTATTTCTTATTCATTTTAAACCATTTAAAGTGTTATAGAAGAGCCACCTGAAATTTTACAAATCATATTTCAACTCTAATAGCAATAGAGCAAACATACAAAGAATTTTTTGGGTGTTCAGGAACTGGCCTTTGTAATGTTCGGTGGTTTGTTATTTTGAGTTCTTGACCCCCTGTACTTTGGGGAGCCATAACTTTCTCATTTTAAATTCTTTTTCGACGATTGTTAGTGTGTTAGATGCGCCAAGAGGAGGGGTCCAAGTTTTGTTTCCACACAAGGAACAATGGAGCCCTCCCCTTGGATCCAGGCTGCCCTAAACACTTAAGTGTTTGGTCACTGGCCAGTCTACCCCACTCAGACCCCATAATCTTCATAGGAAATCGGCATCAGGCTTGTTTGATTATGGAGCCCTCTTTTAAAATTAACCACATAGGAGGTCTTGGGTGGCAGATTATGTCATTTTCTCAAACACGTTATATGACATAATCTTCTAGTGAAAATCCTACATTGACCAAAATTTATCTGTTCAAACATGTTGAATCTGCCACCCCAGACCATCACATCATGGAAGGGCCTTGCCTGGTGATTTACCTGATATAATGGGCAGGGGCTTGAGCATTCCATAGTCTGCAACCAGTTTTGGAGTCCTCTCAAAATTAGGGCAGGTTTTTATGCTCGAGACGAGTAGGCCCTTAGCACTTCCATGCTTTTTTGGTTTCCTTAATAATTTATGGTGTCCAGTTGGGGAGGGGAATGAATCAGATTTTAACAAGTTTATGATGTAGCTAAGGTGACAATCAATCCATAAATTGCCAAATTTGGCTATGAATGAATTATGAAAGTTAAAAATGAAATCATCCATCTATATTTTTCTGATTTGTTTGGAGATATAGAAAACCCCAAAACCCACTTGTTTGCATTGTCTTGTTTTGGGGCAAATTTTTGCATGTGGTGACCTCAGAAAAATCTAGTGCAACTCATACACATGATTTTTTGGGAGACAAAAAATGTGCCAAAGTAACCAAATTTTAATGATTTTTTTCTTGAAATCACCATATTATGACAATAGGTTTGAATAGGTTGCCAAATATAACAAGATTCTTAAATTTTTCTACTTTTGGCCAATTACTGTTATGGATGACCTCTAGTGGTGCTACATCACAAAATTTATAAATTAGGAGACCAAAAAACAAAAAAAACAAAAAAAAAGCCCATCCTCTTTTGTCAATTTTAAAATAAATAAATCACCAAGTGATAAAATTTCACCCATAAATTTTTTTAGAATAGTAGCGCACTCTAAAAGTGAATGAAGTTTTAAGTACCTAGTACGAGGTGATACACAAGTGATGGTCTATAAATAGGATTCCCTTTATTGATCATCTTGATGAAACCCTACCATTCTTAAGAATAGAAAAAAGACCCACCTGGAAGGGGAAATGAAAAAACAACAAAAGAGGAAAAACAGTCAACCAAGCAACAACACCCAAAAAGCACAAAATGTATCATGAAAAGAGCAATGGGAACTTGTTGAAGAGGATAAAAGAGCAATCTATAGACTTAAACTCTTTGTCACATGAAGCAAATCAGACAAAGAGATTGGGGGGTGGGAAATCTACTTTGCTGTACCTTTGCAATTAAGCATGGTCTAACTGAATTGTGTCCCAAGTTCAACCCATTGCATGTTTAACAAGACCCAGCCGCTCTTTTGTGATATCCAGCAGGTATGGGTATCACAGGAAAAATGAAAAAAAATATTTATGCCTTCCTGCCCTTGGAGCAGGGCATTCCCAAAATATAAGCTCCTTGGCTCTACCTCAGGCGAGTGCTTATTTTGTGAACCTCCCCGCCCCTTGACATGCCATCCACCATCAATAAGAAAATTTAGCCAAATTTGACAATCATAAACAAAACATGAAAATGAAATTATTTAAGCATCCTTCTACATTGTTGGCTACCCACTGGAACCTGATATAGAATCTTGAATTTTATTTTAAACATATTCGCATTTGGAGATTAGAAATCCCCAAAAACACACCATTTTTTTTCTTTTTTTTTCTTTTGGGGGGGGAGGAAAGAAAACTGAAACTAAGGAAAGAAATGAAGCTATGCCATGTATCTCAAAAGCTACCATTACATGGTTGGTCTTTTTTTTAACAATCTGTTTCTATTCCAGTTGATTGGGTTTAAAGGATCATTGTTGTTGCATGAGGGCTAATTAGGAATTGCCAAATATTCTGAAACAGGACCCATTAGCTCTGAAAACACATTCACTGCTCACATCAAAAAAAATTTGTCACGACTTCCATGACCTTTTCTATCTACTTTAATGCATTCACTATTTTGCAAGGAATGATGAAACCTGAAACAAAAGTGTGTAAGTTCACACTTCACACATATTGTACATAATTTGTTTTTTATATTATTTTTCCCTTCCATTAAATGACTACATAATAATAAAGGCAACCCCTACATAAAATCAAGGGATTTTGATCAGCAATAATAAATGATTAGGTGTTGGAATGCCCAATACAGTAAACTCAAGGAATATTTAGCCGTAACTTGCCCATTGCTCAAGGAATATTTTGCTCATATATTTTGGGGCTTTCATGATGGGATTAAGTTAAGCTGCAGAAAATGTTTTCTTGTCATGCAATAATTTATTTATTTTTGCCTCCTATACTTCAATGTCTCACAACTTTTGGTGATCATGAATGTGGCAAGATCATCTTCAACGATTAATTTGTCAAACTACTACTGTATTTGGCCCCCTTCACACCCAACCAACTACTGAAAAGACTGCAAATTGCAATTATTTCAGTACTCAATGGAGAGGATGCCTGATCCATTGCAAAGTCTCTCATAATGCCTTAGGCAACAACGACATTGCATATACTACTGTCATAGCATAATGCTGCGCAAACAATGGGACAAGTAGTAGTAAGCTGTTCATTCACTCTCACTAGTTAGCCTGCGCGGTTGGCCCAAGTGTGACCGAACAAACACATTGAGGGCTCAACTCATTTTTCCTTCCAAACCCATTTTTTAGCAATTTTTTTGAATTTCCAGCAACAAAATTCACTCAAAAAGAAATTTCTTCCACACCTCAGCTCTGAAAATTGTGAAATAAACTCTATTAAATGTGACTTATTAGGGGATTTCCACCAAAGAATTTCAATACAGCTTTCAGTTTCGATTTTAATTAATTTCATTGAGAAAATGGTTCAATGATCAATAGCTTCCACACTGTAGGTTCAATCTCAAACACCAAGTCAGTGCACCCCTAACTCATCAAGAGCTTTCCAAAGATACCAAGAAGGCTGCATGAAACACCATGTTTGGGAGATTGCAGCGTGACATGACAAAACAAAACAAACTACCTTTCTTGCTTCATAGATAGATATTATATTCACATGGAGAAGGAAAGTAAAAGACACTCATCATGTTGTCTCCAGAGTTATCCTCCAGAAATTATTAGAGGCTTGGGTGGGGGCTAGGTCGATGTCACATTCCTGGATCCATGGTTTGCTTTTAGAAAACCACTTTTGTTATGGAGGAGCTTTGGTGGGGAATCAATATAACAAAAGGTTAAGCCAAATTTGGCTATAAATGAATTATGAAAGTAAAAAACATCTTAGCACCCCCTCTTTTTTTGGGGCTACCTATTGCAACACAATATAAAAATCTGGCAATTTGTTTCTGATCCCCTCCCCCAAAAATCTGCAGGGGAAATATACCCCTTTTTTTTGAAAATTTTGTATGTGATGAACACCACAATGGAACCAAAATGGTTCTCCTGAGGTTCTCACTGGGTTCCTTTGGTTTTGACGAGTGTTGGGTGGATATTTGATTTTATCAATAAACTTTAGGTCTGAAATTTTTAAATATTTCTGAATAATAGAACTGTCATTTTTAAAAATAAAAAAATGATAATGAAAGAAGTGACAGCTTTTATGAAAGAACTGGTAAAGAACTGATGATTTTATAAGAAGTTATTAGTTTCATTCAATTTTTTTCTTAAAAGACAAATGAAAAAAGTTTGTTCAATTTTTGAGAACCATATTATATGGTATCAGAGCCAGTTCTTTGAGTTTTTGAGGATTGCACTTACAAACCCTAACAAGCAACTGCCTTGATAACCATAAGGGCTCCATTTTTATTTTTCATTATCCCTAAACATTGGCTTGACCAATGTTGTTGTTTGAAATTGTAGATTGTGGTTTTACATGCCATGTAAACTGTGAAAGTGCGGAGCGGTTTGTTTGTTGTGTTGCATGAATTGTGTTTGCTTATCATTTTGAACTGCTTCAAGCCAGGTTGACAGATAAAAGCTGATTCAGCCATCTTACACATATACTGTAGACTAGGGTCAGTTTCCTAGTTGACATAACCAATTCTTTTCAAAATTTTGAAGTTATATATTTTTTCAATCATCTACAATAATATTGTGAAAAGAGTAGTGAAATTATTCAGAGTGTAGCCTATGATAATTATGATGAATTTTCAACATGTCAACTTCATATTTTCACATAATTTCATTTCACTATTTTGAGAATTATTTAATGACGAAACTAACCTTAGGGTAAGAACCACTCCAGAACTAATCAGTGCATCATAATCAACCACTGGCATAAATGACCACACAAAAGTCACCTTAGAGGCAGTTAGTTAAATGAGGGGATTTCAAGGGAGTGGTATGAGCATGTAAATCATATGACAGCCAGCAGAGAGATTGCGGTTATAAACTAGGAATTTTGGATTCTGGGTGGAGTTGCGTACAGATGAGCTTGTAAAGCGTATGATAGCCATGAAATCTTTTGTTTATAAACTAGGAATGTTCCCTTCCAGGGTTAAGTACAATGAATGAGAACTGTGTGTTGCAAGGGCGATGTTGCATTGGAGTCATGCAGAGTGGCACATGACAAGCAGCAATTTATTAACATGGCCCTTGTAAGATAACCTTGTAAAGCATCAAGCCCCCCACCACCTGGCATCAGCAAATAAACTGATACCAACCACAAAGAAAGCCATAAATAATTGAATGCTTTGTGTTTCTTTCTAAAGAATACCAGACACCTACAGCTACAAACCCTTTGAAGCACAGGTGATTTTCATTAAATAGCAAATGGTTTTATAGAAAAATAGTCGAGGTAGGGTGTTCTTTAAAAGGGCTATTATTCCAGGCCAAAAAAGTGGCAGCCAATTTTTGGAATAGAATTTGAATGCAACCAATGAAAAATCGTGTCATGGAGTGAAGGGACCTCCCGGTTTTCTTTTGGGGGGTGGGACAGGGGAGGCGGTTTTTTTTTAAAAGTTGTGTTTGGTGTAGAGAGTGGACAATCAACTTTCCATGCAAGCTTTGTGGTGTGTCAAACCAAAACAGTTCCCAAGTTCCTGACATGTTCCCCAAAGAGTTCACAATAGGACCTCACTTTTATGTTTGGCAAATGTTGGGCCAAAGGGGACGAGCTCTATACTTCAAAATAGAACCTTCTATTTTGGGGAGCTTCCATAGATTTTTTGTTTAGTGATGGCCCAATCAAATTGGCTTATTGAAAATAAATAAATAAAAACTTGGGAGGCACCTCATCTAATTAATAGGGGAGGTGAAAAGGAGAGATGAATATGGCATAGTTTCCCTTTTCAATTTGGCCTCTTTACACTAGAGCTTGAAAGCTTATGACCATTGAAATAGAAATTTCATGATGGGAAGAAAAGATGTATTGAGGTATAAGTTCACTTTACACAAAGCTTGAAGGCATAAGGGACTAAAGAAATGGAGGCAATGAAAACTTGACATGGAATCCTAAGTGGCAACTTTTGAATAATGTTTCATGATCTAATGTATTTCACGTCAAACTCCCATATTTGAGGTGGGCCTCGTGCAAAGTTTTTTAGACCATTCACCCAAAAAACCATGATTGGTCTAAAATGTTATTGCTTTTTGGCTTAGTACCCCATAGTTTTTCCCCTACCATTAACCCAGGCCAACAATGACAAAAAAAAACATGTATGCAAAAAAAATTCTTGCAACCAAGGAGGTGAAGGAACATGCGCCAATGGGCCCAAGTTTTCTTTCTTTTGGGGGAAGGGTGGGGGTGCTAGATTATTATTGTTCCCATTATGTTCCCATCACATTCCCCAACATGTTTCCAATAGCTCCTCACTTTATCCCATATTCTTTGCCCTAAGTTCTACTCTGGAAAACCTACATATCCAACCCAAAGGAGGAGATTACAATGCATCTATTTTGAGGCTGTTCAAAGCATGATTTTATTTTATTTTCATTGATGGCCCAATCAAAGATGCCCAACATAATTTAGAATTTATTTCATAAAAAAACTTAAATTTTTTTGGGGGGTTCCCACAACTAATTAGTATGAATCACAATGTCCTACTGTGGTAAGGTACCTCAGCAAAGTCTTTTATCACTTCACAACCAGGGCCCACACATAAATGATTTCTGAATTTATGTGTGACGATCTTTGGATATATTTGGAGGGCTCTCAGCATTTCCATGCTCACAAAAATAAATATTATGCACCCAAGAGGTTGAATTGTACTTAGACTAGGGTAATAATAATGAGTACTTACTTCCCCCTAAGTATGGGCTTCACGAGACATCATCCACTAATGCACCATATAGGATTGATGGTAGGTGGAAAGCAAATGTTTATTATTACTCAATGATGCCTTCTCTAACACTGGTAGTTAAGCAAACAAAGATGCTTAATTTCTTCACATTCCCATTGGGGCATTTTTAATACATTTCCTTCCTATTTCACATGGATTCATTATTTAATGCACATGCAATGTGCACATGTATTTACCTACTTAGTATGGGCACATATTTTATTATTACACCTACTTAAGTATGGATCCGATAGGTTCACAATTCACACACTAAGTCCCTAGTCCATACCTACCTAACATGGATTCAATGCGGTGCACACACGAGGTGCACATACGAGTTGTTTAAAAAGTTGGAAGCATAATGCTTAATTTGTTTCAAATGGCATTTAGAATTGAAGCACACGGATGGATTCAAATTTCACACATGCATAAAACGAAAATAGTTTAGTTTTGCAATTTAGGTTATGAAGAACACACAATATTTTCATAATTTAATTAAATTGATTGATCTATTATCAACATTCAATATTTGAACTAATAGAGATATCCATAAAATAAGCACAACATTAATACCTAGAGGTTAGTCATTAAGGGAATTATATATATATATATATATTCATTTGAATAAATTATTCTAAATGGCTTGTTTAATGATTATTTCAATAGATAATATTATCATATGACATTTTAACTTTAACTTGTATGTCTTATAAATCTTACTTACAAATCAATCAAAAGATAATATGCTTAAGAAAACCACTATATATAGAGATATGCATATGTTTAATTATATATTCCAAATATACTTAATATGGGCACAAATGTGCAACATCCACATTTGTTGAGAAGGATTTTGTAAACAATTTATGAATAAAATACAAAGCCCACATTTACAATATTAAAACATATTCACTTGTCTTGTATGCCATGAATTATTAACCAAGAAGAAAATCAAAATCATATTTAAATTATTTTTTAAGGTGCTACGTAATGTGCATTTATTATCTTTTGAAAATACCCCCTTTCTATCTATTTAATGGTTGTATGGGTAAATTTAAACTTACATAACATATTAATGAACATTTGTTACTAATTGAATATCACATGTTGGTGGTCCATTAGTCACAAACTCACATCTCACATTCAACTTGCATATGGTAATTTTAATTTAGATTTAAACATATTAATTACATAAATATTATGCACTCACTTTACCATCATTAACCATCATGTTGTGAGCAAATGAATATATCTTCATCCATGTAACATGTGAATAATATGATTAAATTTACATAAAATTATGTAATCTAAATCGTTTATAAATGTTGGGTTCATGGGTTTGGATTGTAGTTTTATTTTATAAGATTAATCCCACCTTTCTTGAATGTATGTTAATGTTGTTCAATGGAATGGGTGGATCATGATTTGTACCATCCAACAGGCTTTAGATAATCTAGAGATGACAAAAGATGGTTTATGTACATATTGTAAAACACTTCTATTGCAATGTTGGCACATTATTTAAGTTGGTGAAGGAAATTTAAAATAGTTTAAATATGTATGTCACATAGTATTGTAATACAATTTTTTGTAATGCACTAGACATACATAACTTATGATGGAAATCAATCTAAGGGCCACTTTAGACAAAGGTCCAAGGAGCGGGGTCCAATGAAATCAAGCACTCCTATTGGTCAAGAGTTTTAAATTGGTCCCAAGGCCTTTAGACAAGGGTCCAAGACAAAGACAAATCAAATTATGATTTAGTTTACATGGCATCATTTCGAAGGGAACACCTATTGGTCCAAACCAAAAAACAGTTTAAAGTAGAGCTCATGGTTTGGAGAACCAAAATGTAACCTAGGGTCCAAGGTTTCTTTTCTTCTTGTTGCTCAAATTATGTGAAAATAGAAGACACATCTATGGATTGAGGACATTGTTGAAAGCACACCAACTCTCTCATTTTTAAATTAATTTTGAAGTTAACATGGCTAGTTTTGTGGATCTTTGCAAGGTGGTTGATAGAAAGAGTGCATTTTCAGGCCTTTCGAGTGCACAAAATGGAATTGAAAACCAAAAAAAAAGAAAAAAAGGCCAAAGGTTAACTTAATTCTCTCATAGGTCAATCACACATTTTTGATATTGGACCTCAAATTGGACCTTAAGCCTTTAGACACACTCATTATACCTTTTTTTTTAAATGTGAAAAAGAGTCCAATTCAAGATTCAATTTGCTTCAAATTGATCCCTGGGCTTTTGGTCTGTGGACCCTTGTCTAAATTGAGTCTAATATATTTTTATTTTGTTTCACATGGAACAACCTTCACATTTTTGAACTAATAGATAATTACATGAAGTTCTAAAACAAAGAAGGAAGGAAGTGCTTAGTAGTACTCTGGAGGTTTTTAATCCTGCTATAGACCCCAAAAAAGAGCAAAAAAACAACTTTAAAAAGGCTTTGACCAAAGGAAAAGAGAATAAAGAACGAGATGAGATTACAACAAGCACAATGAAGCTACAAGGACTTGAAAAAAAATTCACACTGAAATTTTTTAAACCAACACACAAAGAAGAAAATCAACAAGAAGGAAAAAAAAAAAAAAAAAAAAAAAACAAAAAAAAGAAAAAAAAAAAAAAAAGACAAAAAAAGCAGGCAAAGATCAACAATTAACAAGCAAAGCAAGACCACACAAAAAGCCAAACAGAGAAGAGAGGGATAACACGGTTTTCTCCCTTCAATTTTGTGATATTGAAAAATTGATGTTTTTCTTCCAGACATAGAAAAAATAGACAAATTTAAACTATAAAAACAAACATTTCCCCATCTTTTTTGTTGAAAAAACCAAAAAACTCTGTGGAAGAAAAAACACTGATGAGGAAGCTATGAGGGGTATGAATTTTTTTTAAACATAAAGAACCACACTTTTAAAAGCCAGCATAATTAGAAAACAAATAAAAGACAAACTTTCACAAGCAAATCAAAGAAACAAAAGCCAAACAAAGCATGAGAGGAAAAACAAAGAACAAGAAAAATAATAACAAATTTGCAAAAATAACAGCATCAATCAAACGGTGGAGGAGAGGTATAGCTAGCTGTAATTATTCTATTATGTATACTCTTATTAATTTCTGTTCATAAAAGTTACCTTTCTTGACCCAAACCAAGAAGGAAACCCAACATGGAATCCATGGATTAGTTGGGGTTCATCCACAATAGACACCAAAAATTTCTTTGTTGACCCAAATCAAGTAGGAAACCCGGTGTATGCTACGGAATGGGCAAGTGGATGCGCATTAAGATGGATAATGTGTCCTTGGGGAGCCTGGTACAGTGAGAGGGGTGGCACACCTAGCATAATGGGCAGCTACAAGCCCATTCCAGATGTAACATCTTTGGTAAATGATTGTGATGCACAATGAAATGACAATCGGGACAACATGAGAAGTACATGGGAAGAAGAGAACATCAAGCGAATGTCATGTGAACAATGTGGGAACAACATGGGAATCTCATATGAACAGTGTGGGAACATTATGAGAATGTCATCAAAACATGTGAAATTTAATGGGAATCTGAACAAAACAAAATATGGGAAACTCTCTCTATGGTAATAAGTGTATGCTTCTAGTTTGGAACATTATATAACATAATGATCTCCTACACTAGGGAAGAGTATGAATTATTATCCATGTGACTCCATGTGGTAGGTTGAAGAGCACCAAAATTACCCAACCTACTACTGTTTGTAACATGAACCTAACAACAGCTTGTGTTTGTGTACTTGGAAAGTGCCTTATGTGGCACAACAACCCAGAGGCCTTCACGAAAACACAATTGCCTGCAGAGAGGTAAGCAATTACATTTTCATAGACCCTGTCATTGTTTTTTTTTCTGTGATACCCGGAAGGTACCTGCTGGGTATCATGAGATTTATAAATTTTTAAAAAAGGCACTTGGTTTTGACGTCATGTAACACCCCTTGGCCACAGGCATTATTGGAATGGGGGCCCACTGATGGAGCTCCGCCTCACATGGGCCCTTATTCTGGTGATGCTGGTGGAATTAGACGCTACCCCACAGAGAAAAAAGTGACATAGGTAGTTATCATTCACCACAGATGTTAAATGGGTTCAGTTGGCTGGATTCATCCACAACAATAGAGATGAGTTGAATGTTCCATCCATTGGTGCACTCTGGGGGGGGG
>Ga0209611_10009553_pt1 | contig 14644 bp, 5 predicted proteins | sample S1TSphgellanicum_3_FD_187693 | JGI IMG/M metagenome (GOLD analysis project Ga0209611, IMG submission 187693) | Host-associated microbial communities from peat moss isolated from Minnesota, USA - S1T2_Fc - Sphagnum magellanicum MG (SPAdes) (version 2) | ecosystem: Host-associated > Plants > Peat... | reverse complement strand
ATTTGACTCCCGGCCTTTCTTTTGCCCATAACTTGGGCTTCAGATGTCCGAATTGACAATGCGAGGGCATTTTCGATATCTACGTTTCAAGACCTTTCCAATGACATCAAGAACACCCCAATGCGAGGTGTTTTGCCCCTTTCTGTCGAGCTCTAAACATTCGGGAGTCCCGGAAGACTCCCAACCTCCAACTTTTCCAAGTGTTGGGCTTCACCCCCACACTTGGCCAAAGTGGGGTTGCGACATGTCCAAACCAACATAAGGTGCAACTTATTGAAAAAAATTATAAATATAAATATATTTTAATGTAAATAAGGTGCTTATAATTCATTATGATGATATAATTAAAATATACCTAAAATAGGTCATTATTTCATAATATACTAAATAAAAAAATCTCAAGTGCTTTAAAAAATATACAAGGAGGGCCTTTTCAAAATTATATAATGGACTTTGCGTGAATTATTTGTTTTAGAAAATGAGCCTTTCAACCATGCATTCACCTTAGTTCAAATGAAATGAATTCAAAATCATTTCAAACTATCAATTTAATGGAATGTTGCATTTGAATTACTAATTTGTTATTCCAATGAATTTGTTATTTGTAATGTCCAATAATCTTCCAACATATTTGAACTTGAATAACCACATGTACACCAATCAAAATAAAAAATGTTGTTTCAATTGACATGTATAACAGTTATTTGAAGTCGTAAAAATTTCATATATTTTTTCAAATACTTGCAAGATTGGCAACTCATAGTGACATGGAATCGACTGCATCATTAAAAAATTGCAAAGGAAAAAATCAATCAAGATGTAGACCTCAAAATCCAAGATTGAAATGTAAATGGGTGTAACCACAATAATAATAGCTAAAATAGTTGTAACCAATGCTTAATTTTTTATGTTTTAGTGTCAAAAATTGTATTGATGTTGTATATCATTTAAAAGCATTCATGATAATGTTTCTAATATATTATGAAAATATGTGGTATGATTTGGATCAAATCTAATAAAGATAAAATATTTTAAAACATTCTTAAACAATAATTAATTGTAACCAATGCTTAAAAAACATTCCAAGAAAAACATTCACCCAAGGCTACAAGGTTGAATAATGTTAGCATGGAAACACTTTGACAAAAAAACTTCATTGGAGCCCAATTGCGATCACAATGAGAATTCTAACTTTGATGGGATGAACAGGTTGTAACCCTTGAAAAATGGATGCTCAAGTTAAATTCTTTGAGATGATTGTCACAAAATGGAGGAAGATATCAAATTGTTTCATAAGTGTACAAGATGTTTTTAACACATGAGAATGGTTTTGCTTATAAAAACAAATGGGAATCCATTTCATGAAACTTCAAAAAAGAATTGTTTAATATTGGGGACTATCCAAACATAATGAAAATTACTTGATGTTAAGCTCTCAAGATAGGATAGAACCTTTCATTTGCTTCAACATTAAAGCATGGAATGTATGACCTAATGAAGGAATTCATGGGCACTAGACCTATTTTCCAACTACCCATGTCAAAGATTTGATGGATGATACTTCATGTTATAGGTGATCTATATAGATGAAATGGTCACACTCATGAAAATACAATTGATTTGAATGATGACTCTTAAATTCAAGACATTGAAAATTGCAATCTTAACATTGTATCATGACTCCACCATTGATAGTTGGATGTTCATTGCAAATGCTACAAGTGATCAAACACCAATATCACCCCCATGATAGGTAAATTAATTTTGTTTCAACATGTTTCATAAAGTCTTACACCCACCCTTGCATAAAATGCTCAAACATTGAACTAGTAAACAAAGTAGATTGAAATACAAGAGGTTAATCAATTGAAAATATTGAAATCAAATGTTCCTATTCTTCTATTCACAAGAACATGGCATAATTGATCGATTGAATCAATGCAACCCAAGAGTTGATGCTAGAAAAATAACTTGATTACATGAAATCTAAAAAATAAAATGATAAATGAAATACAAAACAACATGGTTTATGCCATTGTTGGGTTATCCAATGTCTTGAGTTTGGCATTTGTCAAGAGCAAAGTTGATTTTAATAATAATGTTCAAATTTCACATGATGATTTAATCAATAATAAACTATAAGTTACACTTGTAGAAATAGTCAAGATCAACTCTAATATGTAGGGGTGCATTCATTCTATTAGGAAGCAAAATTTTCCCTTAAACAAAGTCCTTAGCTAGTCAAGTTGACATGGCATAACATGATTGGTTATTCAAGGAAAATATTCTTATAAGCATGATTTACAAGTTAAAAAAATATTTTAATTCTTATGATCTATGAAAAAAGATGGCATTATATTATTATGTAAAGGTGTATTTAAAAAGATTTTCATAAATATATCATAAATAAATGTGTGGGGACCTTTTTAAATTTCCATTAAATAGCAAAACCATTTATTACAAACACATTATTGTGCTTTTGCATCCCATTTTTTTTCATCATTTGTTACTTGGATTCTAACAACATAATACATAGTGAAGAGCTTGTTGTTAGGCATTTCTTTCATTTTCCCTTTGAAGAATGTGCATTAATATTTTAATTTGAGAATCTCCTTGGTTGTGTAACAAGTTGCGCAATAGACAATAAGTGAAAATATTTCATAAAAGAATGTAACATATAGCTTAGATTTGTCAATTAACTCTTGAAATGTTTTTTTTCAATATACCAAAAACATTTTCAACCATAGACTTTTCACATTTATGTTTCATATTTTATAATAACTCCAACATGTGAAGGCTTTGAAGGCTTGTGGTTGAAATATGTGTCTTATCTATGGTGCCCTATGCAAACAATAAGCCACACCAACTTTCAAAATTTTCCAAATCCATCACATTTGTTGTGGGCCAAAAAATGAGACTCCTACACATTTGATTGATTCCATAAACTTCATGAAAAACCAAAAATAATGTTGATTTTCTCATAGCAAATAAGGGAATTCACTCCCTACATCAACTTATAAATGACATGTGTAACCTTGATCTCCACAAGAATTGCTTTCCTATATTTTGTGTCTTGTTTTGTTATCAAAATCTTCAACTATTGAATGATTGAATGATTCTCCCTTTCATCATTTTGAATTTCTCCACCCAACATTCATCATTGTATTCTAATAACAAAAATTTCAAAAACCACATAGTGAACCTCGGCTTCACTTAATGCCCCAATTCAAAAGACAAATTGTTCAACAAGTTCGAAATTTGGAAGTCATAGAATGTAACTACAAAAACCAAAACAAAGTCAATGATTTATTAACGAGCTTGTGTCTTAGAAATTAGAAAAACATCAAGTTCTACAATGATAAGCTCATAAGGAGCTTGATTAAAATAAAAATTTGAGTTCTTAAAACAAAATATTATTGATTTGCAACTTATCCATTGTGATTTTACCAAAATTTGAAATGACAAAGAATGGAAAAACAATAAATAAAAAAAAACAAAAATGAAACATGAAATAAAATGTTGCAAAACACTATAAAAAATTTATGAAAGCTACAAGAGTTTTGCAAGGTGTTGATATCTAAAGGAAGAGTAATGATCTTTGAATTTATAATTACAAATTAGCAAAAGATCTATGAGGCAATGGAATTAATGACACAAAACTTTGCTAAAAGTTTAAGAGCATGTAGAGGTATCTTTCAACACTTGATGTGAATGTGCAAATATTTAAGGTAATAATGTGAGACAATGGTTCATGGTGTTCAAACGATGTTAAATTTGCACCTAGATTGGGTGGTATTATAGGTGGATGTCCATAATGTTTTTAATTTAGTTTCATTATTAGCCATTTTTTAAGAGTTATGGTTTTTGCCTGGTTCTTTGAATCAATTTTTCTCATTTGTTCGATGATTTTATGCATGCCCATCCCCATTGTATTTTTTTCAAGGTTCCTAACATGGGGATATCATAGTCATTTTATTGGAGTTAGGTAAACAATAAGGGGACCTATTGGGAGGAACATTTTTTGCTCTAGTTCACCTTTGCACTCTTTGCCCTACAATAGTAGCCCACCCTACTTATGTTTTCCTTTTATTGGCGGATGATACGCATATAGTAAGTCTTGCATCAAATGTGGTTGGTGTTTTTTTACGATTACAATAAATTTTTTTAGCATTAGGGTTTTTAATATAGCCATTGAAATGTGTAGCTTGGTTTCCATAAAGTTTGGACCACTATGTATCACTTCCTTTTGGCTTTTTTATTCTTGATTTAGGTTTTCGTATTTTGGGCGCATTGGTGGGATTTAAATCATTCATTGAATCGTTTGTGGTTAAGGTTTTTCACAAGAATCTTGGGATGATATCTAGTCTCCTTATGCTTGCAAATCCTTAGGTGGTTTTTGCGATGCTTTCATTGTGCTATGCCCAATGCCTTAGTTATTTGCTTCATTCAATGTTTCCATCTTTAAGTATTTTGTAACATTACACTAAATTTGATATTTGTACCATAGCTATGTTCGAAAAGTTACTTGGTTCTATCAATCACCTAGCTCATCATCATGCCATTTTTCTTGCTTTTTCAGGTGGGTTCAACTTCCTTTCTATAATTCAGAGTGCTACCCCTACATTCTTGGGATGTTGGACATTGATTGTTCTTGCATTTGTCACTCATTTCCAACAAGATGATCACCTTATTCTTTTGGATGTAGTAGCACATGTTAAGATTGGCATTTCCCCATTCTAGATGGTTAAGCCTTGTTACCCTAAGTTGTCCACTCTTAGGTCCGACCCTTTAAGAGTTTAGTGGTTTAGTCTTATCACCTACATGAATAAAAATTTGTTTCATTTTTAGTATACGTTCCTTCATATATATCATGGGAACATATTTTTATTCATGTGAGGGTCCAGGGGCAAGCGTTTGGTTATTAGTTCATCCTACCACACCTTCATTTCATTTATCCTTAGCCCATTTCATTATGGCATTACATACTCGTCTTGGCTTGCCACATCCTATGGTTGCCCATCTTTCACAATGTTAGTGTGATTATACCATTGACAATCTAGGTACTCATTTGTTTTGGTGCCTTTGCGGGAATGAACATATAGTAGCCCATTATACATTTTGGGGTACTATTGTAGTTATTATTTTGGAGAGTGGAACATGTGTTCAGAAGGAGGTTTCCCACCTTTATTTTCACCACACCCAATGACAAGTGGATATCCTTATCATTAGAGATAGCTTCCCTGGACCTTGATGGACGTCATCATTGCTAACCCAATTCGCATAAATATGGTGCAACAAACATCAACGACGACAACACATGAAGTGATAATGGTTGCTCAGGAGAAGATATGATCATATGGTAAGTGAGCACCAAGTAATGACTTCATTCCCCTTGTTATTGAGATGTATGGGTGTCTTCATTCTCGTTTTGATTCATTCTTTATTGCTTGTGCACAGACCATTATCATGCATCATCATTGGTCATCTTTAGTCCCCTTGATGCTTGTTTTTTACTATCGACAATGTGTGTCCATAGCCTTATAGCATGTGCAAGCCATAGCAATTCTTCAGCAGGCTGTTGCACTTGGTTGAGGTTCCTCAACTTTTCCACACATCATAGTTAATGCACCTCCATCATTAGTCGATTTGTGGTAGATGACAATTTCTTTGTCTTAGGTCTTCTTAATTATCATTGATTGTCATTTCGTAACCATGTGTCCTTTTTGCATAAGGTCTTGACTTGATTTTTGTTGATTGTTTGCTTTTGTTTTTTCTTTGGGTTGTGTCTACTTGTGTTCTCATTTGCCCTGTACTTTTGATGGATGGGTTCCCATCCTTGATTTTTTTTTATAGGTTTTTTTTCCTACCAACTAATATGGCATGATGTTTGAATCTACATAAGTAGGGTCATTAATGTTAATATTAGGATCCATAATTAATTGCCACCTTGCAAAAAAAATTAATTTTTTTTTAATGATACCTAAAGTTATAATGAGGCCTTAAAGGGCAAAGAATATGGGATAAAACAAAACGTTATTAAGAACATGTTGGGGAACACATTGGGAACACGGGGCACATGTTGGAAGACACATTGAGAACTTGAAAAACATGTTTGGTCACCCATTGAGAACTTGGTGGGAACACAATAAGATTTTGATGGAAGTACATTGGGAACAAAAAGAATCCAAAAAATCCCACACCCTCCCCCCCAAATGAAAAGAGAACCTTGGGTGCATGTTGGTTACTTCATTGGTTGCAAGAATTGTTTTTTACCTACCAATATTCTTTTGCCATTTTTGGCCTAAGTTAATGGCCAAGGTGTGAACTATGGGATATGTGGGTTTATGAGGTTCATTTGCATGCACATGGGCCTCAAAAGGTTGTTTTCATTGTTTGCTCTTTATGTGATCCTAGATGTGCCATCTTGGGGCATTGTCATTTTATAACCATAGTTTGATATGCAGAATTTGGACAAAGAGGATAAAATGGTTTCCAAAGATCTAAAAAATCCATAGCCCTCTTCACAAACTTAAAACCCTAGAGAGCACTTTTAAATGTTTGAAAGTGGTTTCATATTCTAGGTTTACACCAATGCCGCCAAATCATTGTTCCCCATGACCTCATTTTGAATTCGTAAAAACCTACCAAAAACATTTTGCATATTTGGACAACACTTCCAAAAATGTGTTTGTTCTTCCATAAATTGTAGGAACATTTTGAAATGAAATTGCCCACCCCCTAATTGGGGGTGGGCAATTTCATTCCAAAATGTTCCCTTCATTCCCACTTCTTTTCAACAAAAAATTTCTTTCCAAGTTTTTCTTGAATTTTATTTATTTTTTTGCTCTAGTTTAGTTAAATTATTACACAAACTGAGCTTTAGGTTACAAGCACAAAATTATATTTGACCTATTTTTTTGATTTTTCATTACAAATATTTCAAATATTCAAAATTATTTCTGCTACAACACACTATTTTTTTTTTTTAAAACAAAGAATTAGACATGGAATCAAGGATAAACAATCCTAAATTGAAACTACAAAGTAGAAAATTTAATGAAATTGCAACTCAATTCAAATTGATTAAAAGTTTAAAAACAAGAATGTTGTAAGAGTATATGAAATAAACTATAATGGAAATATCAAAAAAATCTATACACTAGAAACTTATCAAAAATCAAGGCCAATCAAATGTATCATAATGCATGTTTCAATTTTTGAATGATCAAAATTAACCTAATCTCAAAATAATTAGTTCAATGTAGGGGGTCGCAAGTTGTGAAGAAGACCGGTAGTAGCAATTGGATTAGAAATTGTGAGAGTAATGTTGTGCCTTTATCATCCCTACTCATCATGTGTTTTAAAGATGTTGACCCCTTTGCAAAGTTCCAAAAATCTATGTCCTCCACATGACATAAAGAACTAGGAGACTTCTTTGACCCAATAATTGTAGAGATGAATTCCATGATCTGCAAACTTGGAACAACATTCACCATATTGGACACTAAAGGAGCATAAAGAGGTGGACATGTATCATTGGCCTACAATTGAAAAAAACAAAAAACGATTGGTAAAAGCAAAAATGAAGGACCTTGTAAAGAAGTAATAGAAAATTGAAATTAGAAAATTAATCAAAAGATAAGACAATTGAAAAAATAAATAAGAAATTGAAATACCTTAAGCTTCTTGTAAGCTTCCTGTTCTTGAACAATAACTTTTTCAAAGACAAAACATGTTCTCCATTTACCTCACTGGATATAATGTGTTGCATAACATGACTTTGGATTCCTTGATTTGTCTGATCATACCTACAAAATGAAAGGGATTGGTCTACATCAAGAATGCAAGAAAAGAAAAGATGTCCAAAAATTCAAACTTGAAAAATAAAATAATAGAGAAGTTTAGAATGTTTACTTCACATATGATTTAAAATCACAATGCCCAAAAACCTTCATGCCATACTTAATTGAAAGAAGTGCATCCACCATTCAGACCTTTAGTAGTTTTATTTGTAATTTGCTTACCTTTTAAGGAAAGCAAATCATTTGTTAATTGCTTACTCAATAAACATAACATATTTTTACCTACTGGAGTTTTCATATACCAAACTTGATCCTTCCTTCTCAAGTACTTGATCTTTGGAGTGAGAAAAAGTGGATGCAATAGGGAATTAGTAGAAACATGTCAATGTATAATCATTACCTTATATGTTTCAATGACATCAGTAATGTAATAATTCATAGTTGGGTGATGATGTTCCAAAGCACAGTGGTCAACACCGAACTTCTAGTTTTTTGATTGACATTGTTGATACTTGTAAAGAAAAAACAAACACAAAATCCAAACAAAGAAACATAAAAACAACATACAAAAAAATAAATAAATAGAAAAACATAAAAAAAAATTCAAAACAAGATTGAATTCGTCTTCATGCAACATATTCATGTCAATTTTTCATAATTCAATTGCACCATGAATCACAAAATTTTGAGTGTAAAAATACTTGAAATGGAGGTTTAGATCTTGAGGTATCGTTAGTTGGCATTTTTCTTGGCTTAACATAAGTCATTTTTTTGTCAATGAAAGGACATCAGACTTTGTAACCCCCCTACCAAGGCTCGTCACAATAAATGAATTGATTGCTTCATTTGTTACTAATTTCACTCTTTCAAATGCATCATGTTAATTCTGATGTTGAACTTCGGTCTTGACATGGTAGGTTCAACGACACAGTTCAACTGCATGTGTAGCCTCTTTAGACTTGATGACTTTATTAAAAGCACAAAATAATGTTGCAATATTGTACATCAACAACAAAAAATAACAAACAAAAAATTCATTTAAAAAAAATACTGAAAAGAAGCACAAAGACAAAAAAATAATGACAAAATAAAAGCAAAAAAAATCACAAATCATACAATCTTGTCAAAGGATATAATTCTTCGTTTTTTTTCACCACCTATAACACAAATTCTAAAAAATAATTGATCAATTGCTTCAAATTTTACACATGCAAATTTGCAATCGACATAAAAACGTCAAGCTTCGTATAGAGATGTTAGGCATCAAAAGCATTCATGGCCCAAATTTTTGAATGGACATTATGTCATCAATTAGTTACTTAAACGTTTTCAAGTTCTCGAAGATCTAAGTCCTTGAGCTGTGAATTGCTTGGATCATTTTCATCATGATTTACTTTTAGATAGGCCTCCTTTTCCACATTTTCATTGTACTAACAAGGGTTAAAAAAATCTTTTAAAACATGAAAATTAAACAACCTCGATGCATAATCGACTTCAAAAGCTTCTTCTTCTCCAAGTGCATTAGAATCAACTACTTTGAACATGCAAAAACATTTTTGATTTGTGTCAAACTTTGAGCATATAAACTTTGTAATTAATGAAAAATATTCCAAAAAAAATTATGAAAATCCAAACTAGTATGCTTCCTTTGTGATTTTTTAGACATACAAAAATGCAATTTTAAGGAGTGTCCACTCACTTGGGTGGCTCCTTTGACTGTGTTTTTACCTTAATGAGTAATGCACAAAATGAAAATTTCAACCAAAACCAAGAAAAAAAATAGAAAAATTAACAAGAGAGATTGTATTTGATGTCCAAGGTGGTGACATTGCAAATCGAGAATTGGAAACATTGGAATAACATGAAATGCTAAAAATAAATAGAGGCCTTGCAATCTTTAAAGTTGAATGAAAGTGGTTGAATCACCACCATTGCACGTGCACAATTAAAAAAAATTAGGAACAATTTGCCAAATACAAAAAGATGCAAACGATAAACGATGAAACACAAGTGACAAATGGAAAGAAACAAAGGATATGCATGTAGGACATATAACACAAAAAATACATGAGAAAAATGAAACAAGTGACATTGAAAAGAAAAGACAATGACAATGCCCAATGAGGTAACCTTATGCAATGTCAATACCACAATAGAACACTGTTGCAAAAAAGGTTGAGCCCTATGGCAAGCCCTCTTTTTATAAGTTTTTGTGAATCAATTAAACCATTAGATGCCTAACACATTGCTAACATCCAAGCGTTTGAATGGTCTATTGATTTCCATCATGAATTGGGTGGCATTTTCCACATGTTTCTTCATGGTCAAAAAAAGAGGGTCATCACATTTAACCATTGGATTGAACAAATATAGGCCATTCAATTGTTTGTTATCAAATCCAATTTTGTGTGTATACTCATAAGTACTGTCCAAGTTTAAATTAATAGATTTATATTGTTGGATTTTTAGCAAATCTATCAAATCCAAATCATTCATATTTATAATTAAATTAGAATATTATCCATTAATCTCAATTGTCCAAATGAGAAATCTATAGCATACACACATCTAAGTCAATAAAAAATTAAATAGTAAAGCTTTGTTTCATCCATAATTCATATGCTCAATATCCATCCAATTTTTTCAAAAAACTAATATTTAAAAAAACTTGAAAATTAACTCGTATTGTAGCCATTACATATCAATTTAGTTTAATTCGATCCTTTAGATTACAAAAATATTATTTTGATTAATGTTGACCGTTGATGTTATCGCAAATGGAGTTGATCTCCTTCATTGAAGAGAAGTGTTGGTGTCCTCATGTTGCTTGGTGAAGTGATAGTGGCCAGCCACATCGTCGAATGTTCTAGAACATTCAAAAAGTAGGAATTGACGATATCTTTTCGTTAATGTAAGTCGTCAAAGGTGGTGACATTGTGAACCATTGATCATGGACAACAATGTTGTCCATCTTAGGTCATATTATGGTGCAATGTGGCTAAATGTAGATCATCAATCACACATAATCAGGACCATCCCTTCTAGTATATAGCATTGGGCTAGAGGTAATATTCCTTCTTTGCATCTAACTGCTTTCACTTGCACCATCACTTGGTCAGAATGATCTCTCATTTTGATGTGTTTTTGCTGCCGTTTGATTTTGGATTTTCAACTTTGTGTTGCATATGTGTGCAACAGTGTGTTTGAATTGCATTGGACTTCTGCCATCTCATGCCTGTAATTTTTTTGGTTTTGTTTCAATTCTTTTTTTAAAAATTCACAATTTCTTTGCATTGTTGTACCAAAATTCTCCTGATGGTTTCATTCTTTGTTTTAGAGCTAATTGAGTCTGTTTTCATGTATCTTTGCAATGTATGTCAGAAGCAATCTTCCAATTAGTTGATCAAATGTGAAAATCTTGTTTTGGTAGTTGTGTGTTCAATATCGACCTCTATTGTTTTTGTGGTTTTCTGTATTGATTCCATGCTTTTCTACCATACATAGATTATGTGGGCATCAATTTATTTTTCATCTATGATTGCATGGCACGAGATTTCAGATTTTAGTTTTTTGCAAAATGCTTTGGCAAGAACCCATCCAAATAGTAGGCGTTTATTCATGTTTTAGTAATCTCCATTCCGCGGTTCAAGATCAACTCTTGAAAAAAAATTCTGCATGTTTTTTATGTAATCGTTACCTTTGCCCGAAAGAAACTTGGGCATATTCAATAATTGTAATAAAAAAAAGATGTTTTACATAAACTTCCCATTATTTTTGGAATGGGGTTATTTTCAAGACAATAATTGAAAAAGTCATGGTCCATAGATGTAATCACACCTTGTCACATCTAATATATTAATTCAGCAAGTCTGTCAGTCTGTTAGTCAGTCTATGACAGTGACTCCGGATGGACAGTGATTTCACCATGCCGTTATTTGTAGGGTAGTTAGTAGGTACCTACTAGCTTAGGTCATAGAGCTTGCTGAAATCACAGGATCATCCTAGGTACCTACCATCCTACCTTAGACCGGACCGGACAAGGCCCCGGAGGCAATCAGCCCGTCTCCCGAAAACAACGCCCGGGCCACGGACAGTTGTTTGAAAAGAAAAGTTTTTTTAAAAAATCAAAAACATCAACCAAACATTGTTGAAATAACACACCTATGCATTATGCACAGGGTTCACACTAGTTCATTTTATTCTTTCAATATTTGTCATTGATTTTTGTTGTCTCTTGGTCCATCTTGTCCATTAAATTGGAAATAAATTTTTTGGGCTGTCTTTATTTGATGTAATGCCTTTGGACAACGCTATTACCGAATTAAGGGGCTCACACTCGACTACTGCCTCATGCAGGCCCCTTATTCCAGTAATGCCCTCGGCCTTGGCTGTTATCCTACACTAAGTGACCTCTGATATTCTCAAGTTAGAGGTATTTATTTTGTAATTAAATGTAGTTTGCTGAATTAAAACAGTAATTGATCGTACATGGTTGCAACCAATGGAAGAGCGATATTTTTTACTAAGATGTTAACCCTCTGAAGGATGCTGAGGCCACCCAAAGGACATAATTCCCCAAACTCTTAGCTTAGAAAAATTACAGCCACCGTCGCAACTCAAGGCACTTGCATCAAGTCTATCTAGGCCTTTAGGAGAGGCTAACCTAAGTAACAGCCAAGTTGCATTCCCAAGGTTCGGGCTGGCTGCAACCTTGCAGGAGTTAATTCTCCTGTCCGGTTGAAGCTAGAACCTTCCAGCTCTGCTCAATATGTGATCGTGTACAGTACAAATGGATGAAGAAAAGTCAAAATATGCCGGTTTGGGTCAGGAAAATGGTTTTGGCTCCTCACAAATGGTCAAAGGGACCACAGTGCTCTGCACGTGCAGTAATAAATATGATTTGCTTTTAGTAAGTATTTTTAATTTGCACATCATAAATGATTGGTCCAGGTGGTTTGCTATTAGTAGTTCCCCATCTGTTTGCTGTCCCAGTTTATGGTGGGGTCGAAAAAAAGTAGATTACTAAAATTGAATGTGGAAAATATTTTTGCAGGGTCACATACTGAGCACCGCTGCAGATGGTTTTACCCCGAGCCTGAGTTCCTTCCCCTCATGTAACATGTACCGACATTGTTCACTATAATGACGCGTACCAGTCTGGCAATTTAATTGGCATTTTGTGAAATGAGACGAGTTGTAAAACCATGGTCGCTGCCTTTTTTGCCTTATTAACTTTGGGGTAAATAGCTAGCTAGCTGTCTGCCGACTAGGGTTTTTTTTAAGGATTTTGTGATGTAGCCAAAGTGGCGATCATTCATCAAAATCTGGCTAATTTGGGTCATTTTTTCTATGAAAAATTCTTTTTATAAGTCAAAATATTATTTTGGCGGAAATTCACCAGTAAAAGAAACGTTGCTGCCGACGCTCCTGCCAGAGAGCACAGTGCCGAGCATCCCCGGATAGACTTCAGCTTAATTGACGCGACTTTTTCGACTCGCTTGCCAAAAAGAAAAAAATGGGCTAGAGTTGACAACTCTTTTATGGAAAAAAAAAAAGGAGGAATTTTCGCCAAATTTTGGAATTATTGGATCGTCTTTTTGGCGATTTTTCGCCCCCAAATCGATTACTTCTGGCGAAGCTCCCAATCCCAGTCGCGCGCTCCATTCCAGGGTTCCAAGTCGCGCTACAAAGCTGACAGCAGCTAGCTTGTCTTGCCGACAGACTGCCGACGATGAAGCGAACTCCGCGTACCATTACGCGCATCAGAATCAGATCCATAAGCTCCTACTGTAACAAACGTGTTCTTGTCCTGAGTCCTGTCCGGTGTCTCTCTTAAAATATAATCAGTGCCTGCACTGGTGGTTTTTTGTAACCAGTTTGTAATTTCCAATCCCGAATATTGTGTTTGAGGACCAAGGAATTGCGGGTCCCCGGGGTGGATTGTGGATTAATGCGCAGGCGAGTTTTGGTTTTTTCAGAGTTGTACTGGGTTTTGTTCAATTTCTATCCACTGAGTTCCAAGGGTTCCTGGTCACAACGATTTCTGCACGAGGTACCATTTTCATCTCTGGTGCTTGCTATTGTTTTTAATGAGATTTTGAATTTGGACTCGAGTGGATTTGAAATACCTTCGTGGATTTTTGAATTGTTTATCATATGGATTTGGAATCTTGATGATAAGTGGTCGGAGTTGGAATTGTTAATCTGCGAAGACGACTATGTAGCGTGACAGTTTTAGAAGGGTGGACAGTATGTGTTTCTCTAAGTGTTTTTCACCATGTGGTGGTTTTGGTGCCAACCCATGCGATCAGAAGCGTGCACAGTTTGTGGTTCTCAAGCTGGTGTTTTTGACCCATGTAATTGTTTTGGTTACAACCCATGTGATCAGAAGCGCGCAATATGTGCTTCTCTAAGTGTTTTTCACTTTGTGGTGGTTTTGGTGACAACCCGAGAAGCGTGCACAGTATGTGGTTCTCTAGGTGGTGTTTTTCCCCATGTGATTGTTTTGGTTACAACCCATGTGATCAGAAGCGCGCAGTATGTGCTTCTCTAAGTGTTTTTCACTTTGTGGTGGTTTTGGTGACAACCCGAGAAGCGTGCACAGTATGTGGTTATCTAGGTGGTGTTTTTCCCCATGTGATTGTTTTGGTTACAACCCATGTGATCAGAAGCGCGCAGTATGTGCTTCTCTAAGTGTTTTTCGCTTTGTGGTGGTTTTGGTGACAACCCGAGAAGCGTGCACAGTATGTGGTTCTCTAGCTGGTGTTTTCCCCAGCGAGATTGTTTTGGTTACAACCGATGTGATCAGAAGCGCGCAGTATGTGTTTCTCTGAATGTTTTCC
>Ga0209611_10009551_pt1 | contig 14646 bp, 9 predicted proteins | sample S1TSphgellanicum_3_FD_187693 | JGI IMG/M metagenome (GOLD analysis project Ga0209611, IMG submission 187693) | Host-associated microbial communities from peat moss isolated from Minnesota, USA - S1T2_Fc - Sphagnum magellanicum MG (SPAdes) (version 2) | ecosystem: Host-associated > Plants > Peat... | reverse complement strand
AGGATTAAAACACGCGGAAAGGAAAAATCATGAAAAATGGGAAAAGAAAAAAAAAAAAAAAGGGGGAAGGGAAGGGAAGGAAAGGAAAACACAAAACACATACATTACGTGCCAGACATTCTCGTGAAAATGCTGGAATTGTGGCTGGAATGTAGAGCATGATTGGCATAATCGGGGAGTCCTCATCACCCAGAACCTCACAACCCATCTTCTGCAGCTCCTCCCTGAAGAAATTGCTGTTTTCACGAACTGCAGCAAGTTTCTTCATCCCTGCAAATTTTCATTGTGATGCAAATTTTACAAAAAAAAACATGATAAAAAATTTGGACATTTTTCCTCGTCCTCTGCTATTTTCAGTGCCCCCAATGTTATTTTAATTTAATTTAATTTATTTTTTATCAAGATTCAAGGTCACAATAATACTATTGTGTTGTTCGAGTTTTTTCTCCCAAAATGGTTTCTTCCACACAAAACATAAAAATGAAAATAAATACCCTAGTACCTTGACATCTTTTTTTGACACAAAAAAATAAATAATTATTATTTGTAGAAATGCTGAAATTAAGTTTTTTTTTAATAAATTTGAAAAGAAAAACACACTTTTTCAAAATTAAAGAAAAAAAATTGTGAATGAAAATGTAAAATATTCAGGAAAAATTCTGGCATGTAATCTTCAAAAATAAATAAATAATTAATTATTCTACAGACTATGTGTTCTATGGATCTTCTCTCTGAGAGTAGAGAGAGCCCAACCTCTATCTGTGCCATCTTCTCCCATGAGGACTTTGAGGGCGGAAAGGACTTGTTGTACAGCCGGTGGTGACATTGCGGTGGCATACAAATGTCCCGGACTCACATACCGCAAGTACTTCACCAGATCCTGTTGCAAAATTGTTGCTATGCAAATAATTAGAACACACAAAAAGATAAAATTAAAAATTAACTAATAATAAATTTTTTAAATTAAAAGAAATAAAAATTGGGTTTTCAATGGGTTTTGGGAATTATTTCCTTACTAAATGCAAAGAAAAAATTAAATTATATATTATTGTAAATCTAGTAATCGGATGTAATATGTGCAATTGTGGAAGGATATTTGAGAATGAATTTATAGGGGCAAAAGGATTGCAAATGAACCTCGGATCCCGCAATATAGCCACCGCATGATCCGAATGATTTTGTGAATGTACCCATCATGACACTCACGTCCTCCGTGTCTATACCTTGAAGCTCACAAAGTCCTCTTCCTGTTTTGCCTATGACTCCGATGCTATGTGCCTCATCCAAGTAAAGATAAGCCTGGCCGTTCCCCCCCCCCATTGCATCTTGTTAAGGGTACATTTTGTTTTAAAAAAAAATTCCACCCACAAAAAATAAGACAAAAATTAATAAATGTTGTGAGCTTTTTTCATGGATATTTGTTGATTTTGTTAGATTTAGATCAAATTGATTTGGTAGATTTAGATCAAGTTGATTTTGTAAGATTTAGCTCACGTTGATTTGTACGATTTAGATCATGTTGATTTGTAAGATTTAGATCAAGTTGATTTGTTAGATTTAGATCAAGTTGATTTGTACATATATGGATCAATAAATTGTTTGTTGCATACAAAACTTGTGTTTATGAGCTAATTCCATAAGGGACTTTTGCTTAACTTAGGATTCTTAATTGGAAACATATTGCTTGATTCAAGAGACCCCTTTTCTCACACACCCATGTACATACCCCATGGGCCCATCCATAGTAGTACCCCTTTTCACACACCCAAAATAGCAACCGTGACAACGGGAAGAGTCTTTGTTGTGCACCTTATATCTCTTGGTTAGAGCCACAATTTCCCGCAATCGGCAGATTTCACCCTCCATGCTGTAAATTCCTTCCACCACCACAACAATCTTCTTCCAAGGCCGATGTGTTTGAGGTTGGCCCTCAGCTATAGATTTGCGCAACACTTGCTCCAAATGAGATGGTGCTGCAAACCACCCATCATTTTATTTTTAAAAATTTTAAAAGAAAATTCCTCTTCTTTTTTTAATGCTTTTTGCAAATTTCTAATAATAAATAAATAAAATAATAATAAAATTGATAAATATAAGGGCACTTAGCATTAATTAACGTACAGTTGTGTTGGAAGATTGCAACTTTAGCACCCGAGCTGCGAGCACCCGCCACAATTGATGAATGGTTCAACATGTCACTGATTATAAGTCCACCCTACAAATGCCAAAATGGTGTGACTTTCAACTCATGTGGGGCTTTTTTTTATTAATAAGCAACTTTCCCAATTGACAAGTCTTTTGGTTGTTGCAACCAAATCAAATAAATCCCCGATCCCTGATTCTAAAGCAATGATTTAATTGTAAGCCAAAAACAAAAACAAAAAAAAACAAAAGAAACCCTAACTTCCATAAAAACCCTAAAATCAAGCCCACATCTTGATCCACTAAAAATACATCAAGCTCACAAGTATTAACACCACACCTCAAGTCATGGAATCATCATCATATGTAGCCAATACCTTGCCCAATTTTTATTTTTTTTAGAAAAGAAAAGAAAAGAAAAAAACCTAAAAAAAAATGCACCAAAAAAAAGGGGGAAAAATAAACAAAGAAAATCTGGAAAAAAACAAAACATGTAAGAAGGAGAGAGAGATTGAATTCAAGCTCAAGCTACCTTGCCAATGAGAGCAGGCAAAGTCGTAGAGTTTGTGGCATAACCCATGCCGTATACCATTGCAGCTGGTTTTCCTACAAATTTGGCAATTACTCTTTCCAATTCTTCATGTAAGATTGATGTACCTGTTCAAACAAATTGTCAGTGCAACAACACTTTGCTACAAGGTTATATATATATAATTTTTATTTATTTATTTTAATTTTAACTTTTAAATATATATATTTAAAATCTTTAAAAAAATAAAAATTTGTAAATTTATTAAATAAAAATTATTTATTTTTTAAAAAAAAAAGTAACCAGGGGGGGGGAAATCAAAACCAACCCATTATTCTGACTAGAAATATAACTAAATTTGTGAAATGATTTTAAGGTGAAATTTAGAGGAGGAAGAGGAGGAGGGAGGAAAGGAGGGAGGAAAGCTTACCACACTCCACCCTACTTGCACAAGCACTGGCACCAAATTTTTCAAGACACTCAATCACTCGTGGGGTACAATACTCATCCTGGGCTGCAAACCCGAGATAGTTATATGATCCCAAGTTTATGCATCTACGAGTGTTTTTCGTTCGGCTGCAAAATTCAAACCCAAAAATTTACCAAATTAAATTCAAGAAACAATTTAGGGGAATTTTTTTTATTAAAAATGAAATCAATCAATCAATTAATTAATCAATTAATCAATCAACTCTCATTTTTTTTTAATTTTTAATTTTTTAAAAAGGAATTCTAAAACATCTTTGTGTTTGTGTGTGATTGATCACCATTCTTTCTAGAATGTAAATTTGGCAAGTGAATTGAAGCGTGACATAGTTGATGACAATGTAAATTGTCAGTTTGGGAACCAATTGTCAGTAGGTGACTTCTAATAGAGTTGGATTTTCACAAGTATATTCTGAGTACCCAATACTCTTCTCTCATTGATGATGATGATGATGATTCTGAGCTTGCAAACCTCTCCATTTATTATATGGAACAATCTTTAATCTAATTAACCTAGCTGAGGCAAAGATGTGAGACATACACCAATGTGACATTGTCACGGGAGACTCGCTCAATCACATCGATCCATGTGTTTGGAGCACTAGCAATCGGTCGATTAAAACAATCCTGGCAAACAACAAACACTAATAAAAATGATGCATAAAAATGGGTAGTCACAATTTTGCTCAGGTAATCCAAAGAAAGAAAAACTCATTACAAATGTTAGAGACATTTTGAATCCAGAATCGAACTTCTGTCTTCAACACTTAGCCTAGTACTCAAGAAAGAACTATATAGGTTATGACTTAAAGACCAGCTTCCTCTGAACAAGTGAATGAGAGCTTGTTTCCCCCCAACCCCCTTTAGAACACAACTGATATTTTGTACATGTTGCCAAAACCTTGTGTTTTGCACAACAAAAAAAAGGACTACCTACTACTACTACTACTACTACTACTACAAGAATTATTGCAAGGCAAAAAAAAAACACTGAGAATTAACACCACACACTCACTTGAATGCGGCGGTACATCCTTCGTGTGTAAAAGTCTTCAAAGTCTCTGCAAAGAGGTGCATAACCCTGTCACAGAGGCCAAAAAAAAAGACAAAAAGACAAAAGCAAAGTCAGATATACATCATATCTAAATGTGTACAAGAAGTTACACACGCAACAAGAAATTGTTAAATTGTGTTAGTCAGTCTTCTTCTTCTTCTTCTTCTTCTTCTTTACATGGCAGCTACTTGGGAAGTTGGATCCAAAAATCCAAATGGGTTTTCTTAAGTCCTCGATGAAGAAACAAACAACATGTGACATGTGACATGCGGGTGTAATGAAACCTTAGGTTAAAAGAAGTAACAGAAAAAAACAGAAGCAAGTGGATTGGATCTCATTGCCCATAGAACTACTGACCCATTGGAAAAGACTCAAGCGACAAAAAATGCAGTCGAACTTCAAGAAGACATCGGCCTTTTTCTTATAAGGATCCAATTTACATGTTCATGTTTCCAAAAAAATAATTCTTGTTTGGAGATGGAAAATGTCTATGAAGCTCAACTCCCAAAAGGAATTCCTTGACACATGTATACTACACACACTTAGTTCTTGACAAATCATGATTGATTTTACCACTCGGAGTTATATATATATATATATATATATATAGTTTTCAAACAAAATTTGTTGTGTTGCCAATGCACAAAATGTTCAAGAAAGGCGCAAAATGCAACAACAACAACAACAACAAATGGAGATTTAGAAAAGCCCGTTGACAAATGGAAGAGAGAAAGAATTGGATGGGTGGGTGAGTGGGTTGGGTACCTAGTATCCTTACCTTAGGGGGTTTGTCAACATGGTTGCGGAAGAAAGAGACAAAGTCGCGGAGATGGCCAAAGATAAACCCTAGTGCATATGCAAAGTAGCTGGGAAGTATGACATAGTATGGAATTTTCATTATCACAGTTCTCCAACTCTGTGTCTGAATCTTGTAGCTCCTTCACACTCTAGACTTATTGCTGTTCCCTGCCACAGCTGCTGCTGCTGCTGCTGCTGTCCTCCTCTTCTCCTTCTTCTTTGACTGCGTCCAGCTCTTGTCGGATTCTTCTGATTTGGATCCAACATCCAAACGGGTGTGTGGAATTCCTCAAGTGTGTGTGCATGCACAAGTAGAGTTCTCAACACTAAATCTGAATCATATCATGCAGCAACAGTACCAGAAGTAGTAAGTCTAGTTTGTTTGTTTTGCAAGATGCCTGCAGCTCAAGTCCTGGAGCTGGAACAACAATAAGTAGTAGTAGTTCTACTACTACTACTAAAAGAAGCTCCAGGACACAAAGTTGGTGTTGTAAGCTTTGAAATTCTGGACAATTGAAGTGTTGGTAGCTTGTTAGACTTGATTGGACTGTTATAACAATTGTGAAGCTCTTCTTCTTCTTCTTCTTCAGCTTCTTTTGGCAACTGATTTTGTCTTCTTCTAACCTGAGGCATTATCAGCTTTTTGTCAACTAGTGGTGTGGAGGAAGAACAAGAAGTTGGAATCACATGATAGTCTTTGTTGTTGTTGTTGTTGTTGCTGCTGGGAATTTTGCAACATGCAACAGACTATTGAAGCTGGTGATCTGACATTTCCAGTCGAGTGTAGCTACAAGTGTGAGTGCCTGCACTTCCTCATTTCGGGTCTTTTGTTACATACAAGAAGAAAAAAGAAGCACAATGATCCAAAGAGTGGATTAGTCCTGTGCAGAGCTGCCTGCAGCTGCTGTTCAAGGATTTATGGTGCATGGAAGTAGTTTTCTTCTTCTTCTTCTTCTTCTTCTTCTTCTGCTGCTGCTGTTTCTTCTTCTTCTTCTTCACTGGTGCCCACAAAACTCAATTTCATAGTTGATCAAGAATGAAGAGCAAATCCACAGCAACAGCAGCTTCTTCAAGAGCATATCTGAAGATTGAGTATTTCACCTGGCAACAAAACAAAACCAAAGCAAAAACAAAAGGAAATTCCTTCAATGAGTCAGGAGATTCTCAGACATCAACCTGCAGTACTCTAGACAGAATTTGAGTACGATTCAAGCTCCTACTTCTCCTCCTCTTCTTCCTCTTCGTCACCTTGCATGACTCAGATGCTGTTTTTTTTGTTTGGGACTGAGCCTTAAGCATAACAAAACGCGAGTTCTGACTCTTTCTTTTTTGTGTTGTGGCAATCCTCACCTGCACCAAAACGCAAACAAGTTGTACTAGTGTTCAAATCCCGGGAGAATAAAGCCCTCCCCCTAGTCAACTCGACCCTGCAGCTGCCTCCTCCAGGTTCTCTTCCTCCTCTTCCTCCTCCTCCTACTGTTGCTCTGGACTCTGATTCTGTAACTAGATTGCTGCACCTAGAGACTCCACCACCCAGCTGCTTCCTTCCTGCACATGAAGCTATAACATCACCAATCTTCTTCTTCTACAACCAACAACAACAAAAAAACAATTGTCTGTCTGGATCATTTCAAGTAACGCACCTCTTTAAGAAAATTATAAAAATAAAGTTCTCAGACTCCCAACGCCAGCTTATGAAATCTGACAATCATATAAGCTCTCATGAACAAAAACCCAACCAAAAAAAAGAGAGAAAGGACCATGCAACATCATTCATCTACCTTTTTCAACAATGGCTTTGCAAGGACGCAAGTAAACAGCAGCTGCAACAGTACTCAACCAAAGCACACACACACACACTCTCTCTCTCTCTCTCTCTCTCTCTCTGACTGAAAAAGATCAAATACCTGTAGCACATCAGTTCAAAGTACAGTCACATGTCAGGAACTGGAAGTTGTAACCAACAACAAAAACAAACCCAAAACCCAAAAACAAAACAAAAAAAAGTGGGGACCAAATCCTTTAAGCTGCTACCGATTAATGGATGCTGCTGCTCTTTCTCTTTCTCTTCCTCTCTTTTCTCTATGTAAAGTAGTTTCTTCTCTCTCTCTCTCTCTCTCTCTTTGTGTGTGTGTGTGTGTTTTTTTTGGGTTGTTGTTGTTGTTGTGTGTATACCTGCAGCTGTGTGTGTTGTGATTGTTGAAAAGAAAGTTGGGTTGTTCAACTTTGGGTGCGTGAGAAAGCGTGTGCCAGCTCTGAGAGAGAGAGATAAAAAGCCAAAAAAATGGAAAAAAAAAAAAAAACGATCTCTCTCTCACTTGTACATGGAAGAAAGTAGGGAGGAAGCAACAACAACAACAATAACAGCAGCAGCAGCAACAGATGGGACCACATGCCCCATCACCCTCTCCTCACAAGTTGCACAGATCTCTCTCTCTCTCTCTCTCTCTCTCTCTCTCTCGCTTCAGCAATTCCCCCCTCTCTCTCTCTCTCTCTCGCTTCAGCAATTCCCCCATCTCTCTCTCTCTCTCTCTTCCACCTTCCTCCTCTTTCTTCTCCTCTCCTGCATTTCTCACTCTCTCTCTCTCTCTCTCTGGGACTTGATCTTGGACTCTCTTTTCTTCCTTTTTTTTTCTCTCTCTTTTTTCTTTCTTTCTGTTTTGTCTGATTTCCCACCCAAAGTCCCATATAATTTCAAGCTCACATGCTATTACTATTATTATTGTTATTATTATTATTATTATTATTATATATAGTATATGAAACATATAACTAAGGTAGGTATATATATAATCAGATGTAGTAACTAATTATACATTATTAGTATTGTGTTTAAAGTTTGCATGTGGATGGAATCTGCACTGCATGGGGTGATGGGTGGTAATGAGAAAATGAGCTGCTCCAGGCCCAACCAAATGGGTTGATGGTTATTATTATAGTATATTTTTATCATAGGTGCATAATAGCATTTTTTTACTAGTAATAAATACTAAAAATAATTAATAAATAAATAAATAAATAAATAATAATAATAACAATAATAAAGAGTAGGGAGGAGGAACAGCAGCCAAACTCACTCACTCACTCACTCACTCACTCAACTCATCACTTTATTTAAAGTCTGTGCAAGTTCATCCAAATTCTATTATAGCTCACATGTCATTTTGTAACTTGTAGTGGTACTGGTGGTGCAGCCAGTAGGCTTGTTGTAGTAGAACTGGTGCTCTAACTAAACTAAGGTTTGTTTTTGGTACCAGGAAGGGAGAGCAGCAAACTCATCAGTGGTTAGCTCAGGAAAGCCCTTTCTAAACTAATTCTGGGGTCCCTTTCTTTGTCTTCTTACTAAAGTAGTAAAGCATTGGCCAAGTACCTTTTCTTTTTTAATGTAGTAAAGTATGTTTCAAACTTGGATCTTCCCCCCCACCCCACCCCCCAAAGCAAAGCCTACAAGAATTGCAATCTCCCTCTTCTCTCTCTCTCTCTTCAAAATCAGTATCTACTTTTTTTCTAAAAGAAGAAACCCATGGTGCCCAATCTTATATATATAGATATATAAATTTTTTAAAATTTTTTTTTCAAATGTGGTAAAACCTTTGGGTAAGGGTTTTTTTTCCTTATTAGAGAAAAAAAAGAAAAAAATGTCAGAAGTTTGAGATAAGGGTAATATTGTTTTGCTCGAAAAAGGTGATTATCAGATATAAGGGTAATATTGCAAAAAAAAAAAAAAAAGATTATTGAATATAAAGATAATATTGCTTTGTCCAAACAAGGCATGTAATGGGTATGTATAATGAATATAATGTGTAATTTCAAATTGTAGTCCAGATTTAGAGTTGTAACATATTCAATAAGAATAGTTTTGTATTTCAAGGAATTAAAAGTTTGAGAAACATATATTGATACAATGATAAATAATTGTTGTTCTTATTGTATAATAAGTTGTGAATCACTTCATTTACACTAATGCGAAGAAAACATAATACCTTATTTTTGTTTGGTACATTCAAATTCAACTTACAAAATCGCCAAAGCAATTAACAACAATGTGCTCCACAAGATAAGATAGATGATGAAATAAAACAATAATGTGCCCCAAAATATAGATGATGAAATAAATGGGATAAGTCGTACACCTCCATTAAAAATTAACACAAATATTCTAAATACCCAATATGAATTAACACACACACACATGAAACTCTAAAACTTAATACTCCGAAACCATTTGAGACATTGAATGAAACTCAAGAGAGTTGTCAAGGGTTTCATCCATCAAAAATGGGCGAGAAAAAAAAGGTTTCGAAGTCTATCTCAATTTTACCATGATCAATAGTTCAACGAGTAAAATTTATTTTGAATTTTTTAAATTTTTGGATTGGGTTGGGTCGAGTTCTCGATACCTGAATCCATAATTGCTGGTTCTAACACTTGGATTCAAGTACCCACACAACACTGGTAAAAAAACCTCCAAGATTTTCCTTAAGTGTATTTGGAAGTATGCTTACAAAGGTGCACACTTACTAACATTGATTGATTGATTCACCAGCTTCCCAAGTGAAAGTGAATCAAGTTATCCCTGAAGTAGGTTTAGGGTTTAGGGTTTAGGGACACAGGATGAGAACCTGGGGTTTGAGTGACAAAAAAATTGACAATGTCAGAGAAAAGTGAGGATGAGATTACGCCCCCACAAAAAAAAAACACAAGATGAAACTGGTTTTTTCCTCCTAAACCCACCTCCTAAATGTATTGTTACCCATTGTGGTAGCCTACAAAGTAATACAAGGGGTGTGTCACTTACACTGTGGCCTTGCCATTTACATTAAAAAGTATGTTTGTGCAAAAGAAGAATTATGGAAACTCAAATATTTCACCATGCAAAAATTTAATCTTCAAAAAATGCTCTAAAAGAAACCAAAATCCTTCAAGATATTATAACTCTATTATAACATCTTTCAAAAATCCTCATAAAAAAAATAGAGCTATTATTATTACCTAGGGGCCAAAATCCCTGAAGCTAGTATACTCTATAAGGAATCTAAACACAATATCCTTGCCTTGGTAGGCAAGACCAAAATTGTTTGTCATAAATTGTTTAGCATGATATACCCGTAAGTTATAATATTCAATTTGGTGGGTTTGTGGTGTTGTTTGTTTGCTACAAAGTGTGGCATCTCTTGATGACAGTAGTAGACATGTGTGAAGTGCAGGAGTTGAACATGCCAATTAGGTACCCATGTCACTCATATGTATATGTGTGTGTTTTTGTTTTGTGTGTATGTATGTATGTATGTAAAAGAGAACATACACATAACCAAGGACTCAACTGGAGGATGATTTTTGGTTGTGCCTTGGGCGAACCAAACACCCATGTTGATACCATGGTCAAAATCTCAAGTTTTATTAAAATTATTTTTAAATGTTACAAACATCCCATGCATAGGCTAAATCATAGTCTTTGAGTTCAAATCTAACATTTTTGGGGGGTTAATATGGCCACTAAGAGGCCTAGCTCAAAAAGATAGTCATCAACATGAATGAATGCGTGAGTGCTGCTGGTTCACACCCTGGCCAATTTTTGTGACATGATTGGTAATTTGTAGTGTCGATCCAAGATGTATTAGAGTTATCTGTAAAGTAACCCTGTCTTCACCCTGTCTTTGGGCCTCCTTTCACCCCCTATCCCCCTCTTTCACTGGTATCCGCAAAGTAAAGACATTTTAATAAATCTCAGTATGAAATGCTAATACTTAGCATTTAATGCACAAGGTTCGAGACTAATTATAGTAGTTGTACAGTTAGGAGCAGTGAAAAATATATGTAGCAGCAGCAGTCGAGGCGCTCAAGAAAAAGGAAAGACAGGATGAAACTCTGTTTACCACTAAATTGATGGTTCTATGAGTTTCATCCCTCGTTGGATGCTAATGTACTTTTTTGCAGGTTTTTTTTTTAATCTCACCCTGTGTATGACCAAACTCAGGGTTTTGGTGCTGTGTTTTCCTCACTTTATGGACTATACTCTATTATATATAAACAAGAGAAAAGGTTAACGTGGTGATAAGGAATTAAGGGATTCACTACTCGAGCTTTGGCGAGTGTTAATTTTTGGTATAGGATGTATGAGAACACTCATTCTTAAGGTTATACTAGTTACACCTCTTAGTAGTGCTCATACTTCTCTTTTCTTCCCACTTTATTTTTCTGGGGTTGTCAACCTGCCACGCCAGCCCTTATTTTCAGTCAAAGCTTAGCCCAATTTTTTATCTTAAATTATTTTTAAAATAATTTTTTTAATAAGAAAAAGGCAAGGTATAACTGGGAAGGGGCTAGTTTGGGAAAGGGAGGAAGGGATGAGTTAGTTAGTGGGTTTGCTTTTTTCCTTCCCCTTTTCTTCAAAGTTCTTAGAGAAGTAAATTTCAAGCAAAACACACATCTTTGCTAGTTTGGAAAAGGGAGGAAGGGATGAGTTAGGTAGTGGCTTTTCTTCAAAGTTCTTAGAGAAGTAAATTTCAAACAAAACACACTCTTTGATTGAAGCCCAATTTGAGTCCACATTTTTTTTTTCCAAAAGAAAATTGGGTAGCCCTTTTTCCTTTATCATGAATTGGACAATTAGTTTACCCAATGACCAGCCTCCCCCATTGTTTTGACAACTACAAATTAGTAACATCAAGCACAATTTACCGGAGATTTGAATTGAATAAGGTAAGGTTAATAAGGTTAGGTTTAGGGTTTAGGGTTTAGGGTCTATTGATGAACAATAGACTATCCCCCAATTTCCAAGCTTCTTGGCTCCATGCTAATATGATAATGTACTTGTTCCATATACGTCCCACCTACTTCCCCCAAGGTACAATAGAAGTAGGCCACCCAAAGGAAACCCCTTCCCCCTTTCTTTGCAACGGTGCCAATCCATGAGAACCCATCCGCCCATATCCGGTGCATCAGCCACTGCAAACTCTACCAGTATTTATAGGTTTCACAAACATTTGGCCGGCCATCCAGTGGTCCCCCTCTTTCCCTTCGTCACTCATCCATTCAAAAAGGGTGAATGAAGAATGGGATACATTATTCATTAACATCCAAGTTAAAAAAATTTAAAAATTGCAAGCAATTTGTATTTACTTATCTAGCCTTTTGCATGTACATCACAATTTCCTCACATTTTTTCATTGCAAAAATTTCCATAATTTTTCAATTCTTCTTCATCAAGGGTTGACCCATGATGTATAGGTTAATGGATTTGGGGTTTAATCAACACATTTTTGTCCCAAGCAATCCAAGAAAGTCATAGTAGAATCCAATGAGTACCTCCTATGCCTATTCTCATGAATTAAAGCTTTGAAATATAGGAAAAAAACATGCCCAATTATAACACCGAACCGAATATAATATTGGAGTTCCCACGAAATTATGCACGTCCATTACAAAAACCATTGCCATTGTTGACAAGAGGGTAACTCCGTTAGCCCTTTCCATGAAGGTGTGTTGACAATAGCCATTGACGAGAGGGCGTTGTCTCCATTATCCCTTTCCATGAAGGTGTGCGACCAATTTTGTGACCCAAAGTCAAAGTAGGCCCTCATCTATAAAAACAAGTCTAGCTCCGAGAAAACATACATATGTATGTATGTATGTATGTATGTATGTCTCTATCTATCTATCTACATGTAAGTTAACAGACTTGTTGAATGAAAGGTGAGAAGAATTTTCAACAAAGTCATTGAGGATGGGAAATCGGTTACAAGAAAGGAAAGGGGGAATTGTTGTTTAAAATTGAGATAAGATTGAAGGGACCAAAAAACAATGAATTTAAGAAGAAGAGAAGAAGAAGAAGAAAACAAGGGGCGGGTCACACTGCGGCCTTGCCATTTACATTAAAACATATCTTAAGGCAAAAGAAGAATTATGAAAATTCAAATATTTCACCATGCAAAAACTTAATCTTCAAAAAAATCCTTTAAGATATCATAACTCTATATGAACTAATCTCAAGTTTCAACACAAGCCAAAATATCATCTTTCAAAAAACCTCATATAATAAAAATAGACCCACTACTACCTAGGGGGCCAAAATGCATTAAGCTACTACTATACTTTGTAATGAATCTAAACACAATAGGCCAACAAACACTCTTGACAACTTAAGACCACAAATTAATTTTTTTTTTCTTACAAAGATCCAATATTCTTGACAATGTGCCCAGCAGCCAGCTATGCAGCCAAATATTAGTGACATACATTCTTGATCAAACCATGTTTGAAAAATGTGTAAGAACATCACATATTTTGTAGATTAGCTTTCTTACATGTGCTTCAATGGAAATGAGCAAGAATGTCCCACATATGAAGGCGGCCACCGGTGCTTGCACAGCACTCCGATAGAAATGTGCAAAATCTTTTGCTTTCATGTTTTTGAGTACGAAAGTACAAACGATTTCAGTAGAAGATGGAAACTTTTGTAGTTTATGAAAAAATCCAAAATCAAATGGACCCAAATTAGAAAAAAAATTTGAATAATTACTTTTTTTATTTTTTTAAATTTGAAAATCACAAATTTCAAAGAGGAAGAAAAAACAAACAAACAAGGAAGAAGAAGAAGAAGAAGAAGAGGAGGTCCCACCACTCAAAATGGGGGCTCCCCAGGCTTCCCAGCCAGCTCCAGCCAGCTCTTCAAAGGTTCTTCTATAGAATGGAAATTTCCCTTCAAAAGAGACCCAAAAAAACATCCCCAAAAACCCCCTACCCAAGGTTCCGCCTAAAACCCTTGAAAAAAAAAGAAGAAAAAACACCACTTTACAGAATGTAAATTCTCCCTTACAAAAAGACCACCCGAGATACAACTTGCAACAAAAAACAAAAAAAGGAAAGGCAAAGTTGGAGTGAAGCTCGGAACTAGATACGACCCAAACAACGAGCTGAGCTGAGCCGAGCTGAGCCGAGCCGAGCCAAGCTGAGCTTAGCTTAGCTTAGCTTAACATGGGTTGTTGTTCTCGTGCTGATGAATGGATGGATGGATGGATGGATGACACCCAATACACACACCCTCCCTACCCACTAGACTAGATACGATTTCGGCCAAGGATAACATGAAAGCGTGGATGTGGGGCTCGGATGTGGGACAAGGAAAAAGACATAGTCGGATATAGCCTGCCCGAAAAAAGAGCGACCCAAATATGAACTGAACTGGCATTGAAAAGAAAAAAAGGGAGTTATTTCCAACTTGCAATTACCATGCACAACCCAAACAGATGGACGGACTACGTCATCCAGATTCCAAAAGATAGAACAAGTCAATATGTGGAGATTACGTGATTCCAATTGGCAAAAAGAAGAAGAAGGAAGCCAAGGAAGCTCAGGCTGAACAAGCCCAAAAAAACACACCCCTCCCCCCACAAAAAAAAGAGTCCAAAATTTTGAAAACGGAAAATAAGTTGTGCTTTTGCTAAGTGTAATACTTATCTCCACCAAAAAAAAAAATCCATAGTAGCATGGTAGGATTGAATATGCACACTTTTGTGATTCAAAATTATTTCGATTGGTTCTCATGAGGCTTACGTAAATTAACACTTAATAAGATTATGGAGTATTAGAGAGAGCAAATAGGGTTAATTATTTCAATTGGTTCTCATGAGGCTTA
>Ga0209611_10009549_pt1 | contig 14648 bp, 8 predicted proteins | sample S1TSphgellanicum_3_FD_187693 | JGI IMG/M metagenome (GOLD analysis project Ga0209611, IMG submission 187693) | Host-associated microbial communities from peat moss isolated from Minnesota, USA - S1T2_Fc - Sphagnum magellanicum MG (SPAdes) (version 2) | ecosystem: Host-associated > Plants > Peat... | reverse complement strand
CTCTTGCTCAGCCAGCATACGATCTGTGATATCACGGGTTATCTTTGTAAATCCACTCAACGTCCCCTCATGAACGAAAAGGGGAGTAATTACCACCTCTGCAAAAAAACTTGATCCATCTTTGCGCAGCCGCCATCCTTGTCCTTCAAATCTACCCCTGGCTATAGCGATTTTGAGTTCAGATTCAGGCAAACCCAGTCGCCGATCATGATGCGTGTAAAACACAGAGAAATGCTTTCCGATGATTTCTGCCGCTCCATAACCTTTAATACGCTCAGCTCCTTCGGACCAGGTTTGTATGAAACCATTACGGTCTAGCATGAAGATTGCGTAATCCTTCATTCCAGCCAAAATCAGTCTTTAGCGTTCCTCGCTTTCCTGAAGCACTTGTTTTCTGCGATCAGTAATGTCGTGATCTATTGCAACTGCAGTGTGAATGGGCGATGGAATGAACAGTCTGAAGCAGACAAGAAGCTTCTTCTTCACGAACATTACAGGCAGACTAAAATTGGCTTATAAAGACTTGCCTCAGGCTGTGCCACCGGTAGCGGTGCCAGTCCGTAGAGTCGATGGATAGAAGGCTACCCTTAGTGTGGGTGGTCGCCCTAAGGCAAGTACCCAATTCCTATTTTGATGCCGGGAAGACGAGCAGTTGATAAAGGCGGGGCCGGCAAAGGTCTGGGCAATAGTCTGCTTTTGGATGCCATCCAGAGGGCTCTAGCGGCTCCAGAGATCGCCGGGCTTCGGGCTTTAGTGGTAGATTGGCGCAACCAAACGCTTTTATGAGAAGCGTGGCTTTAGAGCCTGGACCACTAACTCTAATCGCTTGTTCGTAACCATTCCCGAACTCAAGCGGGAGGCACAGTTCTGATCTTCATTGCTTTCGAACCGCCAATAGCGCAGGTTTATTCAGCGTCCCCAAAAATGTAGATCCTAATTCTAGTTTGGTAAAAAATCGTTTTTATACCGGAGACCGGCACCGCTTTCGGTGTCACTCGTGTTTTCGCAAAACCAGGGAACTAGGCTAAAAACTAAAAAAGCGCCCATCGCTAGTTTTTTCTTGCGTCAATAGTTGACCGGTCTAAATGTATAAAAAGCTGTCTCATTCTGTACCGATCGCTGTTACTCATCTGATATGAATATTTTGCTTCCCCTTAAACAGCCTTCGTCCAAACTAGACTCCGATTTACTAATACGGAGTCAATGGAAACACTATGCCGAGTGCGTCTTCTGGAATTCTTTTTTTGGATATTTTGTTACGACCCTTTTTCAAGTTTGGCGTAAAGTTCCCATTAGTTGGCTTTCTTTGCTTGCTAATACTTTATGGTTGCGTTGCTTACTTCGTTGTTAAATCAGCGTATACGGAACAATGAAAAGTAGTTGAGTATTGAAATTGGTTGAGATGCGCTTCGCCAAGCTGTTTGGCTGCAGCGCAAAAGCTCATTGACATACATCCAAAGTCAGGTCCAAGCTGCATTTGAATCTTTGCGACCGCTAGAGTTATGAGTATCACGGGTAGGTATTAGGGTTGCAAGATCAGGCGACTATCGCACCATATGCGATGGCAATTATTGACATGCGCTGTGGGACAGAATTGACTTCATTCTGATTTCTTGGTTTCTTTCAAAATGGCATTGTGAGCCAGTCTGCGAGTCAATTCAACTCTTCAAAACTGAATTCAACCAAAAATCGTAAGTCTAGTAGGCACTTTCAGCACACTGCTTTTCCCCACCCTCACCAAATTGATCGCCGCTCACCATCATTTCAATGGTGTACTTGCTGCAACGGTTTCGGAAACTAGATATCTTAGTTAAGTATCAGCATCTAACCCAGTTGGCTTCATGCTTAACCCCTTTGATGGGACCGTTGAACTATGTGCTAAGGAAGGTTGGTATCGGATTCCTCGGAACACTCCATCCCCGAGCCTTGACCGAGTCTGGTTAGGGCATGTCAGTGCCCGACCCCCAAGAACCAGTTTTTCAATCAAATACTCAAGCTTGTAGATCAGATCTCGCCTGCTCTAGTGATCGCTCTGCGCTCTGCTCAGAAAACTAGAAAACAAAACCTGGGGCATTGAACTAAATACACTGTTCAACAGAATCGATTATCGCAACAAGCATTTGCCGCAGTGCTTTGCTGACAGAAGGTAGCCCGAGAAACATCCTAAGGGTTCTCAAGCAAGATTTGTTCCACGCCTATTACCCGGAAGATCTTATTCAAGAGCTCCACAAGGCGCCTCTCAAAGCAAAATTAGCGTCAAAGCTTAGTGCTGAGGACATCACGGAGCTCTTAGCACTGCTTGCGCGGAAGGCTAAGCTGGTTGAATACCCTAAGGACAACGTCTATCTTGCCTGTGCAGAAGCCACTGCTCCACTGCTTGCAATTTCATTGTCTCAGGGGACAATGACTTACTCTCTCTAGGAGAGTATGCGTACATACCAATCATCTCTCCAGTGCAGTTTTTAGAGTTGCTCAAATCAAATTAGCAGAGATTGAGCAACCATATTGCGAGTTTTCTAGCGCCGGCAGGAAAGTTATTTAGCACCGCCCTTGGTGACGTATGGTAGCAAAAGGCTAGCTGTGTGGCCAGATTCAGATTTGCCGGTTTAACCTGTAGATGGGTTTGATACAAATGGTATCGCGGATAGGTATCAGGGTCGTTGGATTAGCAAACGCACCACGAGCAATCGCAAGAACCAGCAGTGTTCGGCAGGTTAACACGTTGACTAGTTAACAACTAGCGGATTGATTGTCCAACGCAACCGCACCGGATTAGCGGATTACCACATTTGACCGCGATCGGATCGCATGCAATTTGACAATCAAGAAAGCGCCTGGACAGAAAAACTCTTCAAAAAATGTTCGACTTCAGAAAATGTCGGCAAGGCAGGTATTGCTCCGGGCTTCGTGCAAGTCATAGCACCAATAGCATTTGCTCGCCGCACAATTTGCGCGATTGCATCAACCGGCAAACTTTTGAGGGACTCTCGGCGATTCCTTTCATTCTTGAGCGTGGCGAGCAGTCCGGACAGTACTCCTGAATTGAATCCATCTCCAGCACCGGTCGCTTCCAGCAATTTTATTTCGAATCCAGGTACAGTACGGCTACCATTTTCACAAGAGAAGAAGGCGCCTCGTGAATCCAGGGTGACAATCAAAAGCGGGATATTATGCTCTTTCCTAAGCGCATCGGCAGCGAAGATCTCCTTCGAGCCCGTGAGGAAAGATAATTCATCTTCGTTGATTTTGACGAGATCAGCCCACGCTAAAGTATCGAGAATTTTTCTCTTACAGGCATCCGGAGATGGCCACAAGCCCAGTCTTACGTTGGGATCATAAGAAACCAGAAGATTATTTTCTTTCGCCAGCTCGACACCTCTTTGTGTGGCACGGTCGGCCGGATTGCAGATCATTGAGATGGAACCAAAGTGGAAAGCTGCCGCTTTTGCAAAAAACTCATTTTCGAGATCGCTCTCTTCCAGCCTGGCATCCGCACAGGCAATTTTCGTAAACTCGGCCAGTTTGCGGTCACCTCGTGCCGTTGTTACGACATAAGCCATGCGAGTTTGTGCATCGGGATCAACAATTGTCAGCGAGACATCAATGCCCTCTGCTTCCAGCGATGCCTTTAGCCAGTGACCAAATTCATCATCTGAAACGCGTCCAATGAAAGCGGTCGAGATACCCTGGCGAGCCACTCCCACAGCAGTATTTGCCGGCGCGCCACCGGGAGCTTTCGTGAAAGTCTGAGCCTTGTCCAACTCAAACCCAACGGCTGTTGATACCCAATCTACCAGGACTTCTCCCAGGCACAAAACGTCGGACATAGGTCGCCTCCATGAAAATGCGATGTTCTTTCACACAAGTGATTCGGCATTATAGCTGGTGTAAAAGACAAGGATGTTTTTCAGATGCTACATAGGGTAAAACGATGAACTTAGAAATGTCGGTGTTAGGAGATAAAATGCCGCAACGCTTTCTACGAAAAGCGAGGCTCTGGAGCCTACCGGCTGACTATGATCGCCTCTTCGTTATCATTCCTGAACTGAAGCGAGATGCATGGGCAGGGTCAAGCGTTGTGACGACAGAGATTAGGAACGGTACACAATCCGCTTGACGACTGAACCGGCGCGTAATTACGATTAGTGACCAGACAAACGTACCGGCAATTTTAGAGGGGTTGGACTATGCATTTTGACAATGCCGAAGGCTCCTGTCCTTTACCCAATACCATGCTTCGATACCCCATTTTTCGAGATTGTTCGATCCAGTTTGATATGCGAGCCGCCTTACAACATTGAACAGGCCTCTCCCGTGGCGCCCGAAAAGATTGCTAGACAAGTCTCGAACTTGTAGGTTTTGGTCACACATCTGCGCACGAGACCAGCACCCTCCAGCACCCTACAGATAAAGCCAAACCATCCAGTTAGCTAGCAAGCTTTTACCTGCGTTTCAGGGCTGGGATGCGGCCGCGTTGCGTTTGTACCTATACATAAACATGGAAGATCCAATCACCCCCAGCGCACAACCGAACGCGCAGAGGGATTACTCGCCCTTGACGTGGGCGGATCTCGACAAGCTTCCCACATACGTCGAGGTACCGCATTATGACCGTACCGAAGTGCAGCATGGCATCCTGCACTTCGGTCCGTCCAAGTTCTTCGTAGCCCATCTTGCCACTTTCATCGACAGCATCCTGCATGTCGATCCAAACTGGGGCATCACTGCCGCTTCGATTCGGACGGGAGAGTTCGCGTTGAACCTACAACGCAGCGAAGGACTCTGCGTTGTTGTGAAGACGCGGGACGGCGTAAGCCAGGCCCGAGTCGTGGGCTCGATACTTGGGGCGCTCATAGCTAACGGAGACCCCGAGCCGATCATATCTAAGGTTGCCGACGAGGCGACCAAGATTATCACTTTCACCGTGACAGAGAAAGGGTATCACAAGACCCCTGATGGACACCTGGACCTGACCTCGGCTGACCTCACCTACGACCTCACTGTTCCGGCGCCGGCGGTGCCCAAGACAATCTACGGCTACCTCGTCCGTGGATTGTTGCGACGGTCTCAGACGCATGGTCGGCCGGTCGTGCTAATGTCCCTCGATAACCTCGAAGACAATTCAGCAACGCTTCGTCGGCTGATTATGGAGTTCATCGACCTGGTCCAGCCTAGCCTTCGGGCGTGGGTTGAGGACAACGCGGACTTTCCCGTCACCCTCGTCGACCGCATAACTCCTGAGATCGACGATACCTTCCGTATGAAGGCATTCGCCTTCATCGGCGGGTGGAGGGTTCGGATGCTCGTCGGCGCCGAGGCCTGGAAGGAGCTCGTTGTCCAGAAGTGCCGGTTCCTGATGCCGCCGTGGGAGTCGATCGGCGTGAAGGTCGTGAACGACTGTCGCTCTTCGTGGCGGCGGAAGTTCTATGGCCTGAACACCCCTCACCAGTTCGTCGCGATCCTTGCCTTGCGGCTTGGCATCAGGCATATCCACGAGGCGATGGCAGTGCCGGCCATCGAGCGCCTCGTGGAGCTCGGGCATAGTGAGTATGCGCGCTTCTTGGGGAACTGCCCGGAGTGCCCCGAGGGACTGGATGCATATCTGGCAGGGGTCCGTCGGCGTTTCGCTGATGGGTCGAACCCGGATACGGCTGCGCGTGTTGCGGCGCGCACCACCGAGAAGGCGAGCAATCGCCTCGCGGCGGCAGTCTTGGAAGGCCTCCATGCGACCGGGCAGGTGCAAGTGTCCACCACGTATATCCTCGCTGTTTGGGCGCTCAGCCTGGGCGGTGTGGACGAATTTGGCAACGAGACCGGGGCAGTCGATGCCCTTCGGCCGAAGCTAGAAGTCCTGCACCGGCGGGTCCTGCACTATGCCCAAATGGTGCAGGTGATGGAGAAGATGGACCAGCATCCGGTCCATCTTCTAAAAGGGATTATGGCGGAAATTGGCACGGTCCTCGAAGACAGCCGTTTCAAGAACTTAGCGGACGTCGATGCCTTCATCAGGAGGCTCTCTTCCGCGCTGGCAATAATAACAAGGGAGGGAGCTGAGGCGGGAGTGGAAATGTACCTCGCCGAAGCTGATGATGCATGAGTCCTGCACGACGTACACCTGACCGTGTTGCTTCCGGAGTCTGCGTGAGCAGCCCTTGAAAGCAGCACGGTTTCTGCTATAAACAACGCTCACCAAGAACGCGGCACGATGCCGTGTTCGCACGTGGGCATAACCATGGGAGAACATGAAAACACCTTATGCGAGCTCCAATGAGCTTGCGGCGCTGTTGAAAGTGAAGCAGACCTGGCTGTTCGACGCCGACGACACGACCTGGAAGAGCGAGGTTGCCGCATTTGCAGGTTGTTGCAAATGCGTCAATCGCTATCTGTCGAGCTCCGGATCGGAGATCCGGTTCACGCCGGCAGCGTTGATGGAGGCCTATCGGGGTCTGAATGCCAAAGCGATCTTCTCACAGGTCGCCGCGGACTATAACCTTCCGATCAACGACGAAAAGCTCATTTCCCTCGTGGCCGAAGAGCTCGACACGGCCATCAACGAACTGCGGCTCCACTGCGAAGCGGCGCCAGGCATTGCCCCTGTACTCAACGGGCTGCACGACGCGAAGAAAACTGTCGCGATGGTCTCCAGCAGCGCGTTGGCTCGGCTGGAAATTTGTTTAGATAAGACGGAGCTGCGCAGGTTCTTCCCGCGCGTCTACAGCGCAGCCGACCACGTAAAAAATAGCAAGCCGGAGCCCGACATCTACCTCCATGCCCTGCACGAGCTGGGTGTGGAAGCGCCCATGAGCGTGGCGTGGGAAGACGGCAAGTCGGGCGTACTGGCGTCATGCCGCGCCGGAATCGACGTCGTCGGCTACGTGGGACTAGTTCCGGCTGAGAAGCAGGACGAACACGCATTGATGCTAATCCGGCACGGAGCCTCGCTCGTCGTCCGTCATTGGGACGACGTTACGGAAGTCGTGTAAATTTAGCTACCGCAAATTGGGGCTCCTAGTCCCCTTTTTGTCTGTAAGCAGTAGACCGGTCTATTCCAAGCGCCGGGCAAGTTTAAGCACAAGTCTTTCGAATCCGAATCCAAAGTTTCATATCGAAATAAAATCTGGTGCTGGCGGATTGGACCGAGACGCTTTTGCGAGATGCGATTTGGTGAGTAACATCGAGAAATCTGCCTCGATAACGCAAGAGGCCCGCTCGGGCCTGGGCTATCAGGCAAATATATGTGGGAAGTTATTCATGGTGTTCGTAGAGTTGTAGGCGACAATCCAGACCTCTAAAATGAGGTAATGAGGGGATGGACTTTCGCTGAATTTGTTGCACTAAGAGCTTGCGAAAACTTCCGCGCGCATACGCCCTCTGTTAAGCATAGGTCCTACGAGAGTCTGAGTGTATTGCCTAGCTACAGAACTTAAGTGTTGCATGAGCACCATTCTCATAAAGGTGCTTCAGAAGCAGCTTTAACTCACTCACAAAGCGCTCAGATTTTCCTAGATCGCCAAAAATGTCAGCACAAGCAAGCAAGGGCTCGGGGTTATCGCCATGCTCGCGAGCCAGCTTGTTGAGTCTCTCAGCTTGCGGATCGTTGATTGGAATCTCATTGCCATCTTCGTCTTTGCCGTGCAAAAAGCGAATCCAGCTGGCAACGCATAATGTCAGTTTCCTGATTGGACCGTCGCGCTCCAGTTGTTCTGCAATGGAAGGCAGAATGAATTTGGGCATCTTGGAGGAGCCATCCATGCATATGCGCAAAGCTTGATCCCGAATCGTCTCGTTTGCAAAACGCTCCATCAATCTCTTCTTGTATTCGGTCAGACTCACTCCCGGAATCGTGCCGACAAGCGGGGTTATTTCCTCATCCATGAGGTTCTTCAAGTAAGGAATAAACTCTGGTGCTTGCGCAATCTCATAAATATAGCGATAGCCGCACAAATAGCCGAGATAGCCCATAGCTGAGTGAGTCGCATTCAACAAGCGAATCTTCATTTTCTCGTATGGTGTGATATCGCTGGTGAATTGTGCTCCCACCTTTTCCAGTTGCGGTCTGCCATTGCAAAAGGTATCTTCAATCACCCACTGCTTGAATGGCTCAGCGACTACCGGGAACGCGTCATCCAAATTAAAGGTTGTGCGAACATATTCGCGCTCTGCATTTGTGGTTCCAGGTGTGATCCGGTCGACCATGCAATTGGGAAAGGCGACGTTCCTTTCAATCCACTTCGCCAAGTCGGGGCGGTCCTGGTTGCAGAAGGCAAGCAGAGTTCGTTTGGCAACCTCGCCGTTGTGTTGGAGGTTGTCACAAGAAAGAACGGTAAACGGTGCCGCGCCAGCTTTACGGCGTCTATCGAGCCCTTCAGCGAGATAACCAAATATGGTGCGCGGACTATCGGGATTTTTCAAATCGTTTTGAACGCCGGGATTCTTGAGATCGAGTTCACCTGTTCCCTGGTGAAAACAGTAACCGCCTTCTGTGGCGGTTAAACTGACAATTTTGATTTCGGGATTGGCCATTTTTTTGAACACATCCTCCGGCTTTTCGCAGCCGAAAACATATTCTTTCAACGAACCAATAATGCGAGCAGAGGCATTATTGCCGCTCTTTTCTACAAGTGTGTAGAGTCGATCTTGGGCGTTCAAGGCTCGATTCATGTCGGCATCTTGTGCCATGATGCCGACGCCCAAGATGGCCCAATCTTTTACGCCGTGAGATTCGAACAGGTCATCCATATACAGTGCTTGATGTGAACGATGGAAATTGCCCACGCCGATATGCAAAATGCCGGGTTGAAGACTGGCTCGATCATAGGTCGGGCATTTGACGTTCTTGGGCGGCTTTTTTAATAACGCACCGGAAACGGGCAGCGAAGTTATGTTTGTCATTTCCCTACACTCGTACCATTAAAGTGGTTGGCATTCGGATCCTAGGACTCGCCGACGATGATAAATGTGTCGTCGGCAAAGCAATCTAAAGAGATAACGATTGTACATCGTTTGGCTAAGTTATGCTTTGCAAAGCAAGAACGCTTGCATCTTTCAATTTTTAAGCTGTTTAGGATTCGGAATGAGAGCTGTCGATGATTCGATGAAGCGCTATTGATGGGGAAAGGAGCTGAGCTAACCCGTAACGGCGGTCTTGAACGCAACGCGTGCGCCACTGTTTTGGAGCCAGTTTTCTGCTGTAGTTTTTGACCGTAGTACTTGTCGACTACGAGGCGAGCGAGCAAGATTCCGCAAGCTTCGTTCAGAGTTAAAAAGTATCACCGGTGTGTATTAGAGTCGCAAGATTGCGCAAGCATTGCACCATATGAGATGGCACCGCGGAACGATTTGCTTTCCTTTCTCACCCGTGCGCTGCTGATACTTGCGCTCATCAAATCGTTCCGCTAAACTATTTGCCCTGGGGAATGCAAGCGTCCGTTAGGTCTTTGGCCTAGCGGATGCTTTAATGTACAAAAATGATTAAGAACAAAACGTGGCGCTAGGCTATTCAGCACCATCTTTGTCGTCTTGCAAACCGGTTGCTTTTGGCGAGAGTTAAAATCAGGGTACGCTACCACCAGCGATTTCCCTCGCCATCATGGAAAAGCATCTGCAAAATAAAGTAGATAAGGTACAAGCCGAACTCCTCAAAATTGAGAAGAAAGGACATCTTCCTGAGGTTCGTATAAGTGTGGGCGATGGGTATCTAACCATCAACTCCTCCCACAGGTTCAAGGGCTTCACCAGAAACGTTCAGGCTACCGGAGGGGACCCTGTCTTGTACGAATTGAGAATAGGGGACAAAAGTAAACTGGATACGACTCAAGACAACGATAAGAATTACTCGTCCGCAAACGAGGTAAGCATGCTGAACTTTTACCGCTAGGACATCTGGCGATTTAGTTCCACCTGTCTGAATTAGGGTCTTTGTTTGCCATGCATGCCCTCGTGTTTTGAGTAGATCCAGCACCGCCTGTAGCGCTATCGGACGTCAAACAACTAATGTCATCTATCAGACAATTTGATGCGCTTCACGGCATCTCATCCCGATACCTAACTTTGATATTTCCTTCCAGCGATCCAGTGCGATGAAACCTCTGTGGTTGGCTTCCCGTTCGCTTTTCGTAGTGGCTGAATTTCTATCGACCGTTGTAAATGATGCCGCTGTTCTCGGCATACCACTCCAACGCATCGCAGGCGCTTTGCCGCAGGACACCTTCGACGACCTCGATTCCCCGCTTGCGAAGCTCGTTGGCCCAATCCGGGTGAATCGGTCCCTCGTCAAAACCTGTCAGCCTTTCGACATCCAGTCCGCTCGCTCCGGTAACGAGCTTACGGACACCGGACCACGCCGTGGCACCGCAGCACATGGCACACGGCTGCGCCGAAGTGACCAACGTGTGCGACGGCACCTCGCTCGCACCGAGGTTGAAAGTCTTCAACATGGACTGTGCCATGGCGATGGCAACAGTCTCTCCGTGCAGAAGCGAGCAGGAGAGGGGCACCACTCGGTTAACGCCCACGCCTTTTATTGCACCGGTTTCGGTCTCGACAATGATGGTGCCGAATGGACCGCCGGTCCTCTCTTCGGCGTTGCGCCGCGAGAGAGCGATGGCCAGAGCCATTTGCTCCTCGACGGTTGGAAGCCCCTCGGGAATCCGGTTGCTGTGGATGTCGTCAACCAGCCACCGGGGCAGGGTGACTTCGAAATTGCTGGTCAGTTCGATTCGTTTGTACATGGTAAGAGTCTCCTTAGAAAATGTTTGAGTCACCATCCCCAGTAGAGACAGCGACAGGTTTAGACCGCTGATCAGGTGCCATTAAGAATTACGCGACTTCTTCCGACCAAACCTATTTCAGAACAGCCAAATGCCATTTTTGGCAACAATAACGAGCTATTTGCTCAGGTTAGGCGTGTACATCGTTCTCAATCACTCCCACGGCTCACGCAAGCCAGAACCGGATAACAAGCCACTCTCGCAACAGCGCGGGGCTACTTAAAGAGACACTGAACTAGTGTTGAAGGCTATGGTTTTGTGGTTTTAAAACTTGAAATGAGTTGGGAATAAATGTTGAGTTGTGACGCGGTTATCACAAAAGCGGATTTATGTTTTTGTGATGGAGATTTTGTACTGGTGGCGAGTGAAATCGCAGGTGCCTTCATTCTTTCTTGAATTACCTTTCCCCAGAGGAATTTGAAAAGAGCATGGAGACTGCATAAAATGCGACTCGCTCTAAATTACTGTCCGCACGATTTGGGGAACATCACTAAGCTCTATTCGTTATCAACCCAGAGACTCGCTCCACCGAATGAGCTCTTCCAGAAAATTAAAACGCCCTTGCCAAGTAAGTACGTGTTTTTCTTGCTGATAAAAGGTTGTTACTCGGACCCCATCGCCTACAAGGGTCTTATGTAAATCGTAAGCGATCTCGATTGGCCACACCTCGTCTTGAATCCCGTGGCTCAGGAGTAACGAGCCTTTAAACCCATCTAGTCTAATTCGGGTTCCAGTCTTAAGCGCTGTGCCTCCATACGTCCATGCGCTTGCTTTCGGCTGGTTGGGCTCGCTCCCATACGGCTCCCAACGCCAGGAGAATCCGGGTTGGATTCTATTGGTCACAGCATGTACTGCGACCCCGTTAACTTTAGCAATCCTTGATGCTAATAGAAGCGCTTGCTCGGCGCCTCGCGAGAATCCGAGAAGACAGAAGGGGCGTTCTCCCGTCTCGTTTTTCAGAAAATCAAATGCGACGCAAGCTCTTTCCAACGGAACGTCGATGACGTCCGCCGGAGCGCCCGGTGCGCCGCACCATGAAAACGCAAGCGCGGGGTGTCCATGAGCCGCCATCAACTGGCTTATCCAGTGATGATTTCCGTGGTCCCCCCCCTCGCTTCCATGGAGAACAAGGAAGCCAGGTTTGCTGGAATTTTTTTTTGGTAGGTAGATGCTGCTTCCAGCATCATAATCAAACTTCTGATACGAAATCGTCATTTTGCTTAGGAGATAGGTGTTCAACTAGTGGTCAATCGTGAGCGCGGTTTGAGCTCGATCGCGGACTAAAGCTACTCTCAAACATCCGCGGATGCTGAAAAAATTGCCTAGGATTTGCTCAGAGTCGCCAAGAAAATGCTTATGCTCAGTCCAGAAGTTATGCGCGCAAAAGGTCACTTAGCATAGGGACAAAGAGCTCTTCAAGGTTGCGAGGCGACTGGTGCATCAGGCATGCAAGTTAATACTCAAATAAGAAGATATCGAAGTCGCGTATCGGAATGAAGTGCAGCTACTTCCGAAATAGTCACGGGAGGGCTTTCCCATGAAACACGTCAAATTGTCTGATAAGCTGCAATTTGATTGTGGTCCCCTAAGCCGGTGAACATTGTGCTTGCTCCTAGTTAATGAGAGCGCTTAGCTGACGGTTCGCGCAAAGGCAGATGGTGCGAGGGTCCAGTAACGGATTATTTGCTTCAATATCTTTCTGATTGAACAGTATCTCTTCGGTGTCAGGCGCTTGAATCCTAGCAAATTTGCACAGCCTAGCAGTTGTGGCTCCGCCAAGTCGAGCTGCCCGTCGCACACACCTCTTGTATCTGCGAACATTTTGCTAAAGTGACTTTCTCTGAAGTTGTTAAACCAAGAGCTTGCGAAAACTTCCGCGCACATACGCCATCTGTTAAGCATAGGTCCTACGAGTCTGAGTATATTGCCTAGCTACAGAACTTAAGTGTTGCATAAGCTCCATTCTCATAAAGTTGCTTCAGAAGCAGCTTTAACTCACTCACAAAGCGCTCAGATTTTCCTAGATCGCCAAAAATTGTCAGCACAAGCAAGCAAGGGCTCGGGTTATCGCCATACTCGCGAGCCAGCTTGTTGAGTATTTCAGCTTGGCGATCGTTATTTTAGGGCTGCCAGCCCTTCCTTTTTTGTCGCAAATAATAGAGCGGTCCACTAACAAACAGGGTGCGTGCAGTCGTAAGCCCCTCGCTCGCACGCGCACTTTGAGTAGTAGGTTTTGGGCAATCCGATCACCGTCTGGTCTCGGTAAATATTTGGACCATGCCTCTGGTTTATTTCGGATTCAAGCTGTCTCCCGCCGCATTGGTGACTCCAACTCTTATGCTCCAAACAGCCGTGTACTGCTGGGGGTCAGCGTGAATCATTATCGTTTTGATTTCGGGTCTATGCCCGACCTGCTGCGAGCATTCAATTTGCCCGTTTGGCTCTATAACAAATTCGGGAAGATGATGCTTTTTACTTTGGGTCTCAAGTCTGTGCAGCTCTTTGATTACCTGGTTTTGGAGGTCTTTGTTGCGTGCTAGCTGTTGAGAGTCCGCGTGCAGAGCTTTCAGTGCATCCTCGTCGTTTGGATACTTGAAGAGTGTAGCTGCTCGATCTCGAATATCGTGCGCAATTTCGTTAGCTCCAGCCCTATCGCTCATATGTTGGTGTGCTCCTGTCGCAAGTTGTGGTGCAGAACCTTGAAGATGCTGGCATGGAGTATGGCAGTAGGGCTGTGATCATTTTGTTTTTAGGTGGATGAATACACGGTGGTACTGTTGCGTGTTCGTCTTGACTAATTATTCTTGTTGCTTTCGTACTTCCCGCACGGCCTGATATCTCACTGTCACAAAGTTTGGCGTAGTTTTGTTAAACAAGCGGATCCAAGCGGGGCTGTTGGTTTGTGGTGTCTAAGCCAAGTTGGAGGTCAAATACTAGAAAACAAAACCTGGGGCATTGAACTGGATACACTATTCAACAGAATCGGTAATTGGGAAGAGCTCTGCCGAGCAGCTGCCATGAGAGCGATTTCGCGTTGCGGAAGGGAGCAAGACAATTGCTACTCCAGGCTTTGGAAGCAGAAGTCGAGACTTTTTTGACGCAGCATGCAGGAATTCGGGATGATTGTGTATTCCGGACCAAAGTTGCATGTGATTCCGGAGCAAAGCTGCATGCCATTCCGAAGTCGGTTTGCGTAGCATTCCGGGCAAAGTTGCATCTTGACAGGACCGGTTGTCAGTCGCGAGTTTTGACTCAGTTTCTTTCTTGGCTTTGAACAACTTATTGTATGACTAGTACGGGTTAGCTGGTAAGGGCAGCTGTTTCAATTATGCTGGCAAAATAGTCATTGAGTCTCTTCTGTTCGCATAGCCTCCAACTTCTACTTTGTTGATCCCGCCATTAGCAATTTCCAGTCTTGCTTCTATCTGGGATGGTCTGTTCATTGAGTAGCCTTGCTCAAATTTCAGACAATTAGCCTGGTTTGTATCGATTATTTTATGAGCGAACAAATAGGAAGCCAGAGCACCACTTGCTGTTCCAGTTGCTGCTTCTTCGGGGATATCGTACAGAGGAGCCAGATTGCGGCAATGAGCCGTTGCACCGAATAAGGTCTCCAGTGAAAACAAGTGATAACCGATAACATCAAATTGCTTACTAATCTTTGAAACTTCATTGAAATTCGGTTTTATTTTATTCAACGTTTTCAAATCTTTGACTGGAATTATTATGTCTCGCAAACCTGTTGAAATGATCTGCGGACAAAGGTCAGAGTGCAGACTTTGAACGTCAATATTTAAGGTGCCGGCAAGCTTTGCTCGTTCCACAAACTCCCCGAACGCTGGCTTGGACTGTGTCATGAACACTTTTCCGGAGTCAAAT
>Ga0209611_10009547_pt1 | contig 14650 bp, 20 predicted proteins | sample S1TSphgellanicum_3_FD_187693 | JGI IMG/M metagenome (GOLD analysis project Ga0209611, IMG submission 187693) | Host-associated microbial communities from peat moss isolated from Minnesota, USA - S1T2_Fc - Sphagnum magellanicum MG (SPAdes) (version 2) | ecosystem: Host-associated > Plants > Peat... | reverse complement strand
AAAAAAAAAAAAAAAAACCATTGACTGTGTATTTTACCCAAGTATTATCCTCCCAATTAAAATAGGCCACAAATTTAATTTAATTTAATTTAATATAGTATAATATAGCAAGACCCAGGTGTGGTAAAAAGAACAGCGTCGCACAATTTCCACATGTGAAAAGGGGCATTTCGTTGAGATGTCATCACCTGGTTTGCTCTTTAGGGCGTGGGCGTGGGATATGGCGGGATTTTAGGACGTGACAGATTTCAGGATGTGGTTCGAGGACCTGGATATGGATGGCCCTGTGACAGATTTCAGGATGTGGTTTGGGACCTGCCTGGATGTGGCATATTTTGCAGTGTTGCAGATTTGAGGACGTGATTTGAGGACCTGGATACTGAGACGAAGCGGGTGGCTGAACCCCGTGTGGGGTCTGTTTTCTCTTTCGCTCGCTCTCTCTCTTTCGTTCCTTCGTTCCTTTGCTCCCGCCGTTGTTGTTGCGGGGCTGCTCTTGCTGGTTCGCTGCGATGGACGACAGGAATGCGACGCACAGGCGCTTGAATACCACCCTGAGGCATGTGAAGAAGTCAGTGACTGCCATGGATGTCAAGCTTTGGCAACAACCGGCGCTCGGCAAGCGCGAAGAAGCCGCCGCCCAGGAGAATCCGGAGGATTTGAAACTCCCGGTGTCTCCGTCCAGGGAATTCGTATCCAGAGCCCTGGTGTCTTCAAGAACGCAGGCGAGTACTGCAAACTCTTGAATCTCTGTCGATTTCTGTGTGTCTGTATGTGGTTTATTTTTTTGTATTTTTTCGCTTCTGCGCGTGCAGATATTTCTTATCTGTTCTTTAATCTTCCCCGTCTGAGGGCGTAGTATGGAAAGCTCTACTGGATTTTTGCCCGTTTCTTGTAAAATGGATGCACTATGCTGCCGTCGCTCGCTGAATTCAGATAATAAGAAGGCTATTTTTTTGCTTCTGGATATTCGAAAAGATTCAGTAGTAGAACTGCGAAAGGATGTGTCAATTTCGACAGTGGCTCGATCGCTATCAAGCAAGTGATTCGGAATTTTGTTCTAGCTTTCTAATAAGTTGTAGGCAAGCTATATCTTTCGTGCAAGAAGCGACGGCAAAGCGTTGACGCGGGACGTCAAAAAGTTGTTCGTAATTGAGCAATTACGCGCGCTCTTTTAGTATACGTGCGTACGTGCGCGATTCTCTTGTTTGCGGACGCGTTTCATTGCACCAATCCTGTACCAAAATCGCGGATTCTAGAACCGAGATGAGCAAAGCAACTAGCTGCATCTGTAGGTTCTGAACTTCCTTGTGTCCCTTGAGAAAAAACGCTCTGTAATCTTCTAGCATAGTTCTTAGATGTCGTGTGCCTTACTTCTGCATAGCGATGAACTTCTTTCTGCTTCCGGTTACTTTCGAGTCACAGGTACTAGCCAGCTCTAGTCCGGGTGAAGAAGGTTAATCTCCAGCTTCATGATGCATTGCCAAGAAGCACGGAACACATAAGCCAGCAGGGCGATTCGTAGAGAAGAAGACTTGAAGAAAGTGATTTTGATCCAGTCTAGTTTAACTAATTCAATTCTTTCATTGCAATTCTTTTACAACAAAGGAATTGAGAGGAAGATTTATTAGGATCTCTGGACTCGTCAAGAATGTACTGCTGGTCTGTTGAATATCAGTACCACTCCGTGCTTGAGTTTGCTTCAAAAGTCAATGAAGTGAGTCTATTGCCAATTTTTGTTGTTGAAGCTCCAGGGTTGGATAATCGACATGCTAATAATGTGATTCTTTTCTTTCTAGACTAAAAGTTTTTCCCTGGGGAATCATGGACCAAAATGTGATATGAATTTCAATAAGGTTCTGGAGCTCATTTTTTAAGGCTTTTGATCCATCTTGCTCATTTCTGCCAATTTATAAACAAATTTGCACTATGCTAAAACATGGCATCCATGGCTAGGCCTATACAACTAGAAATGGCATAAATGATGGGTCTGATTTGACTAGAAATGGCATAAGCAACTAACCCAGTCAAAAAGGAACAGTCATGGATGCCATATCTTGGTGTAGTGTTGGTTGAAGCAACTTTCAAGCAATTCCAATGTGCACTTGGATTTGTGGAAAAAAATGACTAGTATTTTAGAAAACCAGAGTGGCACCATCATGAATTTGTAGCTAATTGAAGAGCATAATTTGGTGGATGCTGCTTATTGGTGGGTTTGGCACAGTATGAAGAAATGTACAAGCAATCTATGAATGATCCAGCCAGGTTCTGGGGCTCATTTGCCAATGACTTCCACTGGGAGCGCAAGTGGGATACTACAAAGCCGATCTGCCGATACAACTTTGACTTGCAAAAGGGTCCTGTTTTTGTGGAGGTGACCTTCCAATTCTGAAATTATAGTACTCTTAGTAACAAAAGAAGATAAAGGGTCCTGTTTTTGTTGAGGTGAACTTCCAATTCTGAAGTAGTGCTCTTAGTAACAAAATAAGATAAAAGGGTCCTGTTTTTGTTGACATGAACTTCCAATTCTGAAATAGACTCACTCTTTGTAACAAAAGATGATAAGTAGAAATTATGTGACAAATGTACATTATGGGGTTGTCCCTGCTATTTACTTTCATGAAAGATAACTCTTGTATACACTTAATCAGTATTCTGAGATGCTTACCTTTCTTTCTTAGTTCCCAGCTGAGGTTTACTCCTATCCGGCATTTGGTGCATTTTCCATGCCTGTGTATATAGTGGTTTAAAGGAGGATACACAAACATTTGCTACAATGCACTGGATAAGCATGTCCTGGAAGGACGTGGCAACCATACAGCATTATTGTGGGAGGGAAATGATGTTGGCAGTCAGAAACGCATCACCTACAGTGATATGCTCAAGCAGACTTGTCAGGTGAAAACTATAGTGCAATAATCTTTGATAGATTTAGAGAAGTGCTGATTAGTGATTGGTTTGTTTATGTGGGATTGCAATGTAAAGAATCCAGTACATTTGAGAAAACATGTGAGCTTAAAAGTTGTGTGTTTGGTGAATCAAGGGGAAATCTTATGGGTTTGAACTTGTTAAGTCAGACAGTGTTTACTTGCAGCTAGCAAACTATTTGCGACAAAGGGGAGTGAAAAAAGGTGACAGAGTCTGCATCTACATGCCAATGGTGCCAGAGCTTCCAATTGCAATGCTTGCATGTGCTAGGATTGGGGCTATTCACTCGGTATGCCCCTCACTCTGTATTTCTTAGAATCCCCTTGATTCTGAATTTTTATGGTGTCATATTGCAAATGAAATTCCAGGAGTTTTTGTCAGATACAGCAATCTTGATAAAGCATGGCTGGAATTTCAAAAGCTTTGGTACAAAGGAGTTTCAAAGAACCTGTGAAACAGCTAGCCTTGAGAAAAAATTTAGGACACAGACTGACACAGGTTTTTTGGTGAAATGAGTTTTCTAGGTGGTGTTTGCAGGATATAGTGCAGAGTCATTAGCAGGTCGCATTCTGGATTGCCAGTCAGAAGTAATTCTCTCATGCTCAGGAGTGCAGCGTGGCAACAAAATTTTGCCTCTGAAAAAAATTGTTGATGATGCTCTCCAACTTTGCATTCATCAAGGAAACTTCCGACCTGGTATTCCTGGTTTTTGCCTCAGTCAAGCAAAATTACTCTTATAAAAACTTATGGTTAGCAGCAAAAAAGGTATGGGTATGTGGTGGGACACTTGTCCTGCTTTGTATACTTCAGCAAGGAATCTTTTTTGCTGGTGATGTACTGATTATTAATGGAATTTCCTGCTGTAGGAACATGCTTGATTTTGGACAATAATCGAGCACTTCCACGGAACAAGGTTTCCTGGGTTCCAGGTCGTGACCTGTGGTGGCAGGTGAAGCACATAAATCATCTTCATTTACTCTTTTGCTGTCTGTCTGAGCATGAGGCTTGGAGATATCAGTAACTTACAATGCTATTTATCTTTCTGTTCTGGACTGCAAAAGAGTCTTTCATGCAAAGTTTCTGCTTTTTTCATATCCAATGTTATCCAACTTGCAGAGGGTAATGGCAAGCTATGATGAAGGAGGAAGCCCGCTAATAGATACAAGTCTGTAAGGGTTGAAGGTTCTCAAACCTTTGTGTCATATGAGTTTGACAGGATGAGGTGAAGTCATGCAACACAGAAGCTTCTGTTGAATGGATGGAGGCTGAGGACCCTCTTTTCCTTCTCTACACCAGTGGTTCCACAGGCAAGCCCAAGGTAGATAAGTCCAATCCTTCATTTAATTGTAGTGGGCTGGTCTGCTTTCCAAGTGCATGTTGTTGGGACCTCTCCAGAAACTCTGTTGTACAGAAAATTTCCAGAAAATTTTGCTAAAATTCCAAAGTATTTGTCTTTCCATTAACCATGCTTAGTCATGAAGCTAGAGACCATCCTGAAACAAGAGTTTGATTTCCCTGAGTTTTCATGCAGGGTGTTTTGCACACAGTGGGTGGTTACATGGTGTATGCTGCAGTGACCTTTAAGTTTGTGTTTGACTATCATCCTGGCGACATCTTCTGGTTCCCATCCTCCCCATTTGTTACTAATGAGCAACTTCTTGTCAATTGTACTTTGCATCTGGAGAGTTTTGGAAAGCTTGACATAACTCCTGCATTATGTGAAACAATTTAAGTACTGATACTGCTCTGTGTATTGCCTCAGGTGTACAGCTGACTGTGGGTGGATCACGGGTCATACTTATGTTGCTTATGGCCCTCTCCTCAATGGTGCTACAGTGGTTATCTTTGAAGGGGTAAAAACACATCTGTTACGTCATTGCATCTTTCAGCCAATTTCTCATCTCAAGCACAAATGTGTCTACAGTTGATATGCAATGGCTGATTTGTTTCCAAATTTCAGGTACCCACATACCCAGATCCAAGCAGGTGGTGGCAGATCATAGAAAAATATGGAGTGACAACCTTCTACACAGCACCAACTGGAATTCGATCATTGGAGGCGCTTGGTGACCAGGTATGATTTGCTTGGATTGAACTTGAAAGTTGAGATGCCTTGATCAAAAACAAAATGTGTTCCCTAGGTTTTATGATCAGCTAAAGCTTAATTTGTTGATCTTACAGTATGTGACGAAGCATTCAAGATCAAGCCTGCGGTTACTGGGAACTGTGGGGGAGGCAATCAATGTGAAGGCTTGGCTGTGGTATCACCGTGTGGTGGGAGAGGGCAGATGTCCTATTGTTGACACCTGGTGGCAGACAGAGACAGGGGCAACCATGATCTCTCCTTTACCAGGGGCTTGGCCTTTGAAACCGGGCTCTGCCACTCTTCCTTTCTTCGGTGTGCAGGTGGAAAGCTGCAGCTTACTTTCCAGTGGCTCTGTCTGGTTACTCATATTATAGCTGTGGACCGCATTAGGCTTTCCTGAATTGGTTGTGAAATATTAATTACAGAATTTGAATCTGATCAAGGGGTATGTGTGGAACAGCCAGTGATACTAGATCAACAAGGCAAAGAGCAGGATGGCCCTTGTGAGGGTTACCTGTGCATAAAGAAGCCATGGCCAGGGATTGCTCGGTCTCTTTATGGTGACCACAAGCGTTTTGAAGAAACTTACTTCAGGACATGGTTAGGCATGTATGTTACGGGTGATGGATGTCACCGTGACCTTGATGGTTATATCACTCTCACAGGCCGCATTGATGATGTTGTGAACGTAAGGTAGTAAACTCTCTCTGGCACTCCTTTTTTGGGTCAAAAGGGATGATCATCCAGGACCTATAAGGGCTCTTTCTGGGGATTTCAGTTTCCTGAGAAGGTGACATACTTTTTTGTTGCTCATGGGATATCAAGCACTCCATTTAATGCCCTTATTCCCTCAACTCTAGTTTTCATAAGCAAGTGGATTCAAAGATTTTGAAGTCCCAAAGAACTTGAATGACCATCTAATATCATGGTGATGATGCTATGGGTGTTTAATTCACTACTAAAACAAAGAGAGTTGACAATTTTTTGAAGTTACAGAGACCTGAGTGAACTTTTGGTAGTTCAGTATCAATTTGTTATGTGCTGCAGGTGTTAGTTCTTGTGCTGAACTGACATCTGACCATGAGCATTTTCTGCATTGGACAGTGGACACAGGATAAGCATTGGGGAAGTGGAGTCTGCACTCGATTCCCATCCTCAGTGTGCAGAGGCATCTGCAGTTGCTGTTGATCATGATGTATAATTTTCTCTGCCTTATATGCAGATGGTTGTTGGATTTACAATAGCTACCTGCCACCTTGACAATGTGTGGTGTTCAAGATGATGATCAGTTGTTTATGGAGATGTTGCACATCCCTTTGACACAAAGGACCTACATAACCTTGATACTGTCATCACCAGTTGACTTAGTCAAATACGTGGGAGATTATAGATCACTAACTGTGAGGTGTCATTGGATGATGGCAGGTGAAGGGACAAGGCCTTTATGCATTTGTAGTGCTGGTGGATGGTGTGACTCCCTCAGATGCACTCAAGAAAGAGATCATAGACTGTGTCAGAAGAGAGGTTTTCTCAATCTTGATCAAATAGGAGTTTGCTATGCATCCTGCTTTCCAATAGAGTCAAGGAAATCCATCTAGTCCTTGTCCCTTTATGGATATGCCAAACAACTTTAAGCTGGTTGCATGTGACAGCCATTAATTGCGCAATTCATGTTTCATGGGACTGCAAGTGACCATGGAGAGAGTATATGCAGAATGTAATGTTTCCCTCCCCTATGTTTGTTTCTTTGAGCAGATTGGATCCTTTGCAGTACCAGAGGTAATTCACTGGGCACCTGGACTTCCAAAGACCCGAAGTGGGAAAATAATGCGAAGGATCTTGCGCAAGATTGCAGCAAACCAGTTTGATCAACTTGTACTATCTTGACTTTTCCAACCTGAGAGCTGTCAATTACTTTTTTTCCAGCAAAGAGATGCAGCAGCCAGGTTTAGATTGGTTTTGCACTTAGACATGCATGCATCCCTGTTGGCATATTGAATAGCATCTGTGATTTGATAAAATCTCCTTCTCTTAGAATCACTTGCTATCACAGAACTGATATCTGTAAGTCTGAATGCTGCTGTGGTATGTGCAGGGTGACACAAGCTCACTAGCAGACCCTACAGTTGTGGAACAGCTAGTGGACTCAAAACGCAGCATGCGTATTTCAAAGTTATGAGTTCAATGTGAGCTCATGATCCAAATGTCTTCCTTCATGAAATCACTTCCAGTATTTTGCAGGTCAGAACTCATAGTTTGAAACATGGATCCTTGAACAACTATGGGACTGCAATACAACAAGTATGTAAACCCCTTCCTGTGAACTTCAGCAGAGTGCACTAAAGTGATCAGCCTTAAGAAATCCCTGAGCTCATTAGGCTCAATAGGCCAAAAGGCTTATGACTATTTGCAGTTATCAAGGAGAAGGCTTGTGTATAGATTTCAACATTAGCTAGAGACCACACTAGCATATATTTAGTGGTTGCATATCCTGTGGAAATTGCTATCATATGTTCCTATTCTGGTGTTCTTCCAAAGACCTAAGTTTGCTATTCTATTTGAGGAGCTTCCTAACAGTGCAGCAAAAGTTCCGATGTCACCCTGGTTCAGTACTCTCAGCTGATTTGGGTGTCTGTTTCTGAATTCAAGTCTAAAAAGCGTTTGCTTATTTTCAGCCAGTGTCAGCATTTTGTGTGTGTGCACATGCAGATACCAACTATTATGTAACTCTGGGTGTAGTTTCTCATGTTTTGAAGTGCCTAACAATGGTGGGGGAGGGCGTGGGTTTGATGAAAATAAGGCATGCAATGACCTCTAATGAGGGAGGGGGTGGCTTTATGAAAGTAAGACATGCAATGACCTCTAATGAGGGAAGGGGGCTTTTTCTACCTGAAGGCATCAGGGAACCAATCAGGTACATCTCACAATTGTCAACACCATGGAAAGTGCTCTGCAAAAGTTTGTAGTGTAAATGGTGGGTACCTTAAACCATGCAATGTGCGTGCATACAACACAGTTTCATATGGTGGGTTCTTACACGCGATCCGGTTCTTAGAGCATCTCCAGTGGTGCTCAGTATGTGATCCTGCACAGATGAAAAGTCAAAACATGCCGGTTTCACTGAGGAAAATGGTTTTGGCTCAGCATAATTGGACAGTTTGTGGTGGCTGGTAAGCGGCGCAGCAATGGTGTACACACACCTGCACAAAAAAGTTTAATAAATATGATCTGGATTTTGCTCTTTTTTCATTGCCCTATCATAATGATTGGTCCAGGTGGTTTGCTATTAGTAGTCCCCCACCTACTTACTGTGCCAGTTTCAGTTTTATGGGTGGGGTTGCAAAAGAGTACATAACTGAACTTGGATGTGAAAAATATTTTCGCAGGGTCACATACCAAGCACTGCTGGAGATGCTCTTATCCCTGTCAAGGGGTACTTATGTTACATTAGGCTCATTGGTCCTTGGAAGATTTTGCAAAAGTGTAACTACAGACTTTTTGAGGACACAATTATTCTCAAAATGTGGGGTTGGACTTGGTTACCACCTCAACCTCATCCCCTTATTTCCAGAACGCTCCCAGCCCCTCCCTCCTTAGTCCTGGCGCTTTACCCTACACATAATGACTTACAACTAGTTTCCCACATGTTTATCGGAAGGTCCTCATGCCCCAACATTATGTGCGCACATGGTTGTTATTGCAGGCAGTACAAAGGCCATGATATGTTTGGTAATCAGTCAATAGCAATGTGTATTGTGGAAGGCTGCCCTGGCTATTGGGGGCGGGACAGCATCTGCCATGGCTATCTATTGTGGTAGCCGCCACATTAAATGCGTTATCACCGAAACTATGTTTTCCTTCCTCTTTTTCATTGTCTGCCCTTGAGGAAAAAATGGATGATGCCTTTGAGAAAAAGATGGGTGATGCCCAGACAAAATCTGGACATGCATGTTTCACACTATGTCCCATTTTAGAAGCCCAAAACATGCATAACATGTTTCCAAAGTGTGTCTGGGCAGAATAAGGCTGTGTCTGGGCACCACCAGTGCCCAGACAGACCTTCGTTTGGCAAAAATGTAGTCAGAGAAAAAGAAGAAGCAGGCAGAACAAAAAAAGCACTGCCTGCTTCTTCTTTTTCTACTGCCTACAATAACAAGTATGTATGTGCACATATAATGTTGGGGTCCTCCTCTCTCCGTCAAACTATCAAATGTATGTCCGCAGTCCCCACTTTGAAAACTACGGTCCTTCCAGGGTTTCTTTTACAGGCAAATTTTCGCCCAATTTCGACCTGTACAAAGGATTTTTCATGGAAAAAAATGGCTCAAATTCACAAAAATTTGAAATACATCCAAATTGCCCGATTTTTTAGGGTCCGTTTTAGAAGTAGCCAAGAACGGAGAAGGATTCTGTACATTTGTTTCTACTTTCATATCTAGTATGTAGCCAAATTTGGCTAAATTATTTTCTGGATGATCATCACTACAAATTTGACTACATCACAAAATCCTTAAAAGAAACCCTGGTGGGCCATTAATCTCCTCAGAGCTCAAGAAAGGGTCAAGCCTTGAAAGTTTCCCAAAATAATAAGCGAAACAAATGTACAAATATGACACATTGATGGCACCATTGTAGTAGATGAACAAACTTTCCTCACCTTTGACAATAACCCTAAATAGGAGATGCCAAGCACCAGACGCCATAAACTTTGAAAATTCACAAACTTGGTGGCATAATTGTACTAGAGACTGGGCAGGGTAGGTGGTGAGGGGCAGTGAGAGAACTCGGGAAGTGAGGCTCTGGAGGTGGGTGACTCTCCAGCCCTTCCAAGCTCACCCTCCAGTGATATCACTTTTTATGAAGCATTAATTCATACAGGTTCTAAAATTTAAAAAAATCATAAGGTTCTCAAAATCTCAACTTTTTCTTCCATTGGATATCCGCCCAACACTAGCTCACTTGCAACAACTCTAATATGCCCACTAGCCCTCTCCCTGGTGTAATAGTACAAGGGGGTCTTTAGTGTAAATGCGGAAATGCATAATCTGGCATTACCAGCAGATTCTGTCAACAGAGTCAACACAGACGCGTAATTCATCCATACAAATACTACTGATATGATGTAGGATAGGCTCAGCATCCCATGTGTTTTTACATAAAAGGGATGAAAGGGAGATGGATGGGGGAGACATTAATAAATGTGGGGTCTAAAATTGTTGCCCTTGACCATGATGGTAATATTATTGTACTAGACCCATCTACCATATGTGAGCATTTGGTGTATGTTTGGAGCATTTTGATTTTCATATATTGTTTGTTGTGGGTGTGTCAGGTTTTATAATTTATCTAGGTGCATGAGTGTATGTATGGGTAAAAGATATCAGATCAGTCACTGGAGGAGGAGGAGGAGGAGGTGGAGGAGGTGCACCAGCAAGAGTATCAAACTTAATTATTAGCCTAGCATAGTCTCAGAGTTGAAAAAGGGGGTCTTGAAGAAAGCAGCAGCAATGAGTGAAGAGTTTTTTTTTTTACAAGGACTGGCTGGATCCACTTAGCACTACTACTACTAGCTCTCAATTTTCAGTGAAATTGTCAATTTTCAAACCTTCTAAAAGTGAGTGACCAGAGAATCTCCAGGTTATGACAATGTCAAACCAAGGGGTGGCACTGAAAGCACTGAAACAGCAACAGAGAAGTGTTTGGTGTGAAGAAGAAAAGAAAGGTACTTGAGAGCTAGTAGGACAAGTTTTCTTTTCTTCAAGGTACTTAAGCTAGATGGCAAGTGTGAGTTTTTTTTCCCAGTTTAATAGAGCTCCTGAGGTGATGATCAAAAGCAGCAGGGACAAACACTTTTTGAGCTTTTTTCTTGGAGCTAGCTTATGTACCCTACTCATATCCCTTTTCCCACTGAAGATGAGTGAGTGCACGAGGAGGTCAGTTACATAACTTTGTATTATAAAAATGATGTCAGTTCAAAATAAGCATGTTTTAATTGCTATTTTAGAAGGTAAGTTATGGAACATTATTCCTTGAAATCTGGCGACTTTCGGCACATTTTTTCATTTCACAAAAATTATTTCAAAAGGATCAGCGGGTGGGTCTTCAAATGATCAACACCTCAGCGACCTTGAGAAATGATATATCACTGGGATCCAAATGCATATTTGCATGGCCAGCGCTCCTCTTAATATAATAAGCATCCCTTACTAGGGTTTGAGTATTATTGCGCCCTCTACTAGAAAGATCATGAGCATAAGCTGGCGCAGACTTAGCACAGTCATGAAAGCAGCTAGAGCTTGTTCCAAGAGTACGTACTCATCTTTTCTATGCAACTGAAGAAGTACTGAGCACTGCAACTGATCACGTCAAAAGCAGCAGCTCCAGCAAGCAGCAGCTCAAGCAAAGCTTCTCATGTCTAGTAGTAGCTCCCTTTAAAAACTGGTATTAACCTAATCATCTCCAGAGCTTCTTCTTTCTTGAACTGTGGGTGGGGGTTGTTCACTTATAAATAATGATACTAGTTGCAGATCAGCTGCTGATCATGCTGATCGAATGATCCCCTAACTAGTCAGGAGTAATTATTAGTCAACAGATCAAGCTGTGCTAGAAATCATGAATGTTCGATATATATAGAGACAGGATTCATGATCAGTCTGAAATCTTAATGGGGATGAATTCATTAGTTAGTTAATTACCACCGGAATTGGCTACCCTCAAATGTTTGGCCGAATTCCCAGTAGGAATCGGCAACGTTATGAGAGACTACGGTTTGGCCGTCACTGGTGGTTGTCATGAAGGAGAGAGACTGGCCATACAGAATAGGACCTACGAACTGCCAATTCTGGCCCCAGTTCTGCTGCATTGGCATCCACCAGTCCAGCTCTGAAGACATCACGGACACTTGCTGCACATCCCCGGCTCCTCCCACGTTTGTAATCAGCACCAACAGGAACCATGGGTTGCCATTGATGGTGAAGCGCAATCCTCCTTGTCTCACACATGCTACCCTGTAACACAGCAGCAGCAGCAGCACCCAGACAAACAGACACACACACACACAACCGGCAGGCGCATGAGAACTCATGTAGAAGTCTTTCTTTGCTGCAGGAGAACAACTTGCTTCTAAGTTTTGAACCCATGTCAATATGGAGTCTTGCTTCTAAAAACTTATTACCTTGCAAATCTTGTGATCTTAGAGCAACTCCACTGGTGCACTGTACAGTAAAATTTGGATGAAGAAACGTGAAAAACATGCGGGTTTGGCTCAGCAAATTGATGGTTTTGGCCCAGCATTTTTGCACATGCAGAGGGGTGGCAAAGTGCCAAGCAAAGCTTAACACCTGAGCTGTTGATTGGCTAGATGGTTTGATTGGTCTAGGTGGGTTGCTATTACTAGTCTCTGGACAACCTTTTGTTGCAGTCCCAGTTTTAGTTTTATGGGTGACGACTCGGTTGTAAATAACTAATCTTGGATGTCAGAAATACTAGTGTTGTTGCAGGGCCACCACTGCATGCATACTGAGCATGGGTAGAGAGAGGTGCTCTTACCTTTTGTAGAAGACAGGAACAATTCCAGCAATGGGTTGGGCGAGCTGGACGAAGGCAGGCACTGCGAGGTCGAAGTGCTGGAGGGGAGGATTGCACCACCCGCCGTTGTCGTTGGGCAATGCCCAATTGGGTGGACATAGATTCGTGGCTGTTACAGTCAAGACTGGTGCTCCAGGCACGCACCATCGAGGTTGGTTGCATACCAGCTGGTAGCAAGCTCCACATCTCAGGCCGCCGTCGAAAAGAACCGTGCTCAGAGCTGCTGTGTTGGTGCCATAGCCTTGGCTGTAAAGGTTTCCATATCCACATGCACCACCTATATAACGCAGAATGTACAAGAAACACACGAGAAAATTATCCATCAGAAATTCATTGTCATGAATATTCCTGCATCCTCAAAAATGTATCCTGGAGCAGCTGACAGTTGACAACAGACACAATTGAAATCCAACACAATTGTCAAAAGAGAGACAGACAGACAGACAATGAAAGCTCACCTTGAGTGCCAGCGGCATCATCGCCGCCATAGAAGGTAGCATGGGCAGGAATCCACTGACTGTCGCCAGTGTAACCTCCAGCAGACACAAAGAAGCGCGAGCTGGTTGCGATCATCAACAGTATAACCATGATGACTAGCTGCTGCAGCATCGGAAGCTGCAGCACCACTAGTGTGCTCCTCTTCTCCATGATGCTGCCGCAGATCATTTTAGATACGCTTGCCTGCCTGCACAAAATTATGTACCACACACTCTTCTGAATTCAGAAGCTGGGCGGAGATCATCATCACTCGACTCATCATTCAATATTTGGCTCTCGAGAATCAAATCAGTCCTACACTTTGCTTCCTGCAAATCACTCTCTTCCAGGAATTGATCAGTCTGAACTATTCAAGTAACATGACACATTGAAGTTGTGATTCAGGAAAAATTCTCTCATAACGACACACACTATTTGCATTGATCCTCAATTCAAAACATTATTGAATCCTAGGGGTGGGGGAAAAAAAAACACAAAAATCTGTTGGTGACACAACTTCATGACATGAATTCTACAGGATTTCAAAGGACTTTCAACGGATTCAAATCTTATTAATGGATCATGACAACGCCCATATTGGTCATATATGACCTACTACATTCTATAGCTAGTTTTGTGATAATATTTGCCTACCAAAAAAAAACATTTCAACACTAGCTCCTCTAGTACATCAGATAGTCCTAGAGCTCTCTAGCTATAGATCTGCAGCAACTCACCAAAGTATAATACTGATGCAAATGACCAAACTGCTCTGGACTGCCAAAGCTGGCTGATCACTATTAGCTGAGATCAATCCTGCACCAAATTACAAGTGCAGCTCCCGCAAGCTGGGGGACTCTGCTGTTGGTGGTGGTTGTTGGATCAGCTGCCTGAATAATTAAGGAAAGTTTCTAGAGTTATAAAATTAGCTGCAGATGACACACACCCAACAATTTGCATGAACTACAATGGGAGAAGAAATTGAGGAGCTGGAAAACACACCCAGAAACAAACACACACACACACCTGGACACACAGAGAAGCTACAACAGAAGTCCTAACAACAACAACCAAAACACACACAGACACACACAGAGAGGAGGAGCTGCAACAGCAGTCCTAACAACAACAACAACCACCACCAACACACACACAGACACAGAGGAGGAGCTGCAACAGCAGTCCTAACAACAACAGCAACAACAGCAACAAAGTAGTGAGAGAGAGAGCTGTGGGAAGGGATTGATGAGAGTAATATCTATTTTTTCCCAGGGATCATGAGCTCATGAGACACAATACTAGAGTGAATGAGGCTGAGTCTGAGCACACACACTAGCTGAGCTGAGCTGAGCTGAGCTGAGCTTATAAGGAGGAGGAGTTCTTACAGTGAGTGAGCTGCTACCTTAGCAAAGTGTGCAATTTTACTCACTGCACACACTACTAGCAAGCTACTGCCTACATCAAGAGCTCAGGTCTAGAAGCTTACTCTGTATATTCAACTGCACAGATCTACTCAGTGGTCTTGAGAGACTTGTACAGAGCCAGTATTTTCTCCTTTTTTTTTTTTTTTTTTTT